>PJUJ01000764.1_pt1 | contig 10564 bp, 6 predicted proteins | sample 1512321 | NCBI WGS metagenome assembly PJUJ01 (sample SAMN08177669, study PRJNA422409) | Feces metagenome, whole genome shotgun sequencing project. | isolation source: Chicken feces enriched on filter paper: beechwood xylan treatment | host: Gallus gallus | place: USA: Madison | collected 2015-01-15 | reverse complement strand
GGCCAGGGTGGTGTAGAGCAGGGCGAAGGCCAGGCCGCCCATCAGGCCGAACTGGCCGTCGGTGAGGCCGAACTCGTCCTTGATCGGCTTGGCCAGGATCCCGAGGATCTGCCGGTCGAGGAAATTGAGCGTGTAGACGAGGATCAGCGTGGCCAGCACCACGTAGCGATAGCTCGGGGCCGGCGCGGCCTCGTCAGGTTTGCGACCGTCGTCCATCGCCATGCCCCCAGGGAATCAAACTCGGCTTTGTTTAGCTCGGATAAGAAAAGGGCGACGGCCTGTTGCAGCAAGCCGTCGCCCGAGGCGTTCGCCTAGAACTTCACTTCGAACGACGCCGTCACCGTGCGCGGCGGGCCGTAGAAGGCGCTGACGGAGTTGCCGTAGAACACGGCCGCCGACTGCGGGAAGTTGTAGCCGCCGATGCGATAGCGCTCGTCGCCCAGGTTCTTGCCGGTCAGGGCGGCCTTGTAGCGGCCCTGCGCCGAGGTCCAGATCAGGCTGGCGTCATAGAGCCAGTAGGCCCCCTGATCGAGCGCCGAGGGGATCTCGAACATGTGGTAGGACGAGCGGTACGAGGCCGTCGGGGTGAAGGTGATCGAGCCGTTGTCGCCCAGGTCGTGGCTGAAGTTCAGGCCGAAATTGCCCGTCCACTTGGGGGTGTTCTGGAACACCCGCGAGTCGGAGAAGTCGCGCACCACCGGCGGCGTCGAGGTCAGGTCCAGCGCGCGGTACTCGTCGAACTCGGCCTTGATGTAGCCCAGGGAGACGTTGGCGCTGACCCAGTGGGCCAGCTTGGCGACGCCCTCGACCTCGAAGCCCGACATGTGGGCGCGGCCGACGTTCAGCACCTGGCTGGCGATCGAGGCGCCGACCGGGGTCTGCTGGGTGACCTGCATGTCCTTGTACTTGGAGTAGAACACCGCGGTGTTCAGGCTCAGGCGATGGTCGAAGAAGTAGCCCTTCAGGCCGCCTTCGAACGAGTCGACGGTCTCGGGCTCGTAGCCCTCGGCCGAGTTGGGCGTCAGGATCTGGTCGGAGCGCATGTCGAAGCCGCCCGACTTGAAGCCCTGGCTGTAGGAGACATAGGCGTTCAGGTCGTCGCTGATCTCGTACTTGGCGCTGAGGCGCGGGGTGAACTTCGAGAAGGTCTTCTTGTTGGTGAAGCTCGAGCGCAGCAGGCCCGGAACGGCGGCGTTGTTGCCGAACAGCGGGCTGCGGATGCCGGTGAAGTTCTGGCGATAGACCCGGCCGTACTTCTCGTCGCGGGTCAGGCGGCCGCCGACCGAGACCGACAGGCGCTCGGTCAGGTCGTAGCTGACGTCGGCGAAGGCCGAATAGCTTTCGGTGTCGACGTTGCCGGCGGTGGCGATGGTCGTGTTGATCTGGCTGACCACGGTGTCGAAGGCGCCGGCGGCGGTGGCGTTCATGTAGTAGACGCCGGCCACGCCCTGCCAGCGGTCGCCGGTGAACAGCGCCTGGAATTCCTGGCTGAACTGGTGGTCGTTGTAGCGGCCCGGGATGTCGAGATAGGCGCCCGGCAGTTCGTCGAAGTCGATCGTGCCCTCGGTGCTGCCCGAGCGGTAGGCGGTGATCGACTTGACGGTGATCAGGTCGTTGATCGTCCACTGGCCCAGCAGCGACACGCCGCTGTTCTTGACGAGGTTGCTGTCGCCCGAGCCGGCGCGGGTGTCGTAGACGTCGGGCAGCACCTCGCCGCCGGCGATCGGCTGGCCCAGGATGTTCAGCGCGCGCACCTCGCGGTGGCCGTGGCGCGGGTTGGACTCGTCGCGCGTGGTGTCGGCCGACAGCCGGAAGAACAGGGCGTCGCTCGGGGTGTACTCGACGCTGACGCGGCCGGTGGCGACGTCCTTGTCGTAGTGCTCGGCGCCGGTGTTGAGGTTCTTGCCGTAGCCGTCGTGGTCGAACTTGGCGGCGGCGAAGCTGACCGCCAGCTTGTCGTTGATCGGCGCCTTCACCGAGATCAGGCCGTCGCGCTCGTTGTAGTTGCCGACCGTGCCCTTGATCCGGACCTCGGGATCGGGACCGATCTTGCGGGTCACGTACTTCACCGCGCCGCCGATGGTGTTGCGGCCATACAGCGTGCCCTGCGGGCCGCGCAGCACTTCGATGCGCTCGATGTCGAACACGTCGAGCACCGCGCCCTGCGGGCGGGCGATGTAGACGTCGTCGACATAGAGGCCCACGCCGGGCTCGAAGCCCCACAGCGGGTCCTGCTGGCCGACGCCGCGGATGAACGAGATCAGGGTCGAGTTCGAGCCGCGAGCCACCTGCAGGGTCAGGTTCGGGGTCGACTGCTGCAGGCTGGTGATGTCGGAGGCGCCGATCCGCTCCAGCGCGCCGGCGCTGTAGGCCGAGACGGCCACGGGCACGTCCTTCAGCGTTTCTTCGCGGCGGCGGGCGGTGACGACGACTTCCTCGACGCCGACGCCCGTTTCGCTGGTCGTGGTCGCCTGTTCCTGTGCAACCGCGAGATTGCTCGCAGCGCCCCACGCCGCGCCAGCCAGCAGCGCAGCCTTCCACATCGTTTTCATGGACAGCCCCTCTTACCTAGATGCGTTTCGTCCCTCACGCCGGCCGGACCGTCTTTGGCGGTCTCGTTTCCAGCGTTTCCCGCACGATTTCACCGTCGCGAGAATTCGACTTCACTGTCACCTAGGTTGAGGGATTGCGCCAGCCTTTTTTCACCAGGTGGTGAAAAGTGTGATCGGTGTACGGATCAGGCCTTGTTCTGCTTGGCGATCACGGCCTCGAAGCCGGCCGCGCAATAGGCGAACAGGCGGGCGCGGACGGCCTCCAGGTCGCTGGAATGGCAGAGGCCCTCGGACAGCGAGTCGATGCGGCCGGTCTCCGACAGGGCCAGCATCATCGAGCCGGTCAGGAACTGGTAGCACCAGTAGAGGTCGCGATACTCGGCGTCGGGACGAACGATCTTCAGCGTGTCGACCAGCTGGTGGACGACGGGGTCGAAGAACCGGGCCATGGTCTCGCCGCCCCAGGCCGGAGTGTTGTTCACCTGGGCGACCAGGGCGAAGTAGCTCTTCCAGCCGCCGCCGCCCTCCTGCGAGATGCGCAGCAGTGGATCGATGAAGGCGGTGATCACCCCTTCCGCCGTCATGCGCTCGCCGAAGGTCTCCACATAGGCGTTCATCGAGACGCTGCGGGCCTGGTTGAGGATCTCGGCCCGGCGCAGGAACACCGCGTCGAACAGCTCGCGCTTGGCGCCGAAGTAGTAGTGGATCAGGGCCGTGTCGACGCCGGCCTCCGACGCCACCTGGCGGGTGGTCACCCCGTGGAATCCGTGCCGCGCGAACAGGCCCTCGGCGGAGTCGAGGATGGTCTCCTTGAGGTCCAGGCCCGTGGCCTTGGAAGGGCGGCCCCGCCCGCCGGAACGGGCGCGGGTCTTGGCGGCGGTCATGTCGAGCGGGCCCCTCCCGAACTATCGTTGTTCCTCGGATAGGCCCGTGCGCGGCGCCCTGGCAAGAGCGGGGCCGTTCCGGCCGGGCCTCACTGCAGGCTCAGGGCCTGGGCGTTCTCGCCCGGCGCGACGGTGAAGGCGGCGGCCTCGAAGGACGGCGGGCCCATCATGCCCTTGGCGTCGTTGGAAAAGCCGTATGGCTCGACGGGGATGCCGAAGCCGTTGGTCCCCAGGCGGCCGTCGCCGTCGACATCGTGGAACACGCGGACGGCGTAGGTCCCCGCCGGCAGGTCCAGGCGCACGCTCGGCGTGGGTTCGGCGGCCGGAACGTTCACCGACGCGACCGCCGCGCCGCCCTTCCAGGCCTGGGCGCTGTCGTAGACGGCCACGTGCAGCGCGCCGGTATGGGCCTTCAGCGTGGGAAAGCTCAGGGTCAGGCCGGCCTCGCCCCGGGGCGCGGCGGCGGCGGGCGGAGCGGCGACGAGGGGAATGTCCTGGCAGAGGCCGGCGGCCGGAACGGCCATCAGGGCGGCGGCGAGGAAGACGGCGAGACGCATGAAGAGGGTCCTTGAAGGGCGCGAGGGCAACAGACTGTGAAACGACAACGCGCTCAACCGAAGAACACGCGCCACAGCAGGCGGCCGGGCAGGAAGGTGAAGCCGCCGGCGACGATCAGTCCGCCCACGAACAGGCCGGTCATGAAGCGCCGGTGCAGGTGGACGTTGTGGCGGCGGGCGGCGTAGACGGCCATCGGCAGGGCGATGATCGTCCAGCCCGACAGCAGGTGGATCCAGCTCATCGCGCCGTGGTTCATCTCGCGGATGAACAGCGAGCTGACCGCCGTCGTGGCCATGGCCGCCACCCAGGTCCAGCCGAGGGTGCGGTGCAGGGCCGTGCCCTTCACGCCGATCATCAGCACCGTGCCGATGGCCAGCGCGGTCAGGGCGGCGGCGATGTGGATCTGGATCTTCAGTGGCGCGGCCGCCACCAGCGACAGGTCCGGCAAGTGAGGGGCGCTCTTCAGCATCAGGATCGGCGCGGCGGCGATCGCGGTGGCGACGAGCACGCCGGCCAGGCCCCGGCGGCGAAAGCGGCGGGCGGCGGCGTGCATTGACAGGTCGGGCTGGGACATCTTGATCTCCGTGCGGCGTCGGGGTGCGTCGCCGCCGACGAACCGATAGGAGCCGCCCGGGCCGTGTCTCAATCGCCGTTACGTGAGCAGCCGGCTTCGCTTCGCCAGTCGCCGCCGCCCGCCGTTCACGCTTCGCGAATGGCGACCCTGGCGGCGCGTCACGGGCGCGGCGTGCTGGTGGCGGGGATCGCCGGCCTGTTCCTGGCCTTCGTCGGCGCGTTCGGCACGGGCGATGCGCCGCTGTGGATGCGGCTCGTCTACTGGCTGGTGCTGTGCTGGTCGGGCGCGGCGGCCGGCGCGGTGGTCGGCGGGATCGTGCAGAACAGCGGCCTGACCGAGCGGCGGCCGTTCGTCGGCGGGGCGGTCATCACCCTGGGCGTGGCGCTGCCCGGCACGCTGTACGTCTGGGCGGTGTCGAGCCTGATGTTCGGCGGCCTGCCGCGCCTGGAGACCCTGGGGCGCTTCTTCTTGCCGGTGCTGGTGATCACCGCGGCGATCACGGCGTTGAATTTCCTGGCCGCCCATCGGCCGATCGAGACCCATGCCGGCGCGCCCGAGGCTGCGCCGCCGCGCTTTCTCGACCGCCTGCCGCCCAGGCTGCGCGGCGCGACCCTCTACGCCGTCGAGGCCCAGGACCACTATCTGCGCCTGCACACCTCCAAGGGCGAGGACCTGATCCTGATGCGCCTGTCCGACGCCGTCGCCGAACTGGAGGGCATCGAGGGCGCCCAGACCCACCGCTCCTGGTGGGTGGCGCGCGCGGCGGTGGCCGACGCCAGGCGCGGCGACGGCCGCGCCGTGCTGACCCTGGCCAACGGCGCCGAGGCCCCCGTCAGCCGCGCCTACGCCAAGGCCCTGCGCGAGGCGGGCTGGTTCTAGGCGGCGCGTCCCCGCCGCTTGGCGATACGGCGGGGCGCGGCGTGAAACGAAAAAGGGCGGCCCTTGCGAGCCGCCCTTTCCGTTACTGGCTGAACCGTTCGGCTCAGAACTCTTCCCACTCGTCGACCTTGGTCGCCAGGGCGGCCGAGCCGCCGGGGCGACCTGGACGGACGAAGGTCTGGGCGCGGGCCTGGGCGGCGTGCACCGGGTTGGCGCGCGGGGCGGCCGGGGCCGAGGCGCGGGCGGCGGCGTCGCCGCCGACCTTGAAGCGGCCGACCAGGGCGGCCAGTTCGCCCGTCTCGCCCTTCAGCGAGTGGGTGGCGGCGGTGGCTTCCTCGACCATGGCGGCGTTCTGCTGGACGACCTGGTCCATCTGGTTCACCGCGGTGTTGACCTGGTGCAGGCCGGTCGACTGCTCGGTGGCCGAGGCGGCGATCTCGGTGACCAGGGCGTCGATGGTGGCCACCTGGTCGACGATGCGCTGCAGGGCCTCGCCGGTCTGGCCGACCAGCGACACGCCCGAACCGACCTGCTGGGTCGAGGTCGAGATCAGGGTCTTGATCTCCTTGGCCGCTTCGGCCGAGCGCTGGGCCAGGGCCCGCACTTCCTGCGCCACGACCGCGAAGCCCTTGCCGGCGTCGCCGGCGCGCGCGGCCTCGACGCCCGCGTTCAGGGCCAGAAGGTTGGTCTGGAAGGCGATCTCGTCGATCACGCCGATGATGTTGCCGATCTGGCCCGAGGACTGCTCGATGCCGGCCATGGCGCTGACGGCCTGGCTGACGATCGCGCCCGAACGTTCGGCGTCGGCGCGGGCGGCGGCGACCACGCTGGAGGCCTCCTTGGCGCCGGCGGCGGTCTTGCGGACGGTGGCGGTGATCTCGTCGAGGGCGGCGGCGGTCTCTTCCAGGCTGGCGGCCTGCTGCTCGGTGCGGCGCGACAGGTCGTCGGAAGCCTGGGCGATCTCTTCCGAACCGGCGCGGATGCCGCCGGTGGCGCCGTTGATGCCGCGCAGGGCGTCCTGCAGGCGGCCGGCGGCGGCGTTGAAGTCGGTCTTCAGCTGCTGGGCCTTGGGGGCGAACTCGGCGTCGATGCGGTAGGTCAGGTCGCCGTCGGCCAGCGAGCCGAGCGCTTCGGCCAGGGCGTGGATGGCGATGCGGTCGACCTCGGCCTCGGCGGCCTTCTCGGCTTCGCGCTCGGTCCGTTCGCGCTCGGTGCGGGCGGCGGCGGCGGCGGCTTCCTCTTCCAGGCGCAGCTTGTGGATGGCGGCGTCCTTGAAGGTGGCGACGGCGCCGGCCATCTCGCCGATCTCGTCCTTGCGGCCCGAGGCCGGCACGGCGACGCTGTTGTCGCCCGAGGCCAGGCGGCGCATGGCGGTGGTCATGGCCGCGACCGGGGCGGCGATGCCGCCGGTCAGCATCAGGCCTCCGCCGACGGCGACGGCCAGGGTGACGGCGATGCCGAGGGCCAGGACCAGCGTGCTGCGCAGCGAGGCGGCGGCCTGGGCGGCGGTCTCGGCGGCGACGACGGCCTCGGCGTCGGTGGTGATGGCTTCGATGGCGTTCTCGACCGGCTCGACGGCCTTGTCGGCGACGCCGTCGTGCTTGACCAGGTCGATGGCCTGGGCGCGGGTGGCCGGATCGGCGCCCAGCTTCTCGGCAGGCTCGATGGCCTGGGCGCGGTAGGCGGCGTAGGCCGCGTCGACGGCGGCGATGCGGGCGAAGTCGGCCTCGTCCTTGCCGGCCAGCTTGCGCAGCTCGTCGAGGGCGGCCACGAACTTCGGCTTGTGGGCGTTCTCCAGGCGGTCGACGTAGTAGGCGTCGCCCGACAGCAGGAAGCCGCGCAGCGAGTTCTCCTGGCGGGTCAGGCGGAAGGCGGCCGTGTCGGCGGCGCGCAGGCTGGCGTGCGCCACGGCCGTGCGCTGCACCGAGCCCTTGTAGGCCTGCTGGTTGATGAACAGCGTAACGCCCATGGCCATGATGGCGGCCAGCATCACGCCGAACACGACCATCAGCTTCTGGGGAATCTTCAAGTCACCAAAACGCACGACCCGCCTCCGGATATCTGCCCCGACGATATGCGCGACCGCACACGTCCTCGCTGCAAGCTCTGGCGAGATCGCGGTTTCCACGGGATTAACCGTACCGTGGCGGAATGTCGCACCCGACGACCGCCGTTACATGCCGTCGGTCGGCGACGGAGCGCTCCCAACTTCCCAGGGTTGCGCTGCGTAAGGGGTTACCGCAGATAGCGGCAAGCCCGCTCCACCTGAGGCGGAGCGGGGTGCGACAAAAATTCAGCCCGAAATTTTTTCGCCCTGAGGCGGATCTGGCGGTGTCGGACCGGCGAGCGCGGCTCGGTTCTAGTGCGCCTCGTCCCAGTTGAGCGCGGCGCGGGCCTCGACCGTCAGCGGGATCGAAAGCGCCACGGCGGGCTCGGCGGCGCCCTCCATGACGCGGCGGGCCACGGCGCAGACGGCCTCGGCTTCATGCTCGGGGGCTTCGAACACCAGTTCGTCGTGTACCTGCAGCAGCATGCGCGCCGACAGGCCCGCGTCCTCCAGCGCGCCGGGCATGCGCACCATGGCCCGGCGCATGACGTCGGCCGCCGCGCCCTGGATCGGGGCGTTGATGGCGGCGCGTTCGGAGAACTGACGCTGGCCCACCGACTTGGCGTGGATGTCGGGGATGTTGATCTTGCGGCCGAAGATCGTGGTGACGTAGCCGTGCTCGCGCACGAAGGCCTTGGTGGCGTCCATATAGGCCTGGATGCCGGGGAAGCGCTCGAAATAGGTCTTGATGTAGGCCCCGGCTTCGCCCTGGCCGATGCCCAGCTGGTTGGCCAGGCCAAAGGCGCTGATGCCGTAGACGATGCCGAAGTTGATGGCCTTGGCCCGGCGGCGGATCAGCGGGTCCATGCCCTCGATCGGGGTGTCGAACATCTCCGAGGCCGTCATGGCGTGGATGTCGAGCCCGTCGCGGAAGGCCTGCTGCAGCTGCGGGATCTGGCCGATATGGGCCAGCAGGCGCAGTTCGATCTGGCTGTAGTCGGCGCTGATCAGCACCTTGCCCGGCTCGGCCACGAACGCCTTGCGGATCTTGCGGCCTTCCTCGGTGCGCACCGGGATGTTCTGCAGGTTGGGGTCCGACGACGACAGGCGGCCCGTCGTCGTGGCGGCCAGGGCGTAGGAGGTGTGCACCCGGCCCGTGCGCTCGCTGATCGCGGCGATCAGGTTCTCGGTATAGGTGCCCTTGAGCTTGGACAGTTGGCGCCAGTCGAGCAGCACGCGCGGCAACTCGTGCTCGCCCGCCAGGCTTTCCAGCACGTCGCTGTCGGTCGACCACTGGCCGGTGGCGGTCTTCTTGCCGCCCTTCATGTTCAGCTCGCCGAACAGCACGTCGCCGATCTGCTTGGGGCTGCCCAGGTTGAACGGGCGGCCGGCAAGTTTCTGGGCCTGCTCCTCGAACTCGGCCATGCGCAGCGAGAACTCGTTCGACAGCCGGCGCAGGGTCTCGGGATCGACCCGGACGCCGTCGTTCTCCATCGTCGCCAGCACGGTCGGCAGCGGGCGCTCGAGGGTCTCGTAGACGGTCAGCAGGCCCTCGGCCGCCAGGCGCGGGCGCAGCACGTTGTAGAGCCGCAGGGTGACGTCGGCGTCTTCGGCGGCGTAGGCCGTGGCCTTGTCCAGCGCCACGTGCTTGAAGCTGATCTGGCTCTTGCCCGTGCCGGCCACTTCCTTGAACGGGATGGGCTTGTGGCCCAGCCAAAGCTCCGACAGCTCGTCCATGCCGTGGCCATGCAGGCCCGCCTCCAGCACGTAGCTGATCAGCATGGTGTCTTCGATCGGGCCGACCTTGACGCCCCGGCGGGCCATCACGGCGATGTCGTACTTGGCGTTCTGGGCGACCTTCAGCACCGACGGGTCTTCCAGCAGCGGCTTCAGCGCGGCCAGGGCCTCTTCCTCGGAGATTTGCTCCAGCTTGGCGGGGGCTTCGAAGGCCAGGCCCCCGTCCTGCGCCTTCTCCTCGTGGCCGACGGGGATGTAGCAGGCCTCGCCCGGCGCGATGGCCAGCGACACGCCGCACAGGCCCGCATTGGCCGACGACAGGGCGTCGGTCTCGGTGTCGAAGGCCACCACGCCCTTGGCGCGGGCCTTGTCGATCCAGACCTGCAGCGTGGCCAGGTCGCGCACGCAGACATAGGAGGCGGTGTCGATGGCGACGGGCTCGGCCACCGGATTGGCCGCGGCGCGGGCGGCGGCCGAGACGTAGGAGACGCTGGTCACCGGCGCGGTCACCGGCTTGTCCGACGGGCGGGCGTCCAGCGAGCGCGGCGCGGCCGCGGCGTTGCCGTCGCCCACGCGCCGAGCCAGCGTGCGGAACTCCATCTCGTCGAGGAAGGCGGCCAGCACGGCCTTGTCGGGCTCGCGCACCACCAGGTCGTCCAGCGGCTCGGGCAGGGGGGTGTCGCAGTCCAGCGTGACCAGGGCCTTGGACAGGCGGATCTGGTCGGCGAAGTTGATCAGGGTCTCGCGGCGCTTGGGCTGCTTGATCTCGCCGGCGCGGGCCAGCAGCGTGTCGAGGTCGCCGTACTCGGTGATCAGCTGGGCGGCGGTCTTGATGCCGATGCCGGGGGCGCCGGGCACGTTGTCGACGCTGTCGCCGCACAGCGACTGCACGTCGACCACCTGCTCGGGATAGACGCCGAACTTCTCGAACACCTCGGCCCGGCCGATGCGCACGCCCTTCATGGGATCGAACATCGAGACGCTGTCGCCGACCAGCTGCATCAGGTCCTTGTCGGACGAGACGATGACGGCCTCGCCGCCGGCGTCGCGGGCGGCGCAGGCATAGGCCGCGATCAGGTCGTCGGCCTCGTAGCCGGGCAGCTCGATGGCCGGCACGCCGAAGGCGCGCGTGGCGTCGCGCACCAACGGGAACTGCGGGATCAGGTCTTCCGGCGGCGGCGGGCGGTGGGCCTTGTACTGGTCGTACAGCTTGTTGCGGAACGTCTTTTCCGAGTGGTCCCAGATCACCGCCAGGTGCGTGGGGGCGTCGCCCTGCATGTCGCGCATCAGCTTCCACAGCATGTTGCAGAAGCCCTGCACCGCGCCGACGGGC
>PJUJ01000761.1_pt1 | contig 10644 bp, 13 predicted proteins | sample 1512321 | NCBI WGS metagenome assembly PJUJ01 (sample SAMN08177669, study PRJNA422409) | Feces metagenome, whole genome shotgun sequencing project. | isolation source: Chicken feces enriched on filter paper: beechwood xylan treatment | host: Gallus gallus | place: USA: Madison | collected 2015-01-15 | reverse complement strand
CAAAAGCCCTTCGGGCAGCAATAAAGATAGTAATTTACGTTCGGCTTCTTGCAAGGGATATCTGTATTAAGGATGCTAAACTAAGAAATTTTTAACACTCCCCCCAAGAATTCTGCTTGATCCCGATTTAGGATCATGTACAAAAGTTGTGGACTAAGCAAATAATTTAGTCAATCTGAATAGGAAAAAATTAATATCACCAACCCCTCTAAACTGACTCCTGAACGCTTTTATTTTAGCATTAAAAGATTCTGCTGAAGCATTGGTGCTTCTGTTATCAAAGTAGTTTAGAATCTTTTTGTGATGCGTATTTATGGTTCTTGACACGGTATTGAAAGACTTGAATCCAGCTTGATCTACCTTCTCAGCCCATTTAGCTAATCGTGTAAAAGCATAGATTTTATCAACAGTTGTGTTGAATATCCAAGATAATTCTTGGCATAATTTGTAAGCCTTTTGAATGTCAGTATAGCGTTCAAATAGTAAACTAGCTCTTTGCTTTTGTTCTATTGTCCATTTGTGCTCACTTTTATAGAGTAAATAGCGACTTCTAGCTAACATTTGCTTTATAGTATCACCATTTGATAGAATTTCTGAAGTGTAAGTTTCTTTCCTCTTTTTAGCATCTTCAATGGCTTTATTTTCTTCATCAATAGCTTGCCAACGGTGTTTTATTCTGATTTCTTGAAGTGCCTGAGTTGTCAATTGCTGCACATGAAAGCGATCAATAACCTGTACAGCATTAGCAAAACACGTCTTAGCTATAATCCCCATATTGCCAGCTAAGTCAAGTGTTATTTCCTGTACTTAATTGCGTAATCGGAGTGGAATTTGTTGAAGCACAGAGATAATACTATCGGATTTAGTTCCTTTGAGAATTGCAACTATAGTACCTTTCTTTCCGTGAGCTTCTTTATTAGTTACCACCGTATAGAGTTCACCATGAGAAAGACTGGTCTCATCAATGGAAAGACTACTACCTATATTCTGTGGAAATATTAGTCCTTCCTGTGCATTTTCGCGATGGACCCACTCTTGAAAACCACTGAGTTTATTACGGTAGTATCGCCTTAATTTATTGGCTGATATACCATAAAATGAGCTAATAGTTTTGATACTGTGCGCTTGATTATCCGCTGATACAATGAAAACTAACGAACTGACTTCAAACTTTATTAAGTTTAATCCAGAATACAATTGGATAGACACATTAAAATATAAAGGTGTTGTTTACGGAGAAGGAATAGGAAAAACTAAAAACGAACAATTTGACGGAGACAAGAAAAAATAACTACGCACAACAAGGTATTGCCAAAAGCGGCGCTGAACTGCTAAGTTCAACGTTCTGCCCTACTTTGTCGCCAAAAACGAATTTTATTCGTTTTTTATTTTTAAATTTAACTCATAAAAATTCGTTTTGGCTCGCCTCAGTGCAAAATCGAAACTTTTAGCTTCGATTCCCCCACACTTCGCCAAGCCGCGGTCCGTTATGTGTAATCAGTTGACAAGATTTCGTCTAAAAATTAACGCTTAATTATTGAATAGTGTACCAAGATTTGGTATATTTGAATCAAATAATAAAATTATGGCGAAAAACACTTCTATACTTCTCGGCGAATATTTTGATAAGTTCATAAATGAACAAGTAAAATCTGGTAAATTTTCATCGGCAAGCGAGGTTGTTCGAGCTGCACTGAGAATGTTTGAATATGAGGAAACTAAGAAATCAGAATTAATTAATGAACTTAAAAAAGGAGAAAAATCTGGTTTTGTGAAAAACTTCAACCGAGATTCACTTTTAAATAATATTCATCAAAAATATGCTTCTGAATAATGAATTTCAAAATCAGTAAAGAAGCACAATTTGACCTCGAAAATATTTGGCTATATACTTTTGAAACTTGGTCGAAGGAACAAGCTGATAGGTATTTCAATTTAATTTTTGAAGAAATTGATTATTTAACTCAAAATCCAACTTGTGGTAAAGATTATAGTCATATTAGAAAAGGTTATTATCGCTCAAAAGTTAAATCACATTTTATTTTTTATCGAATAAATCTAAAAGAAAATGCAATTGAGATTATCAGAATTTTACATCAACAGATGGATATAGAAAATAGATTAAACGAATAAAAAACTGGCTACACATAACATCGGCTTGGCGAAATGGCGGGTTAAGGGAAATATAGAAAGTTTGAGCATTTTTAGTCGCAACAGCTTTTTATATTTCCTTTTTTCATAAATTTAGAAAATAATAAAAGGCTGTGGCTTAGGTTAGTGCAAAGTTGAAAGTTTAGGCTTTCTAATCCTCCACTATTACCTAGATTAGAAGAGATTACTATTGAGAATTTTAGATCAATTGGTGATGAACCAATCTCTATTAAATTTCATCAAAATATGCCAATTACTTTTGTTGGTGAAAATAACGCTGGAAAATCTAATATAATACGAGCTATTGAACTTATGTTCGGTGAATTTCATCCTAAATATAAAAACTTAGATGATTATGATTTTTACAAAAGAATTACTTCTAATAGAATATCTATATCAACAAAAGTTTCTGGATTTAGAACGAGATTAGGCAGACAAGGAGAATTTTCTTGTGGAGGATTTAATTATGCTTACGTCAAAGGAACTGAAAGTTCATACACTGCAACTCAAGCTGAAAATGGTTTTAAAAATCAATATGTAAGTAATAATTTAAGAGAAGAATTATTATGTGTTATAGTAAATTCAGAACAAAATTTATCTTTTCAACTAAGTTATGCTTCTAAATATACTCTATTATCCAAAGTAACTAAAGCATTTCCCGATAAATTAAGTAGTGACGAAGAAAAAGTACAGAGATTAAAAGAACTTTTTGAACATACTAAACAAATCTTCCTTGAAGTAGAAGAATTTAGACAATTTTCAGAAAGTATGTGTACCATTTCAGGTCAAATGATGTCAAATATGACACACGCTTTAGGCTTTGATTTTTCCTCGTACGACCCTAGTAATTATTTTAAAACATTGAAAGTTCATCCATCGGAAGATGGACAAATTAGAGCATTTGAAGAATTAGGAACTGGTCAGCAACAAATTTTAGCTTTATCATTTGCAAAAGCATATTCAGATAATTTTCTTGGTCAAGGGATGATATTAATTTTAGATGAACCAGAATCTCATCTTCATCCTATTGCACAAAAATGGTTAGCTAAACAAATGCATTCTTTAGCTGAAAGTGGATTGCAGATAATAATTACCACTCATAGTCCCTACTTTATAAACTTAGAATATTTACCAGGTATATATATTGTTTCCAAAGATGAGCAAACAAAAATATCAAATATTACAGCAGAAGAGTTTGCTCAATTTTCTATAGATACAGGTGCAGTTCGAGCAACGGCTGAAACTATACTTCCTTTCTATGCTGCTCACAGCAAAACAAATATACTAAGTGGATTATTTGCAAAAAAATAGTTTTAGTGGAAGGAGAAACTGAAGAGTTATCTCTTCCAATAATTTTTGAAGGTGTCGGATTGGATGTACTTAAAGAAGGAATTGCAATAATTGGAGTTGGTGGAAAAGGAAATTTAGCAAATTGGTGGAGATTATTTACAGCATTAAAAATACCAACATTTATATGCTTCGATAACGATGATTCTGATGATAGACAGGGTTATAAAAGCAAAGAATCTCTTAAAGCTATAGGAATTCAAGATGATGCAATCGCTGAAGTATTAACATCAAGAGATTGGAATATTAACGATAGCTTTTGCGTATTTGGTCAAAACTATGAAGTAACAATGAGAGCTACATTTTCTAATTATGAAAACATTGAAAATGAAGTCAAAGATGAACTTGGAAATTCTAAGCCAATCATTGCTAGAGCAGTTGCAAAAAGATTACTAGAAGATAATTTTGTAGAAGAAGAATGGCAAACATTTAGAGAAGTCGCACTAAAAATTAATGAATTATAACTGCACATAACATCGTATTGGCGAAATGGCCGTTAAAGGTATATATAAAAAGTTAGTTCTGCTTTAACCTCCAAAAAAGAATACTTTCATTCAGAATAATGATTAAACGAAAAACCTCTGCCCAATTAAGGGTCAGAGGTTAAAAACAACACTCGCTTATTATTCAGGTAACAAAACGAATTCTTTCATTGATTTGATTTTCAAATATTTTGCAGCTGTAGCTTTGAAAGTCTAGAACCTTCATTTCATAAAATAGGATTACAATATTTTATAATTGTTGTGGTTTCAATAATTAGAAATGAATTTGTATTTCACAATTATAACAACTCAGTGAATACCCACAGCTCCTACTTAAAAATAGTTAGGCAAATAAAAGTTTTGGCTTTTTTTAATTTTTCATGGCAAATAATCCGTCAAACCGGACAGATAGAGGGACAACTTTTTCGTATATTTACAGCAACATCTAGCCTATCCTGTAGAATGACGAAACTGAAATACTATTTGCATCTCCTAACGCATATAGGCGCTGATGCGAATTCCTCGTATTTGGATATCAAAAGAATATGTATGGTGAATATCATATGTATTCTATGCATTATTCCGTCCTTCGTATTTTCGACAATCAATATTTTTCAAGAACGCTGGATATTATCCTCTATCAATCTATTGACAGGCATGTCCTATAGCGTAGTGTTGGGGTTGCAATATTTCCATCGCCCACGAAGTGCAAAAGCTTTGCTCCTTATATCCAGTACAATTTTATTTTTTATTAGCGGATTATTATATCAAAATGGAGCTCAGTATTTTTTATTGAGTGTCTTGGTTGTATCCATGCTTTTGTACGACAACATCAAATATTTAAGTATTGGCAGTGGAATTATAAGTTGTGGTATCTTAATTATTTACGCGAATCCTGACATAGATTTTATCGAAGCACCCGTACACAAAGATAGAGCTATATATAATATATTATCCTCTTTGGTTTTCTTAATCACAGCCATAGCTTTCTTCAAACGTGTGATCTATAATGACAAAAAACAGATTGAGGAGCAACGCATTCGTTTAGAAGAAATGAATAATGAGAAAGAAAAGATTTTCTCTATTATGGCTCACGATATGCGTGCACCCTTGGTCAATGCTTCTATTATTATTGATATTTTCGAAACGAATACGGTCAATAAAGATCATATGCATGATTTTATAGAACAACTCAAAAGACAATTGAAGGATCAGCATAAAGTCTTGGATCAAATCCTTACATGGAGTAGCAATAGCATGAAAGGTGCTCCTACCATTCGAACGAAAATATGTGTGGTAAAAGCCCTTGAAGAAATTATTAACGAATTTAAAATACATTATATCCGAAAGGGAATTCACATCCATGTGAATGTGAATGAATCAAGTTTTCTCTTTGTGAATTATGACCACATGCGCATTATCCTACGGAATCTGATTAGTAATGCGATTAAATTCAGTTACCAAGATGGCCATGTGTATATCTCTACGACTGAAGACGAGCAAAGGATTTATATTCATATACAGGATGAAGGTGTGGGCATAGACATGGAGAAATCCGAAGCGTTATTCAATCAAGTACAACAGCGATCAATAGGCACTTCTAACGAGTCAGGCGCTGGATTGGGCTTGTTGCTTTGCAAAGAATTAATTGAACTTAATGAAGGAACTATTCATATAGAAAGCCAACCAAATGCTGGTTCAACTTTTACGGTTGGTTTTCCCAAATATACAGCACATGATTCGAATGCAAATATGGATAAAGAAGAATTTTTCACCTTACAAAATAGTGAATCTTAATAAAGATTATCTATGAAAAGTATTATATTTGATATCATCGACTTGAAAACTTTTTATTACTAACCTACTGCCGTTGAAATTTATATTCCATTATGAACACAAAAGTCTACTATGGTGAAAAGCTTTTTGATCCGAGATGGATTGCCAAAAGAAAGCATATTCTAAACCGTGATCAATTCAAATGTGTACATTGTAAGCGCAGCGAAGTCAAGCTACATGTTCATCACAGACAATATCATATTATCAAGAGATTGAATGTACATGCGGACCCTTGGGATTACGCGGACAATCTACTTATCACCTTATGCGAAAGTTGCCACTCTAAAGGCCATCGCTTGTACGAAGTACCAATTAAATACATCTAACCTAACATTAAAAATATGGGAATTTTCGATTTTATATTTAAAAGAAAAGAAGCAGAGAAAACAGAAAAAGCTACGGACCAAGAAGAAATACCAGACCTTCCACGTAATCTCTTTGTAGACGATTCGGATCCAAATTATAATACCAGCAGTACAAGTTTAGAATTTGGGACAAAATTGCCTATTGATATTATTTACGGATTCCTAAAAGAAGATTATGAATCCAAAGCATACAACGACGCGCTCGTAAATCCAGATAAATCTTATAAAGAGAAAAATCTTACGATTATAAAGAGTAATCTTGAAATCAAATTCAAGCAGGTACTTCTCAAATATGAAGACATGATCCGTGAGATCGATTTTCATATCAAAAGCAGATCTGAAGCTGGCTTAAGTGATTTGGTAGAACTCTTGAAATCCAGAAAAGAAACCTACATCAAACATGTAGACGAACTAAATAAAATGAAAGCACATTTGGAAGAAGGTGAATTATACATGACCGGTCTTTTCCAATCGTACGAAGTAGGATTTACCAAAGGATTAGCCTCCCTTTCTATCCATAATCTTAAAATTGATAATAATTCATTATGAGAAATTGGTGGATAAAATTCGGTTGCTTCTTGACTGGATGGAACTACAATATACTTCAAAGTTGTACAGAAGCAAGTTATAAGCAACTAAAAAAATACACTTCTGCTATCTTGATTTTGATTATTCTGTGGGCTTTTGTAGGTTATTCCTTTGCAGACAGATATATCCAAACAGGCACATGGGGTTCCATAGGAATTGCTATAATATTTGTTTTAATCATTATTCAAATCGAACGGCAAATTATTTTAAATGTTGGGCATAATAAGTTCGCATCGATCTTTCGGATGGTGATTGCCGTTATCATGGCCGTATTAGGGTCAGCGATTTTGGATCAGATTATTTTCAAAGATGATATCGAGAAAAAAATGATTGAAATCGTAGACAGGCAGGTAAAAAAGCAATTGCCAGATCGTTTATCAGTCATTAATACGAAACTCTCTGAATTGCAAGTGGAAATTGACTCGTTGGATCATCGAAATATTGAGTTGTATAAACAGATTAGTCAAACCCCTACGATCAACACAGTATCCACTAGCGTAACGACTGTACCGATAAAAAATGAGGATGGTAGCATTACCAATAAAACCCAACGTACGGTATCTAATAATCCTATTGCAAATCCAAAGATTAAAGAAGCTGATCTAAATAACAATAACTTAAAACAGCTTCGTGATCAATATGAAGAATACAGTCAGCGTAAATTGAAAGCTGAAGAAAGCCTAAGAGCAGAACTCAAAACTAAAAAAGGATTTTTGGAAGAGTTGAATGCTATGCTTGAAATCTTAAAAGAAAGCACGGTAGCGCTGATTTTCTATGTGATCTTGTTGGCTTTTCTAATTTCGTTAGAACTGTTCGTATTATTGAGTAAATCCGATAAAAATAAATCCGATTACGATCTCATAATGGAACATCAACTGGATCAAAAACGTAAAACTTTGGATGGTCTGAAATAAGCTTATACTAAGATAATACTTCCTATAATAAGAAATGTCCAGCTTTAAACTGGGCATTTCTGTTATTTTACATCCTTCACGCAACGTACCGAATTCGTACGACTCAAATCTTTTCCACCATCATTATTCGGACTAAAATAATAAGAAGCAATTTGAAAAGAGGTTGATTCCCCTTTATAAACATTACCCGAATGCCAATAAAAACAAGATTGATTGACTTCTGCCGGAGAACCGCTATTGTAGGCACCAGCCGCTGGTAAGAATAAATATTTATCTTGGTCAGCGACGGAAGGAATTTTATTAGTTCCAATATAAATTCCTTGTACAGATGTACCATCAGGCTTTACATAGGCCCCAAATGCTTTATTAGATTTTCCATACCAATCCACATATTTTTCTAAATTAAACACGTCTTTTTCTGTTGGTAAGCGCCAGCCTGCTCCTACCTTGCCACAAATATTGTCGACTGGAACGCCCGTTCTCGAACTTTTATTCTAGGTATTCATCGGATTAGAATATACCAAACCGTCATTGCTACGATACCAGTAATCACCATACTCGCCTTGAGAAGCAGCAAATGCATACTGATCCTCCCCTATTTTAATGAGATTTCCATTTGCCCATATTAGCGTACCATCATTAAATCCTTCCAACGACCCACCTTTGGATTTTAATACAATCTCAATAGTATAGGAAACACCTGGTCTAGCCAACAAAGAAAATAAATCCAAATTTTCTTTTTGAACGCCCCCAATTTTTAATTTTTCCAAGGTCAAAACATTCGTTAGTTCCCCATTAGCATAGACAATATTGGAATTAGAATAAATTCCATTATCATTTTTCTGAAATGGCTCTAAAGTTTGAATAACAGAATTACTTGTAAAACTTACATTCTTCGGAAAACTTGAAGATTTACTCATATATACCACTGCAGAAGAAAAAACATTAGAAATATGAAGATCGCCTACTGCCTCAACCTTTCCCACATCTTCTGTATTGATTTTGACATTTACTTCTGAAAATTGATGTTTTAAAGTTAATCCTAGATTATTTTGCTCTACAGATAATTGAATGCCGATTCGTGTATCCAACATTACATCTTTTAGGGAAGAAAGAAACAATAAAGTCTTGTCCATACTTTCGCCACTATTTATATTCATATCAGAAAGCTTGCTTTTTTCTCCGAAAGAATACACAATGAAACTATATTTCTCCGTACTAGATAAGGGAATACCATTTCCGGATTCCTGTCCTACCACATAATCTTTACTGACTACAAATTCATTTTTAGAATTAAATACAAGCAAGCGATAGTGCACATCTTTATCAATGGTATGGACAGCTTTTGTATTCAAACTTGTAGTAGCAAATTTATTATTCACATTATTATTTAATCGTAAAATGACATCGATGTCTTTATTCCAGGGAATAATTACTTCTGCTGTATTATTAGAAGAAAGACTACCTAGCTTAGAATTTGAGAAATTAGCATAGGATGCATCTGAAATCTTTACATTCACATAAGCTGTAGCATCTTGCATACTTTCTTTGCTTTTATCACAGGATATGAGCAGAAGAAATATTACAGCTAGAATATGTATAAAATAATTTTTCATTTTATTACCATTCAAATTCTTGCACCATTGATTCTTCCTCCCACGACTCTTGTAAAGGATCATCATTATAGCCTAAGGGAGATACCACTGCTGAGCCTGCTGCAAAAGATAATTCTAATTCAATAACATCCACCTGTACAACAGGAGCAACATATTTTTTCATAACAAAATAAATTTTGTTTAACATTTGCAAATGCTGTTCGGATTATTTAATGACTGATTTAAGACGAGAGGTAGGAAACGGACAAATACATCTTAACCATCTCTCATCTCAATAGACCTTTCTTTTTAAGGTCGTATTTTTATTAGTATCACTCTAAATCGAAAAACCTAATTCGTAGCCTATTTCCTGTATGCGTTTCGAAGGATCTGCCAACATACGTTTAGCACAAAAAATAAGCAATTCGTCTAAAATGGCTTTTGGAGATTTTTGAAAAACAGTTTTAGTGGCTAGCTGTAAAGTACTTTGGGATACATTCAGCTGATCTAAATAATACTGTAAATTGGTATGCTCTTTTAGTTTTTGTGTTAGCAACAATTTATAATTTAGTGCCAATTTATGGTATTTATCGGCATCATCAGGTTGAGCATTTCTGGAGTTGCTGCGTTCGAATAAATAAAGTATGGCAGCTAATACATTTTGTAAAACAGAAGTTTGGAGGTGATCAAATCTATTTCTGCTTTCTAAAAACAAAACGTCCAATAAATGATTGATACTATTCACATTACTAGTATCAGTCTTCAATTTTTTACATGAGAAAAATTCAATAAGAGCTTAAAATTTTCTATAACTGCATCTTCCTTAACATTATTCAGTAAAAATTCTTCTGTGAAAGAAACTACAATACATTTTACGTCTGAAAATTCAGTAAACGAATGAAACTGCCCTGGTCCAGCAAAAAAGGCTTCGCCTTTTTTGATCTCCAATTTTTGGTAATTTATATTTAAAATAAGCGTCCCTTCTCTTACAAATAATAGGGCATAGAAATCTAACTTGTGTGGTTTTAGTAGAGTCTCACCGCCCAAATACATTAATTCATCAAGATGTATTATACGTAGATTTTGTTCTGGAGAATAAAAATTCGAATATTCAAAAATCATAGATATATTATAATAATACAAAATTGTTGTAATTATTTCACTTCTCATAGTATTCTATCCTTAAGAAAATATTTTAACACAATTATGATATAGCTATGCTTTCTAAATCGGATAGGAGGAGCGGGATTAATTCCCGTTCCGACCTTCCACAGCACCGCACGTACCGTTCGGTATACGGCGCTTCCCTAAGTTGTAACACAAACTCGCTTGTATTCTGCCAGTAAAGATGGGTATCCCAGTTGTT
>PJUJ01000753.1_pt1 | contig 10779 bp, 8 predicted proteins | sample 1512321 | NCBI WGS metagenome assembly PJUJ01 (sample SAMN08177669, study PRJNA422409) | Feces metagenome, whole genome shotgun sequencing project. | isolation source: Chicken feces enriched on filter paper: beechwood xylan treatment | host: Gallus gallus | place: USA: Madison | collected 2015-01-15 | reverse complement strand
TTGTTGACCTGGTTGGGGTAGTCCGAGCGGCCGGTGGCCATGATGCAGTCCGGGCGAACGGCCTTGGCCAGTTCGGGGCGGATTTCAGGCTCGGGGTTGGCCAAGGCCAGGATGATGGGCTTGTCGGCCATGGTCTTGACCATGTCGGCCGTCAGCACACCAGGGGCCGAGCAGCCCAGGAACACGTCGGCACCGTTGACCACATCGGCCAGCGTACGGGCTTCGGTCTTCTGTGCATACTGGGCCTTGGAGGCGTCCAGGCCACCGGGACGGCCTTCGTAGATCACGCCCTTGGAGTCGACCATGAAGACGTTCTCGCGCTTCACGCCCAGACCCACCATCACGTTCACGCAGGCAATGGCGGCCGCGCCGGCGCCGGAAACGGCGACCTTGACCTTGCCGATTTCCTTGCCCACCAGTTCCAGACCGTTGAGCAGGGCGGCGCTGGAGATGATGGCCGTGCCGTGCTGGTCATCGTGGAACACCGGAATGTTCATGCGCTTGGAGAGTTCCTGCTCGATGTAGAAGCACTCGGGCGCCTTGATGTCTTCCAGGTTGATGCCGCCCAGGGTGGGCTCCATCGACGCGATGATGTCGATCAGCTTGTCCGGATCGCGCTCGGCCAGCTCGATGTCGAACACATCCACGCCGGCAAACTTCTTGAACAGGCAGCCCTTGCCTTCCATCACCGGCTTGGCGGCCAGCGGGCCGATATCGCCCAGACCCAGCACGGCGGTGCCGTTGGTGATCACGCCCACCAGATTGCCACGGGCGGTGAACTCGGCCGCCTGTGCGGGGTCGGCTTCGATGTCCAGGCAGGGGTAGGCCACGCCCGGCGAGTACGCCAGCGACAGGTCGCGCTGGTTGGACAGGGGCTTGGTGGGGGTGACGGAAATCTTGCCCTTGTTGGGGCTGCGGTGGTATTCACGGGCCGCGTCGCGCAGGGCTTGTTCAGCGGTGGACAGGTTTTGTGTCATAGAAAAAATCTCAACGAAAAAGCTCGGAGCTGTCTGGAAGCTTACCTGATGGCCGCCTCCCGTGGAGGGAAGTCGAACCCCGTGATCAGGCAAGGGATATCGGGTGCAGAGCGCTTTCAGAATGCCAAAGCCCCCTGGGAACGATTCGGCCAGGGGGCGCTAGCCCGGCGGTAGCCGGGACAGAGGCTGCAGGCAGGCGGGATGCCTTAGTGGGCATCGGCCTGGCGTGCGGCCCGGACGGCGGCTTCGGTATCACCCTTGGTGCCGTTGAAGAAAACGTTCAGCAGCACCGCGCAGAGCGAGGCGAGGAGGATACCGGATTCGATCAGTGGATGGATGGCGTGCGGCATCCATTGGCGGAAATTCGGGGCCACCAGGGGAATCATGCCCACGCCGATGGACACCGCCACGATCATGGCGTTGTTGCGGTTGCCCTGGAAATCCACGTTCGAGAGGATGCGGATGCCGGTGGCGGCCACCATGCCGAACATCACCAGGCCCGCGCCTCCCAGCACCACGGTGGGCAGGGATTCGATCAGGGCCGCCATCTTGGGTAGCACCCCCAGCACCACCAGGATGACGCCGCCGGCCACGCACACCCAGCGGCTCTTGACGCCGGTCACCGCCACCAGCCCCACGTTCTGGGAGAAGCTGGTGTAGGGGAAGGTGTTGAAGATGCCGCCAATCAGCGTGCCCAGGCCGTCGGTGCGCAGACCGCGGGTCAGCTCGTCCTGCGAGATCTTCTTGTCCGTCATGTCGCCCAGGGCCAGGAACATGCCGGTCGACTCGATCATCACCACCACCATCACCAGCGACATGGTCAGGATCAGCACCGGGTCGAAGATGGGCGTGGCGATCTCGAACGGCAGGATCACATCGAACCACTTGGCTTCGCTGACCTTGTGGAAGTCCATCAGGCCCATGGCGGCAGTGATGACGCCGCCCACCAAAATGCCCATCAGCACCGAGATATTGGCCAGAAAGCCTTTGCCGAAGCGGGCGATCAGCAGGATGGTCAGCAGCACGATGCCGGAAATACCCACGCCGGTCAGGTCGCCGTACTTGGGGTTGGGGATGGTGGGCACCACGGCAAAGCCCTTGGGCACGGGCGGCAGCGAGGTGCCGGGTGCGCCGGCCATGGCCTGGGCTTCGGACAGCCACTTCAGGTGCTCGGGGTTGGGCACGCTGGGGGCGGTGGGGCCCACGGGGTTGCCGAAGATCCAGTTGATGCCCACGCGCATCAGGCTGATGCCGATCACGGCAATGATGGTGCCGGTCACCACCGGCGGGAAAAAGCGCAGCATGCGGCTGATGACCGGGGCTATCAGGATGGAAATCACCCCCGCCCCGATGACCGAGCCGAAGATCAGTCCCGCACCGGCATGGCCGCCGGTGGACTGGGCCATGGAGATCATTGGACCCACCGCGGCAAAGGTCACGCCCATCATCACCGGCAGCTTGATGCCGAACCACTGCGTGGCGCCCATGGCCTGGATCAGGGTGACGATGCCGCAGACGAACAGGTCGGCGGAAATCAGGTGGGCCACCTGCTCCGGCGGCAGATTGAGTGCGCGGCCGATGATCAGCGGCACGGCCACAGCGCCGGCATACATCACCAGCACATGCTGCAGGCCGAGGGCACTGGCGCGCCCCCAGGGCAGTTTTTCGTCAACAGGGTGGACTGTCGTGGACATGGGGTCTTCCTTGAATCCTTGTGGTCTATCTGTACGGAGCGTGGGCCGTGTGCACGGATGATTGCGCACAGCGATCCATACAAAAAGTGTATACAAAGTGCGTGCCAGTTTCTGCCCCGTGTTTGTCCGGGTTTGGGGCGGTTTGGCTAGGGATTTGCCCTTGATTGGTGCGTGTTGCGGCAAAAACGGTGCAATGCATTTTTGTGGTGCAAAAGCATTTTTTGCACTGTGAAATGCACCGCCAGGCCGGAGCCGGACAGGTCCGGCCGGGCCACAAAAAAACCCGGCCAAGGCCGGGTTCTGTGGAAGGGGTAGGGAGCCGCTCAGGCCAGCAGGTCCACCAGGCTGCGGGCAATCACCGTGGTGGCGCGGCGCAGGTCTTCCAGCACCAGGCGTTCGTCGGAACGCTTGGCGTGGCTTTCCAGCACCGTGCGGGGGCCGGCGCCGTAGATCACGCCGGGAATGCCGCGCTCCACATACAGGCGCACGTCGGTGTACAGCGGCGTGCCCACGGCCGGGGGCTTCTCGCCGAACACCGCCTGTCCATGGGTCTGGATGGCATCCACCAGTGGCTGGTTGCCCGCCAGCGGCGTCATGGCGCGGGCCAGCAGCAGGCGCTTGATGTCCACGCGCACGGCGTCTTCACCGGCGTAGCCGCGCTGGCTGTTGAAGCCTTCCACCGCCTGTGCGATCACGGCGCGGATGCTAGCTTCCACCTCGACGGGGTTTTCCTCCGGAATCATGCGGCGGTCGAGCTTGAGCATCACCTTGCCGGGGATCACATTGGTGTTGGTGCCGCCTTCGATGCGGCCGATGTTCAGATAAGGGTGCTTGATGCCCGGCACCAGGGACGTCACCTGCTGGTACTTGGTGTTCTCGGCATACAGCGCCTGCATGATGGCCACGGCGGCCTGCAGCGCGTCCACGCCGGTGTGGGGCACGGCGGCGTGGGCCATCTTGCCGTGTACAGTCACTTCCATCTGCAGGCAACCGTTGTGGGCGGTCACCACCTCATAGCTGAAGCCGGCCGCCACCATCAGATCGGGCTGGGTCAGCCCCTTCTTCAGCAGCCAGCCCGGGCCCAGTTCACCGCCAAACTCTTCGTCGTAGGTGAAGTGCAGCTCCACATTGCCCTTGGCGGGCCTGGCCACGGCTTCCAGCGCGCGCACGGCAAAGGTAAAGGTGGAGAAGTCGCTCTTGCTCACGGCCGTGGCACGGCCGTACATCTTGCCGTCTTCGATCTGGGCGCCGTAGGGGTCCTTGCTCCAGCCTTCGCCGGGCGGCACCACATCGCCGTGTGCATTCAGCGCAATGGTCTTGCCGCCGCTGCCGTAGGGACGGCGCACGATCAGGTTGGTGATGGACTCCATGCCGTAGTCCTGCACTTCCTGGGCCGGCACCACATGTTTTTCGGCGGTGAAGCCAAAGGCCTGGATCAGATCGGCCGTGCGCTCGGCGTGGGGCGCGTTGTTGCCAGGCGGCGTATCGGTGGGCACCTGCACCAGGGCCTGCAGAAACTGCACCTGCTCGTCGAAATGCTGGTCGATCCAGGCGTCCAGGGCGGCGTAGGTGGCTTGGCGGTCTTGGGTCATGGTCTTGTCTCGGTGGTCGGGGGCGTTATTCGGAGGCCAGTTGCTGCAGCACATGGCCGAAGGCATCGACGGCCAGTTGCATGTCGTCGCTGGTGGTGGATTCGCGCGGGTTGTGGCTGATGCCGCCGTTCAAGCCGCGCGTGAACAGCATGGCCTGGGGCATGATCTCGTGCAGCTTCATCGCGTCATGGCCGGCGCCGCTGGGCATGCGGAAAACCGGAACGCCCAGCGCTGCCACGGCCTGCTCCCAGCGGGCCTGCCACTCGGGGGCGCTGGGAGCGGCGGCAGCCTGCATGGCCAGCTCGGTCTTGTACTGCAGGCCGCGGCGCCGGGCGATCTCTTCCAGCTTGGCCAGCACATCCTTGGCCATGGCGTCGCGCTGCGGGTCGGTGGGGGCGCGCATGTCCAGGCTGAACTGGCAGCGGCCGGGGATCACGTTGATGGAGCCGTTGGGCACCTGCAGCATGCCGATGGTGGCCACGCTGTCGCCGTCCTGCAGTGCACGCTGCTCCATGTACAGGCCCAGCTCGGCCACGCCCAGGGCCGCATCGTGGCGGCGGTCCATCGGCGTGGTGCCGGCATGGCTGGCCGTGCCATACATCTCGCAGGCATAGCGCACGCCGCCGTTGATGGAGGTGACCACGCCCAGCGGAATGTCCAGCTCGTTGAGCACCGGGCCTTGCTCGATGTGTACCTCGATGAAGCCCAGGTAGTCGGCTGCATCGCGCCGGAGCTTGGGGATGTCGTCGATGCACAGGCCGGCGTGCTGCATGGCTTCGCGCATGGTGATGCCGTCGGCATCCTTCTGGTCCAGCCACGCGGGCTGGAAGTCGCCGATCAGGGCGCCAGAGCCCAGGAAGGTGGCCTTGTAGCGCTGGCCTTCTTCCTCGGCAAAGCCCACCACCTCGATACCGAAGGGCAGGCGCTTGCCGGCGCGGTGCAGTGCACGCACGCAGGCCATGGGCACAAAGATGCCCAGGCGCCCGTCGTACTTGCCGCCGTTGCGCACGGTGTCGTAATGACTGCCGGTGAGCAGGTATTTGCCTTCGGGGGTGGCCGGCTGGTAGCGGCCGACGACATTGCCCACGGCATCGATCTCGACCTCGTCGAACCCGCAGTCGCGCATCCAGTGGCTGATGCGCTGGGCGCAGGCCCGGTGGGCGTCGGTGAGGTAGGTGACGGTGAGCTGGCCTTTTTCGGCGTAGCCCGGCTCGCTGTGCTGGGCCAGCTTTTCCTGCCAGTCCCAGACATCGTTGCCTTCGGTGGGTTCATAGCCGAACTTGTCGTTCAGGCGGATTTCGGCAATGCGGTGGATGTTGCGGATGGCCTCGGCCCGCTCGTAGTCCGGGAGATTGAGGCTGCGGCGCGCGAAGGTGTCGATGATCTCCGCCTTGCTCAGGCCCAGGCCGCGCGGGCCGCGCACGGCCAGAATGAAGGGGAAGCCGAAACGCGCGTTGTAGTCGGCATTGAGCTGCTGGATGCGTGCAAACTCTTCGGGCGTGCAGGCGGTCAGGCCCGCCTTGTTCTGTTCGTTGGTGGATTCGGCGGTGAGCGACTTGGCCACCATGGCCTTGCCGGCCAGCTCCGGGTGGGCGCGGATCAAGTCCAGCTGGGGCTGCACGCCGGCCTGCGCCAGCACCTGCACCATGGCGTGCTTGAGGTGGGCCAGCGAGGTGAAGGGGCGCTGCGCCAGGGCAGCTTCGGCAATCCAGGGCGAATGCTCGTACAGCCCGTCCAGCAGGGCGACGGCTTCGGCAACCGAAGCGGTGTTGAGTTGTTCCAGTGTCAGAGCCATGGTGCTTCTTTCAAAAAAGTGCGCAGCCCGACGCGGGCAGGGCGTTCGGGCGGCAGGACGGCTGCGATCCTCTTACAGGGCGGGCGCGGGAAAGCGCTGCGCCCAGTGGCGGGCCAGGTCGATGCGGCGGCAGACCCAGACGTCGCTGTGGCTCTGGACATGGTCCAGAAAGCGCTGCAGCGCCGTGATGCGGCCGGGGCGGCCGAGCAGGCGGCAGTGCATGCCGATGCTCATCATCTTGGGTGCGTTCTCGCCGGCCGGATCGCCCTCGGCGTACAGGGTGTCGAAGCTGTCTTTCATGTACTGGAAGAACGGATCGGCGTGCGAGTAGCCCTGGGGCAGGGCAAAGCGCATATCGTTCACGTCCAGCGTATAGGGCACGATCAGCTGGTTGTGCTTGGCACCATCGGTCTTCTCGACCGTCATCCAGAACGGCAGGTCGTCGCCGTAGTAGTCGCTGTCGTAGCTGAAGCGGCCGGCGTCGGCCACCAGGCGGTGGCTGTTGGGGCTGTCGCGGCCGGTGTACCAGCCCAGGCCGTGGTCGCCGTCGTGGCCGTAGAGCTCCTCGAAAATCTCCAGGCACTGCACCATGTGGGCGCGCTCGACCTCGTCGGGAACGTTCTGGTAGTGGATCCACTTCAGGCCGTGGCAGGCCACTTCATGGCCCAGATCGGCAAAGGCCTGGGCCAGTTCGCGGTGTTTTTGCAGTGCGGTGGCCACGCCGAACACGGTCAGCGGCAGGCCGCGCTTTTCGAACTCGCGCAGGATGCGCCAGACACCGGCGCGCGAGCCGTATTCGTAGATGCCATCCATGCTCATGTGGCGCGCCGGGTAGGCGGCCGGGTTGAACATCTCGGACAGAAACTGCTCGCTGGCCGGGTCGCCATGCAGCACGTGGTTCTCGCCACCTTCCTCGTAGTTCAGCACGAACTGCACGGCCACGCGCGCCTTGCCAGGCCACTGGGGCTGGGGCAGGTGGCGGCCGTAGCCGACCAGGTCGCGGGGATAGGGGGTGGTGGCGTCGTAAGTCATGGAAGGTTCCTGGATCAATCAGAGGGCAACGGAGGACAGTGCCATCGACAGGTCGCTGGTGGGCAGCTCGCGGTCGAAGGTCAGACCGGCTTCCACGTGCAAAAGATGTTCCTGCATCAGCCGCACGGCCGTGGTTTCGTCTTTTTCAGCCAGGGCGGCGACGATGGCGGCATGCTCCTCGTGCGAATGTTCGGCGGCGCTGGTGCTCTGGTACATCAGCGTGATCAGCGCGCAGCGCGAGATCAAGTCGCCCAGCAGCTGGGCCAGCACCTGGTTGCCCATCAGCTCGGCCATGACCACGTGAAAGTCGCCCAGCAGCTCGGTGCGCTGGCCCACATCGTTGCGGTCCATGGCTTTTTTCTCGGCGCTGATATGGGCTCGCAGCGACTGGATCTGGGCGGGCGTGACCTGCTGCACAAAGGCGCGGGTCATCTCGCTCTCCAGCATGGCGCGCACGGCGAAGACCTGCTTGGCTTCGTCCACCGAAGGGGTGGCCACAAAGGCGCCGCGTGCCGGCTCCAGCGTGACCAGGCGGTTTTGCGACAGCTGGAACAGTGCCTGGCGCACCAGCGTGCGCGAGACACCGAAGTGGTCGGCCAGCTTCTGCTCGGCCAGCTTGGTGCCTGGCAGCAGCTTGTGTTCGACGATGGCGCGGGTCAGCGCGTCGGCAATGGTGCTGGTGGAAGAGGATTGCATGGGGTTCATCTCGATGCGATCTGGTGCAAAAATTGTATACACTTTTGGTGGACAGGAGATGGCGCGTTGCCACCCGCTTTTAAGGAGTTATCCCTATGGGCCTGAGTACCCACGTTCTGGACACCATGCATGGCGGCCCGGCTGCCGGCATGCAGGTCAAGCTGTTTGCCACGCAGGGCGACAGCGCCACCTTGCTCAAGACGCTGACGCTGAACCACGATGGCCGCACGGATGCGCCGCTGTTCGACAACGCCAGCCTGCAGGTCGGGACCTACCGCCTGACGTTCGATGTGGCCGGCTACTTCAAGGCCAGGGGCGTGCAGCTGCCCGAGCCCAATTTCCTGAACCAGGTCAGCCTGGACTTTGGTGTGGCCCATGCCGACCAGCACTACCACGTGCCGCTGCTGGTCAGCCCCTGGAGCTATTCCACCTACCGCGGCTCCTGATCGGGAGCCTGCGGGGCCGCCGTGGAGGCGGCTGCGCAGCGCGGGGGCCTGCACCCGGGGTGGGGGCATGCCACCTTCGGGGAATTATTCTCCCCGCTGGCCTTCACTGAGCGTGTCCAGCTGGAAGCGCCCGGACTTGTCCCACAGCCAGGTGTCGGTGTAGCTGAGCTTGCCGCGCATGCCGGAGGGGTTGGGGAAGGGGGCTGCAGCGCGCACGGTGCGCTCGATCTCGGCCACCACCTCGGGCGCATGGGTGGGCGCACGCAGCCAGTGCAGGCGGCGCACGCCGCCATTGCGGTCCAGCTCGACCTCCAGCACGCCAATCGCATACAGCATCGGGGGCAGCTTGCCCTGGTAGATGCGGTGCTGGTTGCGGGCATAGATATGCCGGGCCGCGTCCTGGCGGTATTCGCGCACCGCCGCAGGGCTGGAGGCCCCCGCGCCCGAAGGCGTGGATGGTGGGGTGGAGCCGCAGGCGGCCAGCAGCGCCGTCACGGCGGCGGCCATGCCGCGCCACAGCCAGTGGCGGCCGTGGCGGGCAGAAGAGGGGTTGGAGGAAGAGGGTTCAGCCATGGTGCCAAGCGTATCCTGAAACCGCAGCCCCTGCTGGCAAGCAATGTGCATGGGTGCAGGGCGCACGAATGGCGCACACGGTGCCGATTCGCTGGCACCATGGCATTCCCATCACACAGGCAGACAAGGGCAGATTCTCTATGACGGTGCGCGATGCATGGACACAGCTGCAGGCCGCAGTGGCCCACGGCCCGGTGTGCCTGGTGCAGGTGCAGCAGGTGCAGGGTTCCGCCCCGCGCGAGGTGGGGGCCTGGATGGCCGTGCCCGTCGGACTGGCGCCGGGCAGTCTGCACGGTCTGGTGGGCAGCATTGGCGGCGGCCACCTGGAATACCAGGCCATGGCCCATGCCCAGCAGGTGCTGGCCGGCCGGCAGCCGCACGGCGTGCAGCGCTATGCGCTGGGCCCCAGCCTGGGCCAGTGCTGTGGGGGTGTGGTGCACCTGGCGTACCGGGTGGTCGGGGTGCAGGATCTGCCTTCGCTGCAGCTGCGCCAGGCCCGGCGCCTGCCGGTGGCGGTGTTCGGTGCCGGCCATGTGGGCCAGGCGCTGGTGGCGGCGCTGCAGCGCCTGCCCTGCAGCATGGTCTGGGTGGACAGCCGTCCCGGTCTGTGGCCAGACAGTGCGGTGGCCGATGCCTGCACCACGCTGGTGCAATCCGACCCGGTGCAGGATGCCGTGGCCGACCTGCCCGCCGGCAGCCGGGTGGTCATCCTCACCCACAGCCATGTGGAAGACTGGGACATCACTGCCGCCTGCCTGGCACGCCAGCGCGATGCGGGCGACCTGCCTTTTGTGGGCCTGATCGGCAGTGCCAGCAAATGGGCCAGTTTCCGCCGCCGGCTGCTGGAGCGTGGCTTCGATGCCGTGGCCGTGGACGCCGTGCAGTGCCCGGTGGGGATTCCCGGCATCGCCGGCAAGGAGCCCGAAGTGATTGCCGTGGCGATTGCCGCGCAGCTGATGCAGACCCGCGCCCTGGAGCCGAGCTGAGGCGCGGGCGGGCCCGGGCATGGACTGTGCATCGGCAGTGCCGTGCTGCATTCAGGGTATGCACGGGGTGCTGCGGCGGTGTTTTTTCGCAAGGCGGCGCAGAAATTGCATACACTTTATGTTCACAAAAACTGGTCGCAGCGGTGCTCCGGCGTTCTGCCATGGTGCGCGACCATTTCTTCTGCCCAGAGCCTCCGCAGTGGTGGGCAGGTTGATCACACAAGGCGGCCTCCACGCCGCCAGGGTTGAGAGCTATGGAAAGCTACATTCTCGACTGGGCCAACCTGCTGCTGCGGTGGCTGCACGTCATCACCGCAATTGCCTGGGTCGGTTCCTCGTTTTACTTTGTCTTCCTCGACAGCAGCCTGACGCCGCCGGTCGATGAGGACCTGAAGAAGCAGGGCGTCAGCGGCGAACTCTGGGCCGTGCACGGCGGGGGCTTCTACCACCCGGTGAAGTTTGCCGTGTCCCCGCCCAAGCTGCCCGACCACCTGCACTGGTTCTTCTGGGAAAGCTACACCACCTGGCTTTCGGGCTTTGCGCTGCTGACGGTGTCCTATCTGTGGAACGCCAACATCTACCTGGTGAACCCGGCCAACCCCATCATGTCCAGCAACATGGCCATCGTGGCGGCGCTGGCCTTCCTGGTGGTGTTCTGGCTGCTGTATGACGGCATCTGCCGCATCTTCGGCCAGAAGCCTAATGGCGATGCCATCGTGGGCGGTCTGGTGCTGGTGCTGGTGTGCATCGCGGCCTATCTGGCCTGCCACATCTTCCCCGGCCAGGCGGCCTTCCTGCTGATGGGGGCGATGATTGCGACCTCGATGAGCGCCAACGTGTTCTTCTGGATCATCCCCGGCCAGCGCACCGTGGTGGCCGATCTGAAGGCCGGCAAACCCGTGGACCCCATCCACGGCAAGCGCGGCAAGCAGCGCAGCGTGCACAACACCTATTTCACGCTGCCGGTGCTGTTTGCCATGCTGTCCAA
>PJUJ01000748.1_pt1 | contig 10917 bp, 7 predicted proteins | sample 1512321 | NCBI WGS metagenome assembly PJUJ01 (sample SAMN08177669, study PRJNA422409) | Feces metagenome, whole genome shotgun sequencing project. | isolation source: Chicken feces enriched on filter paper: beechwood xylan treatment | host: Gallus gallus | place: USA: Madison | collected 2015-01-15 | reverse complement strand
TAAAGCTTTACACCGGAAGTCCCATCCAAAACAAACGAGGCAAACTGCATTATAGGCAAGAGAAAGTAGAAATTGATTTCCGTTTGGTGGTCATCAAAAGTCAAAAAACAAACAAGGAATTTTGGTTTCTGACTAATGAATTTCAACTCTCAGCCAAGGAAATTTCTGATTATTACAGAAAGCGCTGGGATATTGAAGTATTTTTCAGGTTCTTGAAACAGGAACTCAACCTAAGTCATTTGGTTTCAATGAACAGGAACGGAATTGAAGTGATGGTCTATATGACAATGATTGCAGCAATGCTTTTGTTGATTTACAAAAAAGCTAATAATCTGGGTTACAAAACTGCTAAACGAAGAATAGCAATGGAGCTTAGAAATATGATAACTGCTATTCTAATAATATTTGCAGGAGGAGACCCAGCTAAAGTTTTCAAAACATGAAAAATGGTCGGAATTTCTTCCGACCATGACTAGGGCATAGCCCTCTTTTTTATTTTTATGTGAATAGTTGTCTTATTCCATGTTGTGGTATACAGCTTGAACGTCGTCATCTTCTTCGATTTTATCGATTAATTTCAACACATCTGCTGCTTGTTCTTCTGTCAATGAAGTATGCGATAAAGCGATACGCTCTAATTTTGCTGATTTCAATTCAATACCTTTTTCTTCTAAAAGGCGTTGCATATTTCCGAAATCTTCGAAAGAAGTTTGTACGACTACGATATCGTTTCCTTCTTCGTCAGCCTCCACATACAATTCTTCCAAACCACCGTCAATTAATTCCAATTCTAATTCTTCCACATCCAAATCATCTGCTGCTGGAAAACGGAAAATAGATTTACGTTGGAAAATGAAATCCAAAGAACCCGTTTTTCCTAATGAACCGCCTGATTTAGTGAAGTACGAACGGATGTTACCTACTGTACGGTTTGTGTTATCAGTTGCTGTCTCGATAAGTACAGGCACACCATGTGGGCCATATCCTTCGTAAACATATTCTTCGTAGCCTTTTGAATCTTTTTCTGAAGCTCTTTTGATTGCTGCTTCCACACGGTCTTTAGGCATGTTTACCGCTTTCGCGTTTTGAATCGCCGTACGTAAACGAGAGTTGTTTTCCGGGTGAGGACCACCTTCTTTTACTGCGATAGCAATTTCTTTACCTAAACGTGTGAATTGGACCGCCATTTTGGCCCAGCGTTTAAATTTTCTTTCCTTTCTAAATTCAAAAGCTCTACCCATTTTGTTTATCTGTTTTTAAGATTTTCGATCATTTCTCGTGTCAAATCTTCTAGGTTGTATTCAAGCTTCCAATTCCAGTCTTTTTGAGCGTATTCGTCATTTATACTCTTAGGCCAAGAATCGGCAATAGCTTGACGTGGATCACCTTCTGCATAAGACATTTCAAAATTAGGAAGAATTTTTTTAATTTCTTGGGCAATCTGTGCTGGCGTAAATGAAATACCTGCTAAATTGTAACTAGAACGTATAGAAAGGTTTTCTGCTGGAGCATCCATTAATTCAATCGTTGCGCGTACAGCATCATCCATATACATCATTGGCAAAGCTGTATTTTCAGATAAGAAGCTTTCATATTTGCCTTTTGCCAATGCTTCGAAGAAAATATGTACCGCATAATCTGTCGTGCCACCACCTGGAGCCGTTTTCCATGAGATGATACCTGGGTAACGAATACTGCGAATATCCAATCCATATTTCGCGTGGTAATATTCTACTAATCTTTCGCCAGATAATTTGCTGATGCCATAGATACTGTTAGGATCCATTACACAGTATTGCGGCGTGTCTACTTTCGGAGAGTTTGGTCCAAAGACTGCGATAGAGCTTGGCCAAAAGATTTTTTTGATACCTAATTCTACTGCAAGATCCAATACATTCAACAGCCCGTTCATGTTTAGATCCCAAGCTTTCATTGGATATTGTTCGCCCGTTGCCGAAAGCATTGCTGCAAGCAGGTAAATCTGAGTAGGTTTGTATTTGATAAACAACTCTTTCAAAAGATTTTTATCTAATACGTTTGCTGTCTCAAAAATATCGCCGTCCTCCATTTCATGTGGAGGTCTTATATCCGTCGTTATGACGTTTTGTTTGCCAAATTTGTTGCGAAGAGCTAATGCTAATTCAGACCCGATCTGACCATTCGCCCCAAGGATAATTATTGTTTCTTTCATATGAGTCAGCAAAGTTATTTGTTTTTCAATGTCTTGTCAATGAGTTGATTAACACAAACGGTTGTTTAAAATTTTGTGTCTTTCCCTCGTGATTAAAAATTTGTGTAAAGCAGATGTAATGTCCTTTAGGACAGGGGTTACCAGAATTGTTTTTGCCATCCCATGTCAGTTTGCCGTGCGTGCCGGCTAGGTTTTGATGAGCAATTTTCCGGACTAATTGTCCTTTTTCATTATAAATCTCTACAGCGATGATATAATTTGGGTTGATTAGCTCGTAGTTTATTTCCAATTCATCCTCTATACCGTCGCCGTTTGGAAAGAATGTTTTGGAACTGAGGGTGATTTTATTTTGTGGAATGGCGATGTCATCCACTGAATTTTGGTAGCCTGGAGTTGCCCCTCCATGAATAGTAGACGCAGAATGAAATGTATTTTTATCTGCGCGGATACGCTCTAATGAAATTCCTTTAGCATCGATAAGATGGTCGGAATGCATTGTCGCCGCATAGTAGATAGAATCCAGCAGTATATTTTGATCGGAATATAAAGTAACAATCCCTTGTTGATTGGTGTATGGAGGCAAGGAGCCTGTTTCCAATATTTTTTCTGCAACGGCTCTTGGATAATGCTGTTGTATTATTTTTTTATTTGTCGTAATAGCGATATAGTCATTTGCTTCCAATAAGTGGAAAGCATTGCTGATTGTTCTATTGCCTAATCTAAAATTTTGCAGATTAATTGGAAATAGGCTTGTGTTATAAAGTTCGACAAAGTCTACACCGCCTTCTTTCGGATTGAAAAGTATTTCATTTATGATAAGGTCTCCTGCCTTGATATCCTCTTGTTGAAATAATTTAATTTCAAGCGTAGGAAGTTCAAGATTGCAGGTCTTCAAACCTGTTATTTTTAACGTATAAAGCTTTTGCGGATCAAGATTTTTAGCAAAACTTAGTGCGATATGTTCGTTGACAATTTCCACTTTATTGGCTTCGCCGATTTCTTCATCTAGCGAGAAGGTGGCTTCTTCTAGATTAGAAAAGTAGGTATTCGCTAATGTGAGCTTAAGTTCGACACGATTTTGGAAAATCTTGTAAGTATCCATTTGGGGTTGTGGAATATACTGATTATCCAAAAAGGTATTATTCTTTCCAGGAGTACCACCGCTTAAAGAATTGGTTGCGGACCAATTAAGGTTAATGTTACAACTCCAATTGGGATTAATTCGCTCAAGACTCCATCCGCCATTTCTTTTTGAACTACTATTGTACCAGCTATCACGGTAGGAGATTTCATCAATCGTAACTCCATTTTGTGTCAGCTTGATGGTCGCTGAAGTATTGCTCAAAGCAAACCAACGGGATAATACAACGACATTACCATAGCGCGAAAATTGTGAAGCTGCGGCTTCTTGACAGAGAATTACGTATTGTTTGGGCGCGAGTTTGTAAGATGGAAGAGTTTGTTGGTTATTATTTATATGGATCTCCACATCTTTCAGATCTATTACGAATGAAGCATTGTTATACAGTTCGATGTATTCAAAAGGTGGCAATGCAGCAGCGTTATTGGGATTTATCATCAATTCATTGATGAGCGAGGTGGTATTTTGTGCCAGTACCTGATAAGGGAGAGTGAAAGCGAGAATAAGCGAAAATAAATATAGCTTAACCGATGGTCTCATAATCCTATTTTTAGCCTAGCGCAAGTATGTTTCTTTATGCAGGCAATTTACAGAATAATTTTCGTTACAATTTATTTTTACATTGCATTTGTTCCGTTTAAAAGCTTTAAAAATTAACAAAATGATAATTTTTAGCGGTTATTTTGTTTGTATTTTTAATATTATGGCGTAATCTAATGCGAAAAATTTAAATTTTATATAGATATACTGATTTTAATTTATTATGTTTGAAACCATTTTAATCACTAGTATTAACAAAATATTAAAGCAACAATTGTAAAGAAATGAAAGTAGCAGTAGTTGGCGCAACAGGTTTAGTTGGGTCCGAAATGTTGACAGTATTGGCGGAGAGAAACTTCCCAGTAACAGAATTAATTCCAGTAGCATCTGAAAGAAGTAAGGGTAAGGAAATTGAATTCAAGGGTAAGAAGTATAAGGTAGTCACTCCAACAGAAGCTATTGCACTTAAACCAGATGTAGCTTTATTCTCTGCCGGAGGCGGTACTTCTACAGAATATGCTCCTTTATTTTCAGAAGCGGGTATAACGGTTATCGATAATTCATCAGCTTGGCGTATGGATCCTACTAAAAAATTAGTAGTGCCAGAAGTAAACGGTGATGTATTGACAGCTGAAGATAAAATCATCGCTAACCCAAATTGTTCGACTATTCAGATGGTAGTGGTGTTAAAGCCATTGCACGAAAAATATAAAATCAAACGTGTCGTAGTATCTACTTACCAATCGGTGACAGGTACAGGTGTGAAAGCAGTTCAACAATTGAACGATGAGCGTGCCGGAGTAGAAGGCGAAAAAGCATATCCATACCAAATCGACTTGAACGTAATTCCTCAGATCGATGTATTTCAAGATAACGGTTATACAAAAGAGGAAATGAAAATGATCAAAGAGACAAACAAAATCATGCAAGATGATTCGATCAAAGTAACAGCTACTACAGTGCGTATCCCAGTCGTTGGAGGCCACTCAGAATCTGTGAATATCGAATTTGAAAATGATTTTGATTTAGCCGAATTGCGTGCTGCTTTAGAAGCACAAGACGGTGTAATCGTAGTGGATAATCCAGCAAACTTAGAATACCCAATGCCGAAAGATGCTCATGGTAAAGATGAGGTTTTCGTAGGTCGTATTCGTCGTGACGAATCGCAAGATAAAACAGTAAACCTTTGGATTGTCGCAGACAATTTGAGAAAAGGTGCTGCCACAAATGCTGTTCAAGTAGCTGAGTTGTTAGCGAAAAAAGGATTGATCTAAGATTTAAATATCCACATAAGGGATTAGTAAATGCTGTAAGGTTTCTTACAGCATTTTTTGTACACTAGCTAGCGTAGCAACTCTTTCAAATCATCCTGCGATAGCGATTTTACAAAAGTTTTTTCTGTCGTAATCAACGAAGTAGCGATGGACATTTTGCGGTTTTGCAGAGCTACAATCTTTTCTTCAACGGTATCTTTACTTATAAATTTATAAATAAAGACATTGCGTTTCTGTCCAATACGGTGAGATCGGTCGATGGCTTGTTGCTCGACGGCAGGATTCCACCATGGATCTAAGATAAAGACGTAATCAGCTTCGGTGAGGTTTAAGCCTACACCGCCTGCTTTGATGGAAATTAAGAAGATTTTAACCTCCTCATTATCTTTAAATCGCTGTACTGCTTCGGCTCTATCCTTAGTAGCACCGTCCAAATAAGCGAAGGGGATTTTTTGCTTATTAAAATAGTCTTTAAAAAGTTCTAAATGCTTAACAAACTGAGAAAAGATCAGCACCTTATTCCCTTCGATAGAAATAGAATCCAACATTTGAAGCACAGCTTCGAATTTTCCTGATTCATCCTTGTACGAAGGATCCACCATTTTTGGATGGTTTGCTAGTTGGCGAAGTTTAGTCAATCCTTGCAGTAATGCGATTTGATTTCCTTTACCGTCGTTGACGGCTCCTTCCAATAAGGCGTTGCGGTATTCCGACTTGGTCGATTCGTAAAGTTCCGACTGGGCTTCGTTCATCTCACAATAAATGATCTGTTCTGTCTTAGGAGGAAGTTCGGTAGCCACTTGGTTTTTAGTGCGTCTCAAGACAAAAGGCTTTATGATCGCCTGCAAACGCTTCGCCGTATCCTCATCTTTCTTTTTCTCAATAGGGATAACAAATTCCTTTTGAAAGAAAGAATAGCTCCCCAATAAACCTGGATTGGTAAAGTGCATTTGCGACCAAATATCGGAAACGGAATTCTCTATTGGGGTACCACTCAAAGCTAATTTATGTCTGCTTTTGAGAGATTTAATAGATTTAAACGATTTTGAAGTCGGATTTTTAATATTTTGACTTTCGTCAAGAATAATGTAGTTGAAGAAAAATTTACTGAATAGTTCTTCGTCGCTTCGTACAATTCCATAAGTCGTGATAACTACATCGAAATGTGTAAAAGCGTAAGCATCTTTAAAGCGGTTAGATCCAACATGCATCAAAATGCGAAGGTCTGGGGCAAATTTATCAGCTTCCTTTTGCCAATTATATACTAATGAAGTGGGTAGAACGAGTAAAGAAGTTTTTGCATAATCCGTGTTCTTTAGCTCTTCTTTTTGCTTTTGCAATAAAGCTAAAGTCTGAACGGTTTTACCCAAACCCATATCATCGGCTAACACACCACCAAACTTATATTCCTGCAAGAAATGGAACCAGTTGTAACCAGCTTCCTGATAAGGTCGAAGGCTTCCATTGAATTTTTGAGGAGCATCAATTTTTGCTATTTCTTCAAAATTGCTCAGATTTTGCAACTTACGACTCATAGTCAAAGCTGTATGCTCAGAGATTTCATGTAGAATTCCGATGTGTGCTTTGTTAAGTTGAAGCCCATTCTTTTTGATTGCAAACTGAAAAAGGTGCTCGTACTGTGCGAACCATTCTTCGGGAATAATGGCGATTTCACCATTCGGAAGTGTAAACTCCTGTATTCTGTTTAAGATATGATCGCGTAAATGGATAAATGGAATTTTATAGGGTCCAAAATTCGCAAAAGCCCGTACATCAAACCAATCATTGTCTTCGACAACTTCAATGTCGAGAGAAGTCTTTCCGATAAAGAAATGCTTATCTCCAGTCTCTTGTTTGATGCTATAACCCTTTTCTTTCAGCTCATCTTGTTTGTTGCTGAGCCATTCGAATACATTCGAAAACTCTTTGCCATCAGTAATGTAACTACCAAAGAGTGCATCTTGTCTCTTAAGACCTGAAGATTCTAAGTAGGCGTGTTGGTTTTCTTCCCACAATATGGAACGTTTGACGCGTGTAAATGTGTAATTGTCCGCTTCTTCATCGTAGGACATTTTTACAGAAATCTTGTGGTCAGATGTCGGTAAGAAAGTAAAGTCCCCGTATTGGAACGATAGCTGAATATGTGATTCGCCATTCTGTATATAATTCAATGTCAAAATTGGAACGGCATCTTCTTTTATGGTCTTGATATCAAAACCTTCTGCATACACAGAATATTTCTCAATCAAAGGAATAATGAATGTTTCGTAGTATTTACGCTCGGTTGCGCGTGGAACACTGATGTATCTTTTGTTCAGAAAAGGGGCTAACTTTTTGCCTTCCAAAGGTTGATCAAAATGATAGAGTACATTATCCAAAAGTAACCATGCTTGGGCATTGATAATGACTTCCGCATTTTTGTACATGAACTCCATGCGATGTCCATTGTACTTTAATGTAGGAAAATAGCGGGTTTCTTCTTCATTTCTACGAAAGTGAAAAAGTATAGAAGTAGGTTGTTCAGCAACGTGTAATTGTTGTTCTGCCGGATATCCATCTTTTTTACTCATTAGGTAGATTGGTTTATCTCCAATCATTTCCATCACTTTCAAGAGTTTCTTCTCCAGTTTAGGACGTATATAATCCCGAACTTTATTGTCGAATATTTTAGTGAAATAATCTACCGGTCGTATAGCTTTTTTGTGATACTTCTTGATGACATTGCTTTGTTCCACTTCATCCAGCAATTTGATGATTTTATAATCCGTTTCATCTAGAGCCTCCGCAAATTCATCGACCGTATTGGTAAATACGCGTTTGTATGACAATGAAAGACTGCCATTAGGATTGAGCTGTACAATATGTGGTTCAATGAGGTAGCCTAAATAAGGGTGTTCACCGAATGAATAAATTAGCTTGTAAGGATGAGAAGTATCTATCTGTTGCATCAATCTTTAGTATGTCTTTCAAAAAAGACATCTAATATACCTCGAATATGTATGAAGATGAAATAATCTAATAAAGAATAATCAAAAAAAATTAATCTATTTCAATAACTCCGCTGAAAACAAAGTTCGCGGGTCCTTTTAAATAAACGTTTGTAAACGTATTCCCCTGACGTGTAAATGAAATATAAAGCTGGCCACCTAGTACGCGAATAGGAATGCTAATATCACCGTACAAGTCTTTATCTATTGCCATAGCAATAGCAGCAGCTGTTGCGCCAGTGCCGCAGGCGAAAGTTTCATCTTCTACACCGCGTTCGAACGTGCGTACGAAGTAGCCGCCCTCTTCTTCTTCAATGAAATTGACGTTTATGCCTTTTGCTCCGTAAGTTTCATTATTGCGAATTGCAGAACCTTCATTAAATACATCGAGATCTTTTAGGTTTTCTACTTTAAGGATATAATGAGGAGAACCCGTATTCATTACGAAAGCTTCGCCGTCACGCGCAATTGTATCTACATTTATCATTCCCAAATTCACCTGATCCGAAGAAATTTCAGCATCATGCGGACCGTCAACTGCCAGAAAGTCAGTTTTTTCGGAGATAATATTTAAGTCACGTGCAAAGGCTACAATACAGCGCCCACCATTACCACACATCGTTCCTTCAGCACCATCTGCATTATAATAAACCATTTCAAAATCAAAATTTTCAGTATTTTGAAGCAGCATCAATCCATCTCCGCCAATTCCAAAACGACGGTCACATAATTTTTTTACTAATTCTTCGTTTTTTCTATCAAAAAGACCATTTCTATTATCAATTAAAACAAAGTCATTTCCAGCGCCTTGATATTTAGAAAATTGAATTTTTGTGCTCATATTTTTGAAAATTTACCTCAAATTTAATATTCTTGTTACAAAACTAAAGCCAATTTGTTAAATCTTGTTAAAATGCTTGCAAAGGCCTATTTTGTTAACAAATTTTAACTGACAAAAGTTGTGACAGCTGTCAATATGGTATTACATTTGAATACTGCTACAAGGTAAGAATAGAAAAATAAAATTAGAATTTTAAAACAGCAATAAATAATATGAAAAAAATAGGAGTAAGTTTATTAACAGCTGTCTTAGGAGGTGCGGTGGCTGTAGGAGGCTACAAATTGTTTGAAGATAAACAATTTGGCAACATGACTTTAGAAGAACAGCAAAAAGTATATTATGCTAATAATCCTGGAAACGAAATCATGTCGTCTACGGGAAATCCTGATTTTACACAAGCGGCAGCTGCAGTTTCTCCTGGTGTGGTGCACATCAAAGTAACGATGACAGCGCGCGGATCACAACGCGGTGGGGGAGGTTCTCCTTTTGATATGTTTGAGGAGTTTTTTGGAATGCCTCAGCAAAGACGTCAGGCACAACCTCGTCAAGCACAAGCATCAGGTTCTGGTGTGATTTTGACTCCAGATGGATATATCGTAACAAACAATCACGTAGTTGAAAATGCCGATAAAATCGAAGTGCAATTAACCGATAAGCGTACTTTCGAAGCAAAAGTTATTGGTCGTGATCCCAATACGGATTTAGCTTTATTGAAAGTGAGCGCGACAAATTTACCAATGGTAAGAATGGGTGACTCGGATAATGTACAAATTGGCGAATGGGTGTTAGCAGTAGGTTATCCGCTAAGCTTACAATCTACAGTTACTGCAGGTATTGTAAGTGCCAAAGGTCGTCAAATTGGTATATTAGGTGATTCACAACAGCAACAACCTCGTGGATATGGTTATGGAGATGAAGATCAACAAATCATTAATACAGCGATTGAATCATTTATCCAAACTGATGCGGTAATCAACAAAGGTAATAGTGGTGGTGCATTAGTAAATGCTCGCGGTGAATTAATTGGTATCAATTCTGCAATCGCTTCTCCTACTGGAGTGTATGCTGGTTATGGATTTGCGATTCCAATCAACTTAGCCAAAAAAGTATTGGATGACTTCAAAGAGTTCGGTAGTGTAAAACGTGGTTTCATAGGGGTGACTTTTACCGAAATTAGCGAAGCTTTGCGTAAAGACAAAGGTATTGATGATATCAATGGTCTTTATGTCCAAAATGTAGTAAAAGGTGGCGCTGCTGAAAGCGCAGGTATTAAAGGTGGTGACATAATTACTAAAATTGAAGGCAGAACAATTTACTCATCTTCTGACTTACAAGAACGTGTAGCTAGACTTCGTCCTGGTGATAAAGTTAAAATTACATACAAACGTGATGGTAAAGAGAAGGATGTAACATTAACATTGAAAGCGGAAGAAGATTCGAAAGGAAAGGCTGGTGATGAAGGCTCAAGTGCAAGTGCAACAGAAATCTTCAACAAATTGGGTGCTAGCTTCATTCCTGCTACGGATGCTCGCAAGAAAGATTTAGGTGTTTCTTCAGGCGTGGTAGTAACTCAAGTACACAGAGGTGGAGTATTTGAATACTTCGGTGTAGAGAAAGGTCTTGTGATCACAGAAGTTAACGGTAAGCCCGTAAATAATGTGGATGATGTAGAATCTGCATTATCAGCAACAAAACGAAATATCGTACGTATCAAAGGTGTTCCACAACGTGGAAGCACAGTTGAGCTAAATGTTCCTATTGAATATTAATAGCAACAATTAATACTTTTTTAAATGGCTTTCTTCGGGAAGCCATTTTTGTTTGTGTGCCCAGCATGGGCAATAACTCTAGGGTGTAAGTCCCAAACACGCCTTTACAGTGGGAAGTGTTAGCTTAGGACAAGGGTGTCCACCGCGAGGTGGAATCTGAAGGAAGTCTGAGGC
>PJUJ01000747.1_pt1 | contig 10939 bp, 14 predicted proteins | sample 1512321 | NCBI WGS metagenome assembly PJUJ01 (sample SAMN08177669, study PRJNA422409) | Feces metagenome, whole genome shotgun sequencing project. | isolation source: Chicken feces enriched on filter paper: beechwood xylan treatment | host: Gallus gallus | place: USA: Madison | collected 2015-01-15 | reverse complement strand
TTTAACAAACAATTTCACCTGGAAAGCATCAACAGTAGCGGCCTTATATAAAGAAAGATGGGAGATTGAAACTTTCTTTAAGCATCTAAAACAGCGTCTGAAAGTAACCAGTTTTGTAGGAACCTCAGAAAATGCTGTTTACATTCAAATTTGGACTGCATTAATAGGAATACTACTCTTTAAATACATTCAGAAAAAAGCTAAATACGATTGGAATTTATCCAATCTTGTGAACTTTATTCGATTAAATATATTCGTGAAAATTGACCTCTGGAAATGGGCTAATGATCCATTCTTTTCTGGTAAACCTCCTGATAAAATTGGACAGTTTAAACTCTTCTAAAACAATAGAGAGGGTATATTTCGGATTTTTTAACAAAAGCTTTCTTAATTCATAGAAGATAGCAGATAATCTGCGGCCTAAAATTTATTTAGGACAGTAATGTGTGATTTCTATTTAAAGTTGATTAAATGTCCTTTATTTAATCATTCAATGTACAATTATAAATAAAGTGTAATAAATAAGGTTGATTTTAATAAATTTCACTAACTAATGTAGAAAATATTCCACAATTTTAACTATAAAGAAATTTAAGTTCATATTTAGAAAATTAGATTTGAGTTTTTAAAATTGTTTATTTTGAATTTCAAGCTTTGCTTTTATTCTAGACGCTTTTATATAAGAAGCGTCCATATAAAAATTTTTATGTTGCTGAGATTTTAAAGCTTGTTTCCAAGTGTTTAAATCAACTTCTTGGTCATTGATATATAGGTTAAAGATGCTGGAGTCAATATTATTTAGCTTTGATATAATTTCTTCGGAATACATTCGATTACCTTCATTCTCTTTTATAATAATCGTGGGTTGTTTCGTGTCATTTCCTAATAAGGCTTGGGATTGTTTAAGATCCAAAATCATGATTTGATCCAAATAAATTCCCTCTGCTATATACCAAATTTTATTTGTAGGAAGAATCTTACCTTCATGAATAACTTTTGCTTGTCTCAAATTAGCATCAGTAGCCAAAGGAGCTTTAAAAGTAACCGTTAGCTTACATTTCATACTGGTAGTTATACCATCTCTCATACCAGGATTCCACATTCCAGCTTCTCTCAGAATTTTAAAAGCCTCTTTCGTATATGATCTATCGGAACTGTAGACAACTTGCGCATCTTTTACAAGTCCGGCAGGTGTTACGTTGAAACTTAGCGTTACTTTTCCTTCTTTTTTACCATATAAAAAAGGCTTTAGTGGAAATCGTTTACTTTCGTAAGCATATTCCGAAAAATTTGAGTTCGAAAAATCACGATGTGAAGGTTCAATGATTTGAGAAATGTGTTTAGTAGAAGTCGATGCTTGTGCATGAGAATAATGGAAATGAGCACAAATTAAACTACAGCATAGTAATCCCAGCCTAAATTTCACTAAATGTTTAGCTAATAACATATATGGTAATAATTCTTGGTAGATATATAGCTACAAAAATGGTTATATTTTTTTTTTAAGTTAATACCTAAATATAGGTAATTTACCTAATATTTTTATGCTAGTCAATAAAAAAACATCACATTCTTAATATTATGAGAATGTGATGCTTATCAAGATTTATTAAAGTATATGTAAATTTATAATTTCAACCAGATTGGTAAAGCAAATTCTTCCAGCAAATGTGCCAATTGTAAATCTTTATATTCTTCTTTCTTCACAAATCTAACCTCAGCAAGTTCTGCGTGGGCGATTGGAAGTGATTCCAATGCTGTTTGCAATAAAAATATGTTTCCTTGTACTATGGTGTTTTCTTCGTTAACAGCCTCCGTTTGGTGCTGCCCCAAATACTTGAAGTCTGTTTCTTTAAACTCCAAATTAAGCTCCTCTTTTATTTCACGAAGTAAGGTCTGAATATAAGTCTCATTATGCTCTACCTTCCCTCCTGGCAACATATAAAATTTTGATTTGTGTTTGCGTACTACTAATAATTCTTTATTCGCATTTAAAAGTAAAGCAGAAGCTATAATAATTTTTTTTGTAGACATTACAATAAGTCTATGACTATTTAATTTTCAAAGCGTATTTGATTCCGCCTATTATATGTTTTTGAAATAATTCAGAATCGTACGATTCATTTGTGTGACCTAAACCAGTATAAAAAGCTCTTCCTCCGTCGTACTCCTGAAACCAAGCAATCGGATGGAATTTCCCCATTTTTCCACCTTTATAAGACGTTTCATCCAAAGCCATTAATATATGAAGACCAGGTTTAACATCCTTGAAATCATACCATTCGTCGCGATGAACCCAGGTTTTTGGAAGATGTTTTGTAGAAATATGTTTTCGATTTTCCACCTGAATATGGGCTTCTTGAACAGCTGGGTGACTTACAAAATAGCCTCCAACTAATGCGCCATACCATGGCCAATTGTATTCTGTATCAGACGCTGCATGAATGCCAACATAGCCTTTGCCTGATTGAATAAAACGTTGAAAATTCTGTTTTTGTGTTTCATCCAGAACATCACCAGTCGTATTCAAAAAAATAACCGCATCATATTTTTTCAAACTGTCAACATGAAAATGCACAGCGTCTTCAGTATGCAGGTAATTAATGTTATTATCCGCTAATAACTTGGACACGGTTTCAACTCCTTTTGGAATACTTTCATGTCTAAAACCCGTGGTCTTTGAAAAGATTAATACAGATTTGCTCTTTTGAGCGGAAGCAAATGTCATAGTTGCCATCATAATTAGCACTAATGAATACAGTTTTCTCATTTTTATGGTTTATAATTTATAATATAATTGGGCTTCTTCAATATAATAATCTAGAGCAGATTTAATATCTTGTTCTTCTATATATACGTTATAAGTACAGTTACCTATTTCTTTTAATAAAGCAAAACCAATCTTATTGTCTTCATTCTTTTTATCATTTTTCATCAGTTCTAAGAATGAATCATACAACTCTGCTGAATAAACGTATTGTGGATATTTGGAAAGAAATGTATTCGTTATATCATTTAATGATTCTTCCGCTAAGCCTGTGAATTTATAAGACAGCCAAGCCTCACAAATCATTCCTATTGCAATCGCTTCACCATGCAATAATGGATTTGCATCGTTGTACAAAGAGTAACCTTCAATGGCATGACCAATAGTGTGACCGAAGTTCAAAATCTTACGTAAACCTTTTTCTGTAGGATCCTGTGTGATTACATTATTCTTGATCTGAACAGATTTATAAATCAAATCTGCTGGTACATTATTTATATCGACAGATTTACACGTCTCATACAAATCTTTATCTTGAATCAATCCATGTTTAATAATTTCTGCAAAACCTGAAACTAACTGGCGTTCATCTAGTGTTTTTAAAAATTCTGTACTTATAAAAACAGCTTGAGGTTGGGTAAATGTTCCGATGATATTTTTAACGTTATCTAAATCAATTCCCGTCTTACCTCCAACTGAAGCATCCACTTGAGACAATAATGTAGTTGGGATTTGAATAAAATCAATACCTCTTTTGAATGTTGATGCAGCAAATCCACCCATATCAGTTACCACTCCACCTCCAAGATTAATCATCAAAGCTTTGCGATCAGCGCCAAAATCCAACATTGTTTTCCATACTCCTATACAGAAATCAATATTTTTGTTTTCCTCTCCTGGATCAACTTCTATAATATCATAGTGGATTAAATCAGGAATTGCATTTTGTAATACAGGTAAACAATTATCATTGGTATTTCTGTCTACCAAAACCAAAATTTGCGAGTATCCGCGTGCTTCAATAAATGGTAAAAGTGATTCTAAATTTTCTTCGAAATATACGTTGTATCCTAAACTTTGGATTGGTTGCATGATCTTATTTTATGAGTTGATATTATACGGGTTAAAGATAGAAAAATATTAGATGATTTGGACTTTCATGCCTTCAAATTCAACGATATCACCCTTACGCACTTTTAATCTTTTACGATAATCTACTTCGCCGTTATATTTCACTAAACCTTCATCGACCATACGCTGAGCCATCCCGCCGTGCTCTACCCAATTCAAAGCTTTGAGCAATTGAATCATGGGAATAAATTCTCCTTCTAAATTGAATGTTTGCATAAACAAAAATACACCAAAAATATACCAATTCTATCCATATCGACTTAAAAAGTTCAAAATATATTAATTATAGTCTACTTTTGTTTGTATAAGAATTATAGAAGATGGCCTTGCAAAATACCTTATTGAATTTTGAAAATACAGAGATAGCATTTAAAAATAAAAGTGATAAAGACTTAGAAAGAGCATACTGGCTTTTTAAGATGGTCGCTTCAAATACACTCATCAAAATCGGAACGCCTATCACTAGTTTTTCCTTAAATATTGGTCTACCTATTCAGGGAATTATTAGAAATACAATCTACAAACAATTTTGTGGTGGCGAAACGATTCAAGGCTGTGCTCCTGCGATTGCCGAACTAGGCAAAGGTAATGTTACGACTATTTTGGATTATTCTGTAGAAGGCGAAGAATCCGAAGAGAGTTTTGATGCGTGTTGTCAAGAAGTATTAGAAAGTGTGGCCTATGCTAAGACAAATAAATTAATTTCTTTCTGTGTGTTTAAACCTACAGGTGTAGGAAGATTTGATTTATTAGCTAAAATCGATGCTAAAGAAACATTATCTGACGCTGAAAAGGCTGAATTTACCAAGTTGTTAAAACGTTGTGATGCGATTTGTAAAGCTTGTTATGAAGCTGGAATTCCGGTGTTAGTAGATGCTGAGCATTCTTGGATACAAGATACAATTGATGACATCGCAAGAGAATTAATGGAGCGATACAACAAAGAAAGACCTATAGTTTACAACACATATCAATTATACAGACACGATAAATTAGCTTCGCTAAAAGTGGATTTGGCATATGCTAGACAACAAGGTTTCTTTTTGGGTGCTAAAATCGTACGTGGTGCTTATATGGAAATTGAGCGCGAGAGAGCAGCTGAAAAGGGCTACCCATCTCCTATTCAACCGAACAAACAATCGGCAGATACTGATTACAATGAAGCTATCTTATTCTGTCTTGATAATATTGACCGTATAGGTTTTATGGCTGGCACCCATAATGATCAAAGCAGTATGCTATTGGCTACAGAAATGGACAAACGCGGCATTCCACATAATCATCCACATGTTTTCTTTGCACAATTGTTAGGTATGTCTGATAATTTATCTTTCAATCTGGGTGCAGCAGGATACAATGTTGCGAAATATATGCCATATGGTCCTGTAAAAGCTGTAATGCCTTATTTGTTCCGACGGGCACAAGAAAACACTTCCGCAGCAGGGCAAACGGGAAGAGAATTGAGCTTAATCATAAAAGAGAAACAACGACGTAAATCTTTAAAAAAATAAAATAATGGCTGTATATTTACAGCCATTATTTGTTTACAGCTATTACCTAAACTATTAAATGACTATACAAGACAAATTACATAAACTACAAACTATTGCTGAGCCTTATGAAGCTTTATTATTTGATGTAGATGGAACATTAGCAGACAATATACATGCACACAAAGCCGCTTACGTTGCGGTTTCAAAAGAGTATGGCGTAGACCTAGATCCCGATTTAATTGATGAAACAGCTGGCTGGCCTACCATAGCAGTTGCACGTGAGGTGTGCAAAAGATATAATGTGGAATTTGACGTGGAAGCCTATTCGAAACGTAAATCTCAAATTTTTATTGAAGAATTTATTCAACAAACAGAACCCGTAGAATACGTACGACAAGTTCTTTTTGAAAATGTAGGTAAAAAGAAAATTGGTATTGTCTCAGGAGGAAGTCGTTCAACTCTAAACATTACTTTGCAGGTAATCAATGTTACGGGTAAATATGAAGCGATGGTATGTGCAGGTGATACAAAAAATGGTAAACCTTCACCAGAACCGTTTCTTCTGTGCGCTGAACAATTAGGTGTAGACCCGCAAAAATGCTTAGTTTTTGAAGATGGAGATCCAGGTGTCCAAGGTGCTATTGCTGCAGGTATGGGCTGGGTTCGTATTGATCTAATATAATTGTTAATCTCTGCTAAAAAGTTGTAATAATCTTTATACCGCTATTGGTATAATCTAAATCGGATTTACGGAATTGTCCTAATGGTACTTTCACAAACGGTTCGAGTGATAAAGACATTTTATTGTTGATATTCACTTTTTTACCTATTGAAAAATTAGCAAAACCATTAAATCCATTTGGATTTACATTGTCTTGAACTGATTTTACCGTCTTCACTTCTGCTTTATTCAAACTTTGAGCAGCACTAGGTATAAGCGAAGCTTTATCTTGAAGAGATATTACACCAGCATTTTCAATATATTGTGCTTCCCGTTGTTGATAAATAATAGCAGAATACGAAATTCCAGCAGAAGAATAAAAACCCTTATTGAAATTATACGTAATATCTAACGGAATCTCTAAAGCTTCAACTTTTCCCATTACGGCATTGACATTCGGCAAAATCATTTGCTGTTTACTTGCATAGGCATTCTCCGTTATCAGGGAGTTGTTAGGTGCACCTTCCATATTAATCATTTCGGCATTTGACATTTCCATAGGATTCTTCATGACACCGACCGAATACGAATTATAAGATGTTCCTGTACGTAAGCTTATTTTATTTGTTAATGCATAAGAAACTAAGATACCAGCACCTACATCAAACTTATCAGATGTACGATGAGGAGATACATATAAGCCAATTTGGAATTTGTCCCCCAGTGACATTTTGCTAGATTTCTTTAAGTTGCTTCCATCTGTGTTTAAGCCTATATTTGTCACTTGATGAGCCATAGCAGAGACCGAAGGATTCACAACACTTGTAGATGGCCTTTGGTCATTAAGGGGTTTGTAAGGTAATGTTTCTATTGTTATAGTATTCAATTGATCCACAGAATTTTCATTCAATTGACTCACTAATAAATTAGATTGATTTATCCCTTCTATGCTAGAAATGTGTGTGATTTTCGTTTCTATTGACTTATTAGAAGTTGGAACGGACGCCATTTGATTAATCGTGTAAGTAGACGCATCAGCTATTCGAGATTCGGATTCAATTTGATTTTTATCTTTTCGCTTAGAAGGTGAATTTACTTCCAAGCTATTCGAAGAAGCTATTTGAGTATCGATCGAGAGCGGTGAAGAAGAATTTTGCGTTTGATACAAATACAATGAAACACCCAATATCATGATACCTGCGGCCGCTATAGAGGCAAGCCTTCTAAAAGGCAAAACCTTGACACCTGAAGCATTCGTAACATTCCCTTGCTGCGCTGCAAATCTTTCCCATGCCCCCTCACAATAAGGAAGTTCTTGAGAAGCTTTCAATTTAGCCTTAATATCTTCTATTAAATCTTTATTATTCATATATTTAGATATTAACCAACTTTTATTTTGTTCAACATTTCAAATTGTTCTTGATACAACATTCTCAATCTTGCCTTTGCACGAGTGAGATAAGTTCTACATGTACTATCAGGAATGTTCAACTGCTTACTGATTTCATCGTGCGAATAACCTTCAATCTCATACAGATTAAAAATCATCCGTTGAATTTCAGGTAATTTATTCAGTAACTTCAGAATATCATTAACCTCCAAATTACTTGAGATAGCGACGCTATTATTTTCTATTTCTAGTTCATTGATATCATCAATATCTAATGTAACTTTTTGTGCACGAAGTTTATCGATAGATGTATTTACAGTAATACGCGCTATCCAACCTTTAAAAGATTTCTCTAAAGCACTCTCATCTTCTAGAATCTCGAAATTAGATAACTTTCTGAAAATTTTAACGAAGCTCTCATTGACGATATCTTCAGCTTCCATTTCATTTTTGATATAGCGCAAAGACACAGCCATCATATATCCGTAGAAACGTTTATACAAAAATGATTGACTGCGTTCGGTTTGGTGTGCGAGACAATCCTCCAGAGCTGACTTCAAGGTCAGTGGACTATTTCTTTTGAAATATCTGGAAACTATACTCACTCTTGTATATGAACTTGGTCTATTTTCTAGTTCTAAAGTTAAAGAATTATTATTGATAACCACGAATCTATGTCATTATGTGGGTATAACGGTTAAAAAATTGAATATGCTACATCTTATTTAAAAATAAATTTTTAAAGTTTTGGGAGTTGATTTGAAGGCAATAAATGCTTAAATTTAATAGAAAGGAGGAGTTATGAAAAACATACTATTGCCTACAGATTATTCTGAACATGCAAACAATGCTTTCTTTTATGCATTGAACCTCGCCAATAAATTTGGAGTAAAACTTTATGTTTTATTTTCCTATATACCCCCTGTATTATCTTCTGTACACGCTGGCCAACCCGATATGCTGAGCACCGTATACCAAGAAATAGAAAAGTCACGGTATGAATATGTACAACGAAAAAACAAAGAATTATTTCAGCTCGCTGCCAACGAAAACATTCATACAGATAATGTACACTTTATATTTGAGCACGGAACAGTGTTGGGTAGTGTAAAAAAAGTTATTTCCGAGACTGAAATAAGTCTTATTGTAATGGGAGTTCACGGCGTTTCGGGATTCAATGGTGAATTTATGGGAAGCAATACCACTACAGTAATTCGTAATGTTACATTACCAGTTTTAGCTATACCATTACAAGCTAAATACAATCCTATTCGGAAAATTGGATTTACAACTTTATTTAAAGAAAAAGACTTACCTGCATTGACACAAATTGTAGAAATAAGTTCTTTAGTTAATGCTAAAGTTTATTGTGTAAACGTACAAAATGATTCTAATCATCCTTCTGATGTATTATTGAATGCTGAAAATTGGAACAAAATCTTTGAAGACAAAGAATTGGATTTTGTTTTCCTGGAAAAGGAAAATACAGTGGAGGAAACCATAACTCGGTTTATTTTGGATAACGATATTGATGTATTAGCCATAGTTCGTCGTAACCGAAACTTTTTCGATAGATTAATAAGTACCAGCTTATCTACAAAACTTACTTTTCACGCAGAAATACCTATATTCGTTTTTCATGAAGCGAAATAGGTAGAGATATGAATATTCAGATTATACAAGATAAATTGAAAGCACTAAAGCTTTTGGACAACAACATCACCAAATACACGCTCCTCATAGATGAAAAAATGATTGAGCAAGGTGCTTTATTTTTCATACCACTCGGTAATAAAGAAATCAAAGCGGTGATTCCTGCTCCTACACACAAAGATTTCTTGATGGATGAGGATAAAATAACCTATAAGAATTTGTTGGCACATAAAGATATTATTATTCTAAAATAGTTATTCATGTCAACATCAATTTCTAAATTATTAGTAAATCGATATTTAGATTTTTTGGATGAGCATATTCAAAATGTAGTTAACCATGTGGAAGAAGATTTTTTAGAAATCAACCAAATAGCCGATAGACTATACGTTTCTCACACTCATTTGACTGATACAGTACAAAAAGAAACTGGACATCATCCCTGTCATTTCTATGATTTAAAAATAATTGAAGTGGCTAAATCACTTCTTTCAGAGGAGTCCAACACCATCGCAGGTGTGGCTAGAAAACTAACCTACGATCCTTCCAATTTTTCCAAATTTTTCAAGAAATTTACAGGATTAACTCCCGGCCAGTTCAGAAGTCAATTTAGATAACCTATAATTGCTATAAACTTTAAAATCCTAAAAGTTCACCATATTTCTTTTCTTTTAGAGCGTCATATTTGTCGTAATATTTATCAAATTATAAAAGATTATGGCAAGAAATGATTTAAAAGGAAAAGTAGTATTAATAGCTGGTGGTGCTAAAAATTTAGGAGGTTTATTAAGTCGAAATTTAGCAGGAAAAGGAGCTAAAATTGCAATTCACTACAATAGCGATTCAAGTAAAGTGGATGCAGAACAAACTTTAGCTGACATTCAAGTTAGTGGTGGTGAAGCGTTCTTGTTCCAAGCTGATTTAACTAAAGTAGTGAACATCACCAATCTTTTTGCTGAGACGAAAGCGAAATTTGGTGGTATTGATATCGCAATTAATACGGTAGGTATGATTTTGAAAAAGCCTTTTTTAGATACAACTGAGGCAGAGTATGACGCGATGTTTGATATTAACTCTAAGGTAGCGTACTTCTTCATTCAAGAAGCAGGTAAAAATCTAAATGATAACGGTAAAATCTGTACCATAGTTACTTCACTATTAGCAGCTTATACTGGATTATACTCTACTTATGCAGGAGCAAAAGCTCCAGTAGAGCATTTTACCCGAATGGCATCAAAAGAGTTTGGGGAAAGAGGAATTTCAGTTACGGGTGTTGCTCCGGGACCAATGGATACCCCTTTCTTCTATGGGCAAGAAACACCAGAAGCAGTGGCTTATCACAAATCAGCCTCAGCTTTGGGTGGATTGACTGACATTAAAGACATTGCTCCTTTAGTAGAATTCTTAGTAACAGATGGATGGTGGATCACTGGACAGACAATCTTCGCAAACGGAGGTTATACGACAAGATAGCGTGTAACAAATTTTAGTTTAGCGTAAATTTATTAGTTTTACACTAAACTATTACTACCAATTATTCTTATGATACTTAAATTAATAAATTCCGCTTTGATACTCGTTGCTGTGTTTCTCGGAATAAAACATGGCTGGAACATGTTGATGGCTAAACCAGAAATGCTCGACATGTTCGGTAAATGGAATTTTAGTAAAAATGCTGTGATTTTAAATGGGGCCATTACGCTTTTGGCCTCATCTGTTTATGTGCGTCAGGCCAGAGATTTACCGCCGGCTTCCTTCAGATTCCCCCTCGCGAAGGACACCCTTGCCTTAAGTTAACGTTTCCCACTATCAAGGCACGTTCGGGACTTACACCCTAGAGTTCA
>PJUJ01000745.1_pt1 | contig 10995 bp, 9 predicted proteins | sample 1512321 | NCBI WGS metagenome assembly PJUJ01 (sample SAMN08177669, study PRJNA422409) | Feces metagenome, whole genome shotgun sequencing project. | isolation source: Chicken feces enriched on filter paper: beechwood xylan treatment | host: Gallus gallus | place: USA: Madison | collected 2015-01-15 | reverse complement strand
CTTGCCGCCGATGAAGCCCATCTCCTTGGCCAGGTCCGGACGCGCGCCGGTGGCGTAGAAGGTCAGTTCGTCACGGACCTTGCCGCCCAGCAGGGCGTAGACCGGCTCCTGGCGCAGCTTGCCGATCAGGTCGTAGAGGGCCAGATCGACGCCCGAGATGGCGTTCACCACCAGGCCCTTGCGGCCGTAGTACTGGGTGGAGAAGTACATCTGGTCCCAGATCTTCTCGACCTCGGTCGGATCACGACCTTCGAGGAAGCGGGCCAGGTGCTTTTCGACGATGTAGGCGGCGGGTTCGCCGCCGGTGGTCACCGCAAAACCGATCGTGCCGTCGACGGCCTCGATCTCGACGACGAGGGTGCCGAGCACGTTGATGCCGAAGCTCTGGCGGCTCTGGCGGTACTCGGGATAGCGCGACATCGGGGTGGCGATGTGGTCGTCGATCCAGTGGCCTTCGCCCTGGTCGTGATAGTCGGCGCCGCCCCCGCGGACCACATAGGCGCGAACAGCCTTGATCAAGGGAAGCGGCATCTCGTGCTCCAACCATCGCCCGGTCTTCTCGCGACCGGATCTGCCCCTACCAAGGGAGGCGCGCCAGCGGGGCCGCCGAACGACGCGAACGACTGTTCGCGCTACCTCCCCAGAACATCGTATGACACGCTGATCGCAGGACCCCCGCGACCGAAAGAGTCGCTGACGCGAGCCCTTGTCTTGCGTTCCATATTATGAGAGGTAGTGCTACAAAATGAAACCCAGCACGTCAAGGGGAGCGGAACCGGTGGCGGACGACGAAGGCGCGGCGACCAAGAGCCCAAGCGGCAGCCAGACGCTGTTTCGCGGCCTGGACGTGCTCGACGTGGTGGCCGACGCGGGGGCCATCGGCCTGCCGGCGCTGGCGGCCCGACTCGGCCTGACCCGCAGCACCACGCACCGACTGGCCACCGCCCTTGTCGAGCGCCGCCTGCTGACCCAGACCCCGCGCGAAGGCTACAGCCTGGGTCCGAAGCTTCTGGAGCTGGGCTATCTGGCCAGCCAGCAGATGGACCTGCCGCGCATCGCGCGCCCGCACCTGGAAAAGCTGTGGGAAGAGCTGGAGGACACCGTCCACCTGGGCGTGCTCGACGACGACCGCGCTCTCTATCTGGACAAGCTGACCGGCCGCCGCCGCATCAACATCTCCTCGCGCGTGGGCGATCGCCAGCCGATCCGCTCGACCGGCCTGGGCAAGGCCCTGGTGCTGGACGACGACGAGAGCCGCTGGCGCGCGCTCTATCGCAAGGAAGGCCCGGCCGCGGCCGGCGCGCCCAACGAAGAGCAGTGGATCGCCTGGATGCACGACTATTCCCAGCGCGGCGTGGCCTTCGACCTTGAAGAGAACGAGGACCGCATCCGCTGCGTCGCCGCCCCCGTGCGCGGTGCGGGCGGGCAGGTGGTGGCGGCCATCAGCGTCTCGGGCGCGGCTCAATACATGGACGACGAGCGGATGGGGGTCCTGGTGGACGACATCCGTTCGGCCGCCGACGCGATCAGCCGCGATCTGGGCTGGAACGGCAAGCGGGGGTCAGGCGCAAAGACCTGACGCTTCCCCGCGCGTGAGTGAAGACGGAGGAACTATGCTTCTGAAGGACAAGGTGGTGCTGGTGACCGGCGCCTCGGGCGGTATCGGCAAGGCGGCCGCCATCGGCGCCGCGCGTCACGGCGCGGACGTGGCGATCAACTACCACTCCGACGAGGCCGGCGCGGCCGACGCCGTGGCGCAGATCGAGGCCCTTGGCCGTCGCGCCATCGCCGTGAAGGGCGACGTGGCCCAGGTCGAAACCGCCCAGGCCTTCGTTGACGCCGCCGTCGCCGCCTTCGGCAAGGTCGACGTCTTCGTCAACAACGCCGGCATCTGCCCGTTCCACGCCTTCCTGGACATGCCGCCGGAAGTGATGGAGCGGACCATGAAGGTGAACCTGTTCGGCGCCTATTACATGGTGCAGGCGGCGGCCAATCAGATGGTCAAGCAGGGTCACGGCGGCTCGATCATCGCCGTCTCGTCGATCAGCGCCCTGGTCGGCGGCGGCATGCAGACGCACTACACCCCGACCAAGGCCGGCGTGCACAGCCTCATGCAGTCGACCGCCATCGCGCTCGGCAAGCACGGCATCCGCTGCAACTCGGTACTGCCGGGCACGATCGAGACGGCGATCAACAAGGAAGACCTCGCCGACGTCGCCAAGCGCGAATACATGAGCGGCCGCATCCCGCTGGGCCGCCTGGGCGAGCCCGACGACCTGGCCGGCCCGATCGTGTTCCTGGCCTCGGACCTGGCCAACTACGTCACCGGCGCGGCCCTGCTGGTCGACGGCGGCGCGTTCGTGAACCTGCAGTAGATCGATCGTCCTTCCATGATCGTCTCGTCGACCACCGACTTCCGTGAGGCTGCGCGGCGCAAGCTGCCGCGCTTCCTCTTCGACTACATCGACGGCGGCGCCTACGCCGAGCGGACCCTGGCCCGCAACGTCTCCGACTTGGCGGACCTGGCCCTGCGACAGCGGGTGCTCAAGGACGTGTCCAAGGTCTCGACGGCGACAAGCCTGTTCGGCGTGGAGCAGTCCATGCCCGTGGTGCTGGCCCCCGTGGGCCTCACGGGCATGTACGCCCGTCGCGGCGAATGCCAGGCGGTGCGCGCGGCTTCGGCCAAGGGCGTGCCGCTGTGCCTGTCGACGGTGTCGGTGTGCGACGTGGACGAGGTGGCGGCCGCATCGAGCCGGGCCCTGTGGTTCCAGCTCTACGTGCTGCGCGACCGGGCTTTCATGCGCGACCTCCTGGCGCGGGCCGAGGCGGCGGGGGCCACCACCCTGGTCTTCACCGTCGACATGCCCGTGCCGGGGGCTCGCTATCGCGATGCGCACTCAGGGATGAGCGGCCCGAACGCCTCGATGCGCCGGATGCTGCAGGCCATGGGCCGGCCGCAATGGGCGTGGGACGTCGGCGTCATGGGCCGTCCCCACACCCTGGGCAACGTGGCCCCGGTGCTGAAGGGCAATACGGGCCTTGAGGACTTCATGGGCTGGCTGGGGGCCAATTTCGACCCCTCGATCCAGTGGAAGGACCTGGAATGGATCCGGCAGTCCTGGAAGGGGCCGCTGGTCATCAAGGGCGTGCTCGATCCCGAGGACGCCAAGGCCGCCGCCGACATCGGCGCCGACGGCGTCGTCGTCTCCAACCACGGCGGCCGCCAGCTGGACGGCGTGCTGTCGTCGGCCAAGGCGCTGCCGGCCATCGCCGAGGCGGTGGGCGACAAGCTGACCGTGCTTGCCGACGGCGGGGTGCGTTCGGGCCTCGACGTGGTGCGGATGCTGGCCCTGGGCGCCAAGGGCGTCCTCCTGGGCCGGGCCGCCGTCTACGCCCTGGCCGCGCGCGGCCAGGCGGGCGTGACCCAGCTTCTGGACCTGATGGAAAAGGAGATGCGGGTGGCCATGGCGCTGACCGGCGTCAATTCCGTCTCCGAGATCGACCGTTCAATCCTGGCGGAGACCCGCTGATGAAGATCGCCGCCGCCCTCGCACTGGCTCTGGTCATGGGGGCGGCGCCGGCCGCCCTGGCCGACCCGAACCGGATCGTCATCGCCAGCGATTCCACCGCCGCCGACTACAGCGCCCGCAGCTTCCCGCAGATGGGCTGGGGCATGGTGCTGAAGTGCTCGCTGAAGCCGGAGGCGCAGATCGTCAACCTGGCCCGCGGCGGGCGCTCGACCAAGACCTTCCAGGAGGAGGGGCTGTGGTCGGTGCTGATGGCGCAGCTGAAGAAGGACGACACCGTCCTGATCCAGTTCGGCCACAACGACGCCGACACCAAGAAGATCGTCCGCTTCACCGATCCGAACGGGGCCTATGCCGACAACCTGCGTCGGTTCGTGGCCGACGTGCGCACGGCCGGCGCCAAGCCGGTGCTGATCACCCCGATCGCCAAGCTGATCTTCAAGGACGGCCAGATCCAGGACACCCACGGCCCCTATTCGGCGACCGTGCGGCGGGTGGCGGCGGAAACGAAGACCCCGCTGATCGACCTGGACAAGGAAAGCCAGGCCGTCCTGCAGAAGCTGGGTGAGGCCGAGGGCGCCAAGCGCTTCATGATCTATTCGGCGGCCGACAAGATCGCCAGCCACCCCGAGGGCGTCAACGACACCACCCATCCCAACGAGCTGGGCGCGCGCATGGCCGCCGGCATCGTGGCCAAGGGGCTGAAGGGGGCCAAGGTCCCGGCCTCGAAGCTGGTGCTGCGGGGCGAGGCTGATGCGTCCGCGCGCGGCGAGCCCACCTGCGCTGCGAGGCCGTAGGGGCTCCTCTCCACCCGTAAAATCCCCGCGAAAGCGGGGACCTAGGCTTTTTCTGAAACCTCTGGCGCTCGACGACAAAACACCTGGGTTCCCGCTTTCGCGGGGATTTTACGGAAGTGGGGTGTGCTGCGGGCAAAAAGAAAGGAGCGACGGCGGGGCCGGCGCTCCTGGACCTCAGAGGGGGAAGTACGAGGTCAGGCAGAACAGGGAAGGATCGAGCTTCGATCCATCGATCAATTCTCACAATATGGACAATTGATCGATATATTGAGAATATCACTGAGGCGGCGGACGTCAACCGCCGTTGTGGGGAAACGCCGATGAACCGATCCATCCTGTCCGCCGCCCTTTTGCTGGCGCTGGCGCCCGCGCCGCTGCTGGCCGCGCCGAAAGCCCCCGCGGCCGCCGTCGCTCCGGCGCCTGCCTGGCGCAGCGCCTGGGGCAACGCGCCGATCGCGCCGCAGGCCGTCGCGCGTCCGGGCGAAGCGCGGGCCTTCACCGACGTCACCGTGCGCCAGGTGATGCGCCTGAACGCCGGCGGCGACGCCGTGCGGCTGCGCCTGTCCAACGAACTGAACGAGCGTCCGCTGGCGGTGGGGGCGATCACGCTCGCGCCGGCCGGAGCGGACGGAAAGATCCTGGTCGCGCCGATCGCGGTGACCGTCGGCGGCAAGGCCGAGTTCACGATCCCGCCGGGCGCGCCGGTGCTGAGCGATCCGGTGATCCTGCCGGTGAAGGCCATGGACTACGTGTCGGCGGCGGTCTTCTACGTCGGGACCCAGGCCCCAGCCGGCCACCGCGTGCGCCTGTTCGTGGCCCCGCCCGGCAACCACGTCGCCAAGGACGCGATCCCCGGCGAGGAAGCCCTCAAGGGGCCGGGCCTGATCAGCGGCGTCGAGGTGCGCGGGCAGGGCGAGGCGCCGGTGCTGGTGGCCATCGGCGATTCCATCACCGAAGGCTCGGGCTCGACCCCCAACGCCGACAAGGGCTGGCCCGAGCAGCTGGCGGCCCGCCTGGCCGCCCGCGGTCAGGGCTGGAGCGTCGTCAACATGGGCGTCGGCGGCGGGCGGCTGCTGCGTGAGGTCTCGGGCCCCAGCGCGCTGTCGCGCTTCGATCGCGACGTGCTGAGCGTGGCGGGGGTCAAGGCGGTGGTGGTGCTGGAAGGCATCAACGACATCGGCCGGGCCGTGCAGCCGGGCTTCACCGCCGACATCGTCGGTCCCGAAGACCTGATCGCCGGCTATCGCCAGCTGATCGCCCGGGCCCACGCGCGCGGCGTGAAGGTCTATGGCGGCGTCATCCCGCCGTTCGAGGGCGCGGCCTACTATCACGACAAGGGCGAGGCCACGCGTCAGGCGGTCAACGCCTGGATCCGCACCGGCGGCGAGTTCGACGGCGTCATCGACTTCGACGCCGCCGTCCGCGATGCGGTCAAGCCCGGCCGGATCCGCGAGGGCCTGCACAACGGCGACCACCTGCATCCCAACGACGCCGGGTACGAACTGATGGCCCAGGCGGCCGACAAGGCGCTGTTCCCGGGCAAGTAGATCCGTGATCCGCCTTGCCGCGAAGGTGGCGGGCGGGTTAGCTCGGGCCGGTATCCGTGTGTGGGGGCTTTCTCGATGAAGACCGTGAAGACGCTGCTGGCCAGCGCGATGTTGCTGGCGACGCCGGCCCTGGCTCATGCCGCCGACGGCGACTCCAAGAAGTCGGTGGCGATCTTCGCCAGCCTGATCGCGGTGTTCGCCGGGGTGGGAACGGTGTTCCTGGCGGTCTTCGCCGCCAACGCCAAGAAGAAAAAGTAGCCGTGTTTCGACGATCGCGCCGCGCCGACCGGGCGCGGCGCGATTGCGCCTGTCGCAATCCTGGGTAAGGTCGCTTCAAACGGCTGTTTGGGGTGACGCGATGGCGAGGCAAGGTTCGGGGCGGCGTTTCGGGTTGGCGACGGCCCTGGCTCTGTCCCTGGCGTGGAGCGGCGCGCCCGCCCTGGCCGCGCCGAAGGACCATCTGGTCGCGGCCGCGCCGGAAAGCGTCGGCGTCTCGCCCGAACGGCTGAAACGCCTCGACGCCCTGATGAAGGACCTGGTCGCCACCGGCCACCTGCCGGGGGCGACGACCATGCTGGTGCGCCACGGCAAGGTGGTCAGCTTCAAGACCTATGGCGCGCGGGGCTTCGGCGGCCCGCCGATGACCAAGGACACGATCTTCCGCATCTACTCCCAGACCAAGCCGGTCACGGGCGTGGCGATGATGATCCTGTTCGAGGAGGGCAAGTGGAGCCTCGACGACCCGGTGACCAAGTACGTGCCGGAGTTCGCCAACCTGCGCGTCTACAAGGGCGTCAACGCCGACGGCTCGTTCGTGACCGAGGCCGCCGACCGGCCGCCGACCATGCGCGAGATCATGAGCCACACCGGCGGCTTCGCCTACGGCCTGGTGCCCAACAACCCGATCGACAAGGCCTATGTCTCGACCGGCGTGCTGGGCTCCAAGAGCGGCCAGGAGTTCGTCGAGAAGGTGGCCAAGCTGCCGCTGGTGGGCCCGCCCGGCAAGCAATGGAAGTACAGCGTCGCCGTCGATATCCAGGGCTTCATCGTCGAGAAGCTGTCGGGCCAGAGCCTGCCTGACTTCATGCAGGCCCGGATCTTCGACCCGCTGAAGATGAAGGACACCGGCTTCTGGCTGCCGGCCGAGAAGGCCGATCGCCTGGCCAGCCTCTACATGTGGAACGGCAAGGAGCAGAAGATCCAGCTGGCCGACGGCTTCATGGTGCTGGACGTGACCAAGCCGCCGGTGGTGGCCTCGGGCGGCGGTGGTTTGGTGTCGACCAACGCCGATTACGCCCGCTTCTGCCAGATGCTGCTGAACGGCGGCGAGCTGGACGGGGCGCGGATCCTGTCGCCGGCCACCGTCAAGCTGATGGCTTCCGACCATCTGCCCGACGCGATCCTCGACGACCCCAAGGCCGAGTTCTCCAAGGCCAGCGGCAAGGGCTTCGGCCTCGACTTCATGGTGATCACCGATCCGGCCCGCGCGGGCACGCTGGCGGGGAAGGGGACCTACAGCTGGGGCGGCGCGGCCGGCACCTGGTTCTGGATCGATCCCGAGAACGACCTCTTCTTCCTGGGCATGATCCACGTGCTGGCCAAGGACGGCGATCCGGCCCTGCGCGACCTTGGCGACCGTGCTTCCACCCTGGTCTACCAGGCGCTCATCAATCCCGAAAAATAAGGCCCGCCAAAGGGCTGACGGAGGAAATCACATGCAGGATCTGTTTTCGCTCGAGGGCCGCGTGGCCCTCGTCACCGGCGGTTCGCGCGGCATCGGCCGGATGATCGTCGAAGGCTTCCTGCGCCACGGCGCGGCCAGGGTCTACATCACCGCCCGCAAGGCCGCCGCCTGCGACGAGGCTGCACAGGAGCTGTCGCAGTTCGGCGAGTGCGTCTCGCTGCCAGGCGACATCTCGACGATGGAGGGCGTGCAGGGCCTGGCCGCCCGCATCCTCGAGCGCGAGAACAAGCTCGACATTCTCGTGAACAACGCCGGCGCGGCCTGGGGCGCGGGCATCGACGAGTTCCCCGAGGCCGGCTGGGACAAGACCGTCGACCTCAACATGAAGACGCCCTTCTTCTTGACCCAGGCCCTGCTGGCCCCGCTGCGCGAGGCGGCCAAGGCCCGCGTGGCCAAGGTGATCAACATCGCCTCGATCGACGGCCTGTCGGTGACCAAGGAGGAGACCTATCCCTACGGCGCCAGCAAGGCGGGTTTGATCCACATGACCAAGCGCATGGCCCTGCGCCTGGCGCCGGAGAACATCGCGGTGTCGGCCATCGCGCCGGGCGCCTTCGCCAGCGACATGAACCGCGTCGCCCGCGACCACGCCGACGCGGTGGCCAAGTTCATCCCCGCCGGCCGCATCGGCGAGGCCGAGGACATGGCGGGGGCCGCGATCTATCTCGCCTCGCGGGCGGGGGACTATGTGGTGGGGTCCACGCTGGCGGTGGACGGTGGGGTGGCCTGGTCGCGGTAGGCGGCGCGTAGCCCTGACTTTTCCCGTCGTTCCCGCCATAAGGGCGGGAATGGCGGGAGCCGGCAAACGCTCGCGGTGGGTGGACGGATCATGAAGTGGCGTTCTTATGCCGCCAGGGCGACGATCGTTCTCGCAGTAGCTCTTGCCCTGTTTCTCGGTTGGCGAGTTCGTGAGGCTTGGGTCCATGAACCCGTCTATGACGTCGCCGACCCTGATTACGCCCATTTCTCACGTGAGTTCGACCGGCTGGCGGCTGCGTTCGAACACCGTGAACCTACGGCGCGGGACACGCTTGACCTTGCGCCACTCAACGGCGGCCGCTGGACGACGGCTTGTCTCTTTGGGGGCTATACCGATCCGGTGGAAAAACTCGAACGCATGGGCGCGCGCGTCCCGCAGGCCGAGCAGCGCCGCATGGACAACGCCTCAGGGGGATTTCGACTGGCCCCGGTAGAAGAGTTCGAAGTCGTAATCGCCTATATCGACGCGACGGCTACGACGCGTCTCATTCATTTCAAAAATGGCTTTGGCCCATCAGGCCAGCACTTCGAACGCTGCGTATCCAAGCCGGAAACGGTGATGCCGATCAGTATGACAGCGTCCGCTTCGGCAGAGTAGGGCGTCTCGGCTGATCCGCGCGTCAGCACTGACGACCATCTTCCACCCTAGTTGGACGCCATATGCTCCCCCTTTCGGGGAGCTGTTGCGGAGCGACTGAGGGGGTAAGCGCCGGCGCCGGCCCCCTCCGGCCCTTTGGGCCACCTCCCCCCCCAGAGGGGGAGGATCATCCTGGTCCACTTTCCACCCTTCGCAGCCACTCGATGCGTCCGCTAGGGGCGGCACTCAATTGGCCGAGGGCAATGGGTTATCTGTTTCAATAGCTTATAGCAGTTGTCATCCCGGCCGTAGCGCAGCGGAGCGCCGGGACCTCCCACAGTTCAGAACCTGCCGACGTGGGAGATCCCGGCTCTACGGATCGCTGACGCGCTCCTCCGGCCGGGAAGACACGTTTCTTTGCACGCCAATTGAGTCCAGACCCTAGGGGTGAGTGTCGATGGCGGTGAAGGCCCTGGTTCCAAGGGGAATGACAGGAAGAGGGCGCTAAGGCTTTCCCGCCGCCGGCAGTTCGGTCAGCGGCACGGCGTCGGACAGTTCGATCTCGCGCACCGCGGGGGCCGGGGCGGCCTTGGGCGGGCGGGCGCCGCGTTCGCGGGCCGACATCAGCGACCAGCCGCCTGGTTTGAGGATCTCCAGCGGCGAGAAGCGGGCCTTGTAGGCCATCTTCTCGGAACCCGGGACCCAGTAGCCCAGATAGACGTAGGGCAGGCCGGTCAGGCGGGCCTGGACGATGTGGTCGAGGATGATGAACGAGCCCAGGCTGCGGCGTTCCTCGGTCGGGTCGTAGAAGCTGTAGACCAGCGACAGGCCGTCGGCGAGCACGTCGACCAGCACGCAGGCCACCAGTTCGCCCGGGCCGCGATCCACCGACGGGCGGCGATACTCGATCAGGTGGGTGCGGACAGCGGTGTCCTCGACCATGGCCACGTAGTCGGGCCAGGTCATTTCCGCCATGCCGCCGTCGGCGTGGCGGGCGGTGAGGTAGCGGCGCAGCAGCTCGAACTGCTCCAGCGTGGCCTCGGCCTCGACCAGGCAGCGGACCAGATCGTTGTTGCGGTTCAAGGCGCGGCGCTCGGAGCGCGAGAATTCATAGTCGGCGGCGGGGGCGCGGGCCGACTGGCAGGCGCGGCACGTCTCGCAGGCCGGGCGGTAGGCGATGTTCTGGGAGCGACGGAAGCCGACCTGGGTCAGGCTGTCGTTGACGCCGGGGCCGTCGGAGAGGGGCAGGTGGGTGAACACCTTCCGTTCCTGGCGGCCGGGCAGGTACGGGCAAGGGGTCGGAGCCGTCAGGAAGAACCGAAGCTGTCGCGTCGGAAAATGCTGCGTCACGTCTTCCCAATCCCCTTACGCCCGGTCAGGCCCCCGCCTAAACCGTGAAGGTGATTAGGCGGCATGCCGGGCCGTTGTGCAAGCAGGACAAACGCGCGACGCGGCTAACGGTCACAGGTTATCGGGCAGGACGGGCTTTTCGCGCAGCAGAACGATGGAAATGCGGCGGTTGCCGGCCAGGGTCGGATCGTCCGCGTACAGCGGTTCGGAGTTGGCCTTGCCCGAAACCTGGTAGATGCGGTCGTCGTCGACGCCGGCGCCGCGGAGAATCTGCCGCGAGGAGTCGGCGCGCTGGGCCGACAGGGCCCAGTCGCTGTCGGCCTTGCGGCCGCGCTGGTCGGCGCTGGTGTGGCCCGAGACGGTGATGCGGTTGGGCAGCTGGTTGATGACCTTGGCCACGGCCCGCAGCAGCAGGCGGGCGCGGTCGTTGGGCTCGCGCGAGCCCTCCTTGAACATCGAGCGGCCTTCCTGGTCGACCAGCTGGATGCGCAGGCCTTCCGGGGTCTGGTCGATGAGGATCTGCTTGGACAGTTCGGCCAGTTCGGGCATGTCCTGCAGCGACTGGCGCAGGGACTGGGCGGCCGAGGCGAAGCTGTCCTGCTCCTTCTTGGCCAGGGCGTCGCGCAGGGCCTGCTCGCTGGCCGAGTCGAGGCTGGCGGTGGTCGAGGACTGGCCGTCCTGGTTGGTCTGGTCG
>PJUJ01000738.1_pt1 | contig 11146 bp, 8 predicted proteins | sample 1512321 | NCBI WGS metagenome assembly PJUJ01 (sample SAMN08177669, study PRJNA422409) | Feces metagenome, whole genome shotgun sequencing project. | isolation source: Chicken feces enriched on filter paper: beechwood xylan treatment | host: Gallus gallus | place: USA: Madison | collected 2015-01-15 | reverse complement strand
CTGAGCGATCCTGCAAACCCGCCTTTTCCCACGACGCTTCAAGCGGCCCCGCTCGATGCGGTCCTCGCCACGCTTGGGCCGGTACCAAGAGCCCTCCCCATGGCGGGGACGGCTTTGATTATGACCCGGGTTTCAGCGCATCTGATAAGTTTGGGTGAGAAAGTTGTAGGGCGTTGGATTGGTTGGGTTCTTTGATGAACTCACCGTGGATGGAGCTGCGTCTATCCCCGTCCGCCTTACTGTTCCTTCTCCCTGGAGGGAGAAGGTGGCCTGCGAAGCAGGTCGGATGAGGGGTTAGGGACGGTCGACGGCGTGCCGGCACGCCGGCCAGCGGCGTAACCCCTCACCCTCCCAGGCTTCGCCTGGGCCCCTCCCTCTCCCTATGGGAGAGGGCTCAGCACCACCGACACCGCCTCCGCCGCGCCGTCGGACCGCAGCACCAGCACGTTGGTCCCGGCCAGCAGGGTCACCGCCCCGCCCGAGGCTGCGCCGGCGCCGCCGTTGGCCGACACGGTCATCGGGCCCTGGCCTTCGATCCGCACCGCATAGGTTCCAGCCCGGTCGGCGGTCACCGTGTAGCGCAGCCATTCGCCGGCGCCGAAGTCGGTGACGCGCTTGCCGCCGGGGGCGATGTCGACGCCGTCGTTGCGGCCGGTGCGGCCGTTGTTCCAGAGCGTGCGTTCGCCGCCGGTGGCGACGTGGTAGTTGGCCGCGTCCTTGTCCCAGTAGGCCTTGCCGATGACGCCGAGGTCGTAGTCGACGGCGGCGATGGTCGCCCCCTTGGCGGTGATCTTGTGCGGCTTGAACGGCCGGGGCGTATCGTCGTGCGGCTGGCGCAGCATGGCGTCGACGACGTCGGGATGGGCGGTGTTGTTCTCGAACCGCACGTCGTGCGACGCCAGCTTCATCAACACCGCATAGGCCTTGTCGGCCGACACCGGGGTCTTGGCCTCGCCCGTCAGCGTGGCGACGACGGCGTCGTAGTCGGGGCCGACCTCGACCTGCAGGGGCTGGTTGAAGCCGATCTTCTTCAGAGGCCAGAAGGCCCAGCCGATCCCGTGGCCTTCCACCAGGCGAATGGCGTCGGCGAACCAGACGTTGGAGTTCTCGCCCGACTCGCCCAGCCACAGCGGCAGGCCGGTCTCGCTCCGCAGCTTCAGGAACGGTTCGAGCACGGCCTCGTCATTGCGGTTCCAGTACTTGTGGAACGACAGGGCCATGTTGCCGTCCCAGGGCTTGCCCATGCCCTTGTAGTTGTTGCCCCAGCAGTTGCCCTCGATGATCACCAGGTGGCGCTGGTCGACCTGCCGGATAGCCGCGGTGATCCGGCGCTGGAAGTCCCAGAGCAGGTCCTGTTTCTCGTCGCCGCAGCCGTTCTTCGCAGCCGGCTTGTCGAAGTCCCAGTTGGGCTCGTTGAGCACGTCATAGGCGGCGATGGCCGGCTCGTCCTTGTAGCGTTCGGCAAGCTTCTTCCAGAGGGCGATCGTCTTGCGCTGGTTCTCGGGACTCTCCCACAGCGAGGGCTTGGAAGGATCGCGGTCGGAGATGGCCAGGTCATTGCCCTGCCCGCCGGGCGCGGCGTGCAGGTCGAGGATCAGGTGCATGCCGGCGGCCTTGGTCCAGGCCAGCAGGTCGTCGATGCGGCGAAAGCCGTCTTCCTTCCAGGTGTCGGCGCCGGGAACGGGCTCCTGGTCGGCCGGCAGGGTCAGAAGGGCGTAGTGCATCGGCAGGCGCACCGAATTGAAGCCGGCGGCGGCCATGTAGTCGATGTCGGCCTTGGTGGTGTGGTTGTCGAGCCAGGCGGCATGGATCGCCGCCTCGCGCTCCGGCCCGACCAGAGCGGCGATGCGGGCGCGGATCACGTGCTCCTGCCCAAGCTTGGACAGGCGCAGCATGTAGCCCTCCTGCAGCATCCAGCCGCCCAGGCCCATGCCCCGCAGGATCACCGGCGCGCCGGTCTCGTCGACGATGCGGTCGCCGTCGGCCTTCAGCCATTGCGGGCCGGGCGGCGGCGGCGTGTCGGCTGCGAAGGCGGTGGAAACGGCGGCCAGCGAGACGGCCGCGGCCAGGACGGCGGCGAACTTCATGCTCAAACTCCCCAGGCGCGCGCGGCTGGTTGGGAGGCGCCGCGACGTCGCGCGGAGACTTGGCCCGGGGACTTGGATTCTGTCTAGATGGACTCCGCATTTGTCCATGAGGACAAATGGTTAGGGGGAAATGCTGCAGATATTTGAGCGCCCCTCTGCGCGGGCGCAATTGAACCTGTCATCCCGGCCGAAGGAGCGCGCCAGCGATCCGTAGAGCCGGGATCTCCCACGCCGCAAAACTGGAACCGTGGGAGGTCCCGGCGCTCCGCTGCGCTACGGCCGGGATGACAGGATCAGGGTATCAGCCGCACTTCACCTGCTGCACCACCCCGGTGTCGGGGTTGAACAGGATGTTCAGGCGGTCGGCACGGTAGTCCATGGTCACCGGGCAGGTGGTGCAGGCCACGCGCCAGCGGGAGGGATCGACCGGCGCTGGAAGCTCGGTGCGGTTCTTGCCGACGAACGCTTGCGCGTCCTTGAGGCCGCACTGGTCCTTTTCAGGTTCGGGCGGCTTGGGCAGGGCGATGGCCGGCGGGGCCACCGGAGTTTCGGGCGGCGGCGGCGGCGCGGGTTCGGGCGTGCTGGTCGAGCAGGCCGCCAGGACCATGGTCGCACCCAGAACCATCAGGAGCCGCTTCATGCCTTCTTCTCCCATCCGCGTTCGGCCTGCTGCCAGTAGGACACCGGGTGGCCGGCGGCCTTGAACGCCTTCCAACGGCCCCGCGCCAGTCGCAGGGCCTCTTCGTCACGGCCGTCGAACAGCAGGATGCAGCGCGCAAAACCGCTGAGATCCCCCGGCTCGGCGCCGTCGAGCAGGAACAACGCATCGCCGCCGTTCGGGTTGTCCAGCGCGGTGCTCAGCAGCACCGGCTGACGCTCGGCCAGCGGCTCCTCGGCCAGGCCGTGCGGCAGGAAGCTGTCGTCACGGAAGGTCCAGAGGTGGGCGTCCAGCGCATTGAGGCGCGCCGGATCCCCTCCCCTGACCAGGGCCTTCCAGCCGCGCCCCAGGGTCTTCTCCAGAAGCTCGGGCAGCACCTGCTCGGCGCTGCTTCGCTCCAGGTGATAGAACCAGATTTCGCAGGGCGCGGCGGACATTAGGGGGCTCAGCCCTCGTAGGCGTCGGCGACGAGGCGGTTGAGCAGGCGCACGCCGAAGCCCACGGCGCCGTCCGGCACGGTCGGATCGCTCGAACCCTTGCGCCAGGCGGTCGAGGCGATGTCGAGGTGGGCCCACGGCACGCCGTTGACGAAGCGCTGCAGGAACAGGCCCGCGGTGATCGAGCCCGCCGGACGGCCGCCGATGTTCTTCATGTCGGCGATCGGGCTTTCGATCTGCTTCTCGTACGAGGCCGGCAGCGGCAGGCGCCACAGCGGCTCGCGCTCGGCCTTGCCGGCGGCCAGCAGCTTGTCGGACAGGCCGTCGTTGTTGCTGAACAGGCCCGCATAGTCGTTGCCGAGCGAGATGATGATCGCGCCGGTCAGGGTGGCCAGATCGATCATGAACTTCGGCTTGAAGCGGTCCTGCGTGTACCAGAGGGCGTCGGCCAGCACGAGGCGGCCTTCGGCGTCGGTGTTGATGACCTCGATGGTCTGGCCCGACATCGAGGTGACGACGTCGCCGGGGCGCTGGGCGGCGCCGTCGGGCATGTTCTCGACGAGACCCAGCACGCCGATGGCGTTGACCTTGGCCTTGCGGCCGGCCAGGGCGTGCATGACGCCGGCCACGGCGGCCGCGCCGCCCATGTCCCACTTCATGTCTTCCATGCCCTCGGCGGGCTTGATCGAGATGCCGCCGGTGTCGAAGCAGACGCCCTTGCCGACGAAGGCGATCGGCTGGGCCGACTTGTCGGCCGCGCCGTACCACTTGGCCACGACCAGCTGGCTTTCACGGACGCTGCCCTGGCCGACGCCCAGCAGGCTGCCCATGCCCAGCGCGGCCATTTCCTTCTCGCCGAGGATCTCGACTTCCAGGCCCAAGCTCTCCAGACCCTTCACGCGGGCGGCGAACTCTTCCGGGTGCAGGATGTTGGCCGGTTCGGAGACGAGGTCGCGGCTGAACAGGATGGCGTCGGCGATCGGCTCCAGCGCGTCGAACGCCTTCTGGGCCTTGGCCGGATCGGCGGCGGCGACCTTGACCGTGGCGACCGAGGGCTTCTTCTCGGCCTTCTCGGTGGTGCGGTACTTGTCGAAGCGGTAGGCGGCCAGCTTGGCGCCGAAGGCGACGCGGGCGGCGGTCTCGGCGTCGCCGCCGAGCTTGAGCAGCAGTTCGGTCACGCCCGAGGTCTTCACCGCGTTGTAGGCGTGGGCGGCGGCGATCTCGACCGTCTCGGGCTCGACGACGCCGGAACCGTCGACGCCGATCACCACCACGCGGGCGGCGTCGAGGCCGGCCGGGGCGACGATGTCGAGGACCTGGCCCTTGGCGCCGATGAAACGGCCGCCGGCCGCGGCGCGGACGATCGCGCCGCCGGCCGCGTCGTTGACGGCCTTGGCTTCGGGCGAAAGGGCCGCCGCCTCGTAGGCGAGAACCGCGAGAGCGGCGGTGGCGCCGGCCTGGCTGTCGGCGGGGACGAACTCGATACGCATGGAGCGCTCCTGGGAAGCGGAAGGTCCGATCGCGGCGCGGCCTCAAGAAGGCCGCGATCCGACGCGACAGGACGTGAACGCCCGGCATAGTCCATGCCGAACCTTGGGAAAAGACCGTCGCCGTTCACAGCCCCGTCACGCCGTCCCACATGATGTCTTCGGTTGTGCCAAGCCGAGCCAGACGTGTAGAACACGCCAACGCCGGGGTTCGCCGCGCGAATCCGTGAAGCCCCCGAAACCACCCCCTGCATGCGCCTGATCGAACGCTATCTCTTCCGACAGCTGGTCGGGCCGACCATCCTGGCCACCGCGGCCCTGGCGGCGCTGGCGCTGCTTGCCCGCAGCCTGTCGGAATTCGACATCCTGGTCGAACAACGCCAGACGGCGCTGATCTTCGCCAAGATGATCCTGCTGGCCCTGCCGCAGCTGCTGAACATCATCATGCCCGTGGCGCTGTTCGTGGCCGCCCTGGTGGCGCTGAACCGTCTGCATACCGAGCAGGAGATCGTCGTCTGCTTCGCCGGCGGCATGAGTCGCTGGCGGGTGATCTCGCCGGCCATCCGGCTGTCGGTGTTCGCCGCCCTGATCTCGCTGGCGCTGGGTCTCTGGGCCCAGCCGTGGTCGGCCCGCCTGATCCGCGAGACGGCCTTCGACATGAAGACCGACCTGGCCTCGACCCTGGTGCGGCCCGGCGAGTTCACCGAGCCCGGACCCGGCCTGACGGTCTACGCCCAGACCATCGACCGCGACAACCTGATCAAGAACCTGTTCATCCACCAGGAAAAGCCCAACGGCGGCTCGGTCACCTACACGGCGCGCGAGGGCGTGATCGCCAAGCGCAACGACCTGCCGGTGCTGATCATGCGCAAGGGCTCCAACCAGGAGTTCTCGAGCGCGGGCGTGCTGAACTACCTGTCGTTCGAGGAATACGTCTTCGACCTGTCGACGCTGTTCCAGAGCGACGAGCTGCTGCACTACAAGATCGCCGACCGCTATCCGCACGAGCTGTTCTTCCCCGACCTGACCCAGGACTGGGAGCAGCACAACCGCGTGAAGATGCTGGCCGAGGGCCATTCGCGCCTGGCCAGCCCCCTGTACAACATCGCCATGATGGCCATGGCCCTGGCGGCCGTGATCGGCGGCTCGTTCAGCCGCATGGGCTATGGCAAGCGGATCGCCGCCGTCGGCGCGGCCGCGGCCGTGGTGCGGATCATGGGCTTCGGCGTGCAGGCCGCCTGCGACGACCAGGCGTGGCTGAACATCCTGCAGTACGCCGTGCCGATCGCCGCCACCTGGTGGGGCCTGGCCCAGATCTTCCGCCAGAAGGTGCAACGTTACGTGCCGATCGGCCAAAGCGGGCTGCAGCCGATGGGAGCAGCGTCGTGATCGGCCCCGGAATGATCGAGCGCTACGTCCTGCGCAAGACGCTGGCCTCGCTGGGCGCGGCCCTGGCGGTGCTGGGCGCGTTGGTGATGCTGATCGCCTTCGTCGACATCACCCGCAACGTCGGCACCCGCTCGGAAGACGCGGGCTTTGGCCAGCTGCTGTACCTGACGGTGCTGCAGGCGCCGGCGACCCTGCTGACCCTGACGCCGTTCATGTTCCTGTTCGGCACCCTGGGCGCCTTCGTGGGCCTGAACCGCCGCAGCGAACTGATCGCCATGCGCGCGGCGGGCGTCTCGGCCTGGCGCTTCATCCTGCCGGCGGCCTTCGCGGCCTTCGCCATGGGGATCGTCACCGTCACCCTGCTCAACCCGCTGACCTCGGCGATGAGCGCGCGGTTCGAGACCGAGCGCGACGCCCTGCTGGCCGGCTATCTCAAGAACGCCCCCAAGGGCGCCTGGCTGCGCCAGGGCGACGACAAGCGCCAGATCGTCATCCGCGCCCGCATGCGCGACACCGTCGACGGCGCGGTGCGCCTGCGCGGCGTCTCGTTCTTCGTCTACGACGTCAAGCCGGACGGCAGCCTGGTCTTCACCCGCCGCTACGAGGCGGCCGAGGCCCGCCTGGAGCCCGGCTTCTGGCGCCTGACCGGCGTCAGCGAAGCCACGCCCGGCGCCGGGGCCCTGCGCTCGGAAAGCGCCTCGGTGCCGTCGGACCTCGACGAGCGCACGGCGGCCGACCGCTTCAAGAACCCGCAGGCCGTCGCCTTCTGGCGCCTGCCCGAGACCATCGCCCGCACGGAAGCCGCCGGCTTCTCGGCGACGCCGTTCAAGATGCGCCTGCAGCAGATGCTGGCCACGCCGCTGCTGTTCGCGGCGATGTCGGTGCTGGCGGCCGCGTTCTCGCTGCGCCTGATGCGCCTGGGGGGCCTGGCCGCGCTCGCGGGCTCTGGCGTCGCGCTCGGCTTTGGCTTCTTCTTCTTCAACGAACTGTGCGGCGCGCTGGGCAAGGCCGACGTCCTGGGGCCGGTCCTGGCCGCCTGGACACCTCCCGTCGCGGCGCTTTTGGCGGGGCTGACCCTGCTTTGCTATACCGAGGATGGTTGAGTCTGTGACGCCGGCATCGAGGCCCCTGATGATCGATCTAAGCCCAGCGCCGGGCGCGGCGGTTCGCAAGCTGCTGATGGCCGGCGTCGCCTGGCTGGCCGTGGCCGGCGCCAGCGGCGTCGCGCACGCCCAGCAATCGCTCGCCACCATTCCGCAGGTCCCGGCGACGCCGGCCGCGGCGGACGACGGTCTGGGCGCCGACGGCTACTACCTGGAATCCGACCTGCTGATCCGCGACGACGCGTCCAAGAAGATGACGGCGCGCGGCTCGGTCGAGGTGCGCTACCAGGGCCGCACCCTGCGCGCCCAGGAGGTGATCTACGACACCGCCACCGGCGTCGTGACTGCCCACGGCAAGGTTTCGCTGATCAACGCCGACGGCACGGCCCAGTTCGCCGACGACCTGACGCTGGACAAGGACATGCGCGCGGGCTTCGCGCGCAACTTCTCCACGCGCATGGACCAGAACGTGAAGATCGCCGCGGCGACCGCGATCCGTCGCAACGAGCAGGTCACCGAGCTGAACCAGGCGATCTACACGCCCTGCGACGTCTGCGCCGAAAAGCCGACGCCCACCTGGTCGATCGAGGCCGACAAGGTGGTGCAGGATAAGAACCGCCAGATCGTCTACTACCACGGCGCCAAGATCCGCCTGTGGGGCGCGCCGCTGCTGTATCTGCCGCTGTTCTGGCACCCCGATCCGCAGGCGCCGCGCAGCTCGGGCTTCCTGACGCCGAAGGTGGGCCTGTCGCAGCGACGCGGTCTCTCCTACCAGCAGCCCTACCTGCAGGTGATCTCGCCGTCCCAGGACGTGATCATCAGCCCGCAGATCAACACGAAGGTGAACCCCTTCCTCAACGTCAATTACCGCAAGCGCTTCTACTCGGGCATGCTCGAGGCGCGCATGGGGGGTACGTACGAGAAAGAGTTCGACAACCGGGGCAACCGCTTCGGCGACGCGACCACCCGCAGCTACATCCTGGCCAAGGGCGCGTTTGACATCAACGACAAGTGGACCTGGGGCTTCAGCGCCGAACGCGCCTCCGACGCCCTGATCTTCGACAAGTACGACATCAACGACGTCTATGAGCAGCGCGGCCTGTTCACCAGCGAAGACCGCCGCCTGACCTCGCAGATCTACACCTCGCGTCAGGACGCCCGTTCCTGGCTGTCGATCTCGGCCGTCTCGGTTCAGGGTCTGCGCGTGGTCGGCACCGACGCCAACACCGGCATCGGCAACAAGTTCGAGAACAGCGGCGCCTTCCCGGTGATCGGACCGCTGGTCGAAGGCCGCTGGGAGCCGGAATCGCCCGTGCTGTTCGGCCGCCTGCGGCTGCAGGGCTCGGGCGTGATGCTGAGCCGCTCCGAATCGCAGTTCGGCGAAGCCCCCTATTACGGAACGATCGCCGCCTACGGGCACCAGGAAGGCGTCGACAGCGTTCGCGGCAGCGTCCAGGCCGACTGGCGCGCCAGCGCCGTGGTCGGGCCCGGCCTGCGCGTCCAGCCGTTCGCCCAGGCCCGCGCCGACGCCTACAAGATCAAGGGCATCTACCTGACGACCGAGGCCCTGGCCGCCGGCGACGACGCCTCGGTCAACTACTCGCGCACCATGGGCGTGGCCGGCGTCGACCTGAGCCTGCCGCTCTACAAGGGCCTGAAGGGCGGCGGCAGCGTCGTCCTCGAGCCGCTGGTGCAGATCGCGACCGGCTCGGACAGCTCCAGCGTGCCCGTGGTCGTCGCCCGCAACGGCGCCGTCACCTACCTCTACAACGAGGACAGCTCGGCCTTCGAATTCGACGAAACCAACCTGTTCCGCTCCAACAAGTCGCCGGGCTTCGACCTCTACGAGGGCGGCACCCGCATGAACGTGGGCGGCCGGGCGACCTTCAACACCGCCGACGGCCGCGGCGGCAGCGTCCTGGTGGGCCGCAGCTTCCGCACCGAGTACGACCCGCTGCTGCCCTCGCGCACGGGCCTGAGCGAGAAGTCCTCCGACTGGATCGTGGCGGCCACGGTGACGCCGGTGCGCGGCATCAACGCCTATGTGCGTACGCGTCTGGACTCCGACACCACCAAGATCAATCGTCTGGAAACCGGCGTCGACGCCTACACCCAGCGCCTGCAGGGCTCGTTCCGCTACCTGAAGGACAACGTCGACTCCAACGGCGAGCGGCAGGAAAACTTCGAAACCCGCGGCCAACTGCAACTGACCAAGAAGTGGGCCCTGACGGCGCTCGGCCAGCTCGACCTGGTGGCCGAGACCTGGCGTCGCCGCGACATCGGCGTGGCCTATACGGACGATTGCATCCGCATCGACATCATCTACCAACAGGAAGACCGCTATAGCTCGACGGTGTCGGGCCTCAGGCTCCAACCTGACCGCTCGGTCGTCGTGCGCCTAACCCTCGCCACATTGGGCGATACAGGGTACAGCGACTAAAACATCCAACGTCCGGGGGGACGTGCGGGCGTCCGCACGCGTCCCCGTGACGCATCGAGGCGCGGCCGCTCACGGTCTACCGGAAGGTCGTCGCGCCACTGAGGCTGAAATCGAGGCCGGCCGACAAAGCCGGGCTCCAGAGGAAACGACACTATCCATGCGGTCTGCGCGTAGCGTGACGACTTTCGCGGCCAGCGCCGCGTCCATCCTCGCCCTGACCGTGGCGGGCCTTCCCGCCCAGGCCCGTCAGGCCGCGCCCGTGGTCGACGCCCCGCCGGCGGCCGCCGAGCCCCGCGCCAATCCGCTGTCGGAAAGCGTCGCGGCCGTGGTCAACGACGACATCATCTCGTCCTACGACCTGATGCAGCGCATGCGCCTGCTGATGGTGACCTCGGGCCTGCAGCCGACCCAGGAAAACCTGCCCCAGCTGGAGCAGGAGGCGCTTCGTTCGCTGATCGACGAGCACGTGCAGATGCAGGAACTGCGTCGCGTCGAGAAGGAACAGAAGATCACGATCATCTCGACCGACAAGGAAGTCGACGAGGAGATCGCCAACATCGCCCAGGGCAACCGCATGAGCGCCGAGCAGCTGCTCGGCCAGCTGGCGGCTCAGGGCGTCAGCGCCGACACCTGGCGCACCCAGATTCGCGCCGAGACCAGCTGGCAGAACTGGATCAGCGGCCGCTACGGCTCGCGCCTGCGCATCGGCGAAGACCAGATCAAGGCCTTCCAGCGCCGCCAGGCGGAATCGGCCAGCAAGCCGCAGTACCAGGTCAGCGAAGTGTTCATCGACGCCATCCGCGTCGGCGGCGCCGAGGTGGCCCTGAACGGCGCCCGCCAGCTGGTGGCTCAGATGCAGCAGGGCGCGCCGTTCGCGGCCGTGGCCCGCCAGTTCTCGGCCGCCTCGACGGCGGCCAACGGCGGCGACGCCGGCTGGGTCAGCCCCGGCGAGATGCCGTCCGAAGTCGACGCGGCCCTGGAGCAACTGCGCCCCGGCCAGCTGTCGGCCCCGATCCCGGTCAAGGACGGCGTCTACATCGTCTATCTGCGCGACAAGCGCTCGGGCGCGAAGGCGACCCTGGTCGACCTCAAGCAGGTGGCCGTCGCCCTGCCCAAGGACGCGCCGGAAGCCGATGTGCAGGCCGCCACGGCCCTGCTGGCCGGCCTCAAGCCCCAGCTGACCAGCTGCCAGACGCTCGAAGCCGAAGCCGGCAAGGTCGCCGGCGTGGTGGCGGGCGACCTGGGTGAAGCCGAGATCGGCGACCTGGCCCCGTCGTTCCAGCAGGCCGCCAATACGCTGAACATCGGCCAGGTGTCGGACCCGATCCGCACCGACGCCGGCCTGCACCTGATCGCGGTGTGCGGCAAGCGCCAGTCGGGCGGCGGCGCCCCGAGCCACGACCAGATCGAAAACCGCCTTAAGGGTCAGCAACTTGCGCTGATCTCCAAACGTTACCTGCGAGACCTGCGCAACTCCGCCACCATCGAGACCCGGTGAAGACAGACACCCTGGCCCTGAGCGTCGGCGATCCCGCCGGCGTCGGG
>PJUJ01000736.1_pt1 | contig 11177 bp, 9 predicted proteins | sample 1512321 | NCBI WGS metagenome assembly PJUJ01 (sample SAMN08177669, study PRJNA422409) | Feces metagenome, whole genome shotgun sequencing project. | isolation source: Chicken feces enriched on filter paper: beechwood xylan treatment | host: Gallus gallus | place: USA: Madison | collected 2015-01-15 | reverse complement strand
CGGTGTCGCCGGGCTGGACCTGGTCGCGCGTCATGGACGAGCTGACGCAGGGCGACCGTGCCAAGACCGACCGGGTGGCCGCCGACTACCACCTGCTGGGCCGCGCAGGGGACCCGGCCGAGGTGGCCGAGGTGGTCGCCTTCCTGCTGTCGGACCACGCCAGCTTCGTCACCGGCGCCGACTACGCGGTCGACGGCGGCTATTCCGCCATGGGCCCCGAACAGGCCCGGCCGGCGATTCCGCGCCTGGCCGCCTAGGGCGCGCAGCCCCGGGAACCCTCAACACTGCAAGGAGAAGAATCATGCGTCGAATCGCGATCGTGGGAGGAGGGCAGGCGGGCCTGCCCTTGGCGCTGGGATTGCTGGACAAGGGCTATGCGGTGACGGTGGTCACCAACCGCGAGCCCGAAGCCATCCGCAACGGCAAGGTGATGTCCAGTCAGTGCATGTTCGATGCGTCGCTGCAGATCGAACGCGACCTGGGCCTGAACCAATGGGAGGCCGGCTGTCCCAACGTCGACGGCATCGGCCTGGCGATACCGCATCCGGAGCGGCCCGGCCACAAGCTGATCGACTGGGCCGCGCGGCTGGACCGGCCGGCGCAGGCGGTGGACCAGCGCATCAAGATGCCGGCCTGGATGGAACTGTTCGAGGCCCGGGGCGGCCGGCTGCTGATCCAGGACGGCGGCGTGGGCGAGCTGGAGCTGCTGGCCGCCTCGCACGACCTGGTGCTGCTGGCCGCGGGCAAGGGCGAGGTCGTCAAGCTGTTCGAGCGCGATGCGCTGCGGTCCCGCTTCGACCGGCCGCAGCGGGCGCTGGCGCTCACCTATGTGCATGGCATGCGTCCGGCGCCGGAATACTCGCGGGTGGCCTTCAACCTGATTCCCGGCGTGGGCGAGTATTTCGTGTTTCCCGCGCTGACCCTCAGCGGGCCTTGCGAGATCATGGTGTTCGAAGGCGTGCCGGGCGGGCCGATGGACTGCTGGCGCGACATCAAGTCGCCGCAGGAGCACCTGGAGCAGAGCCTGCGCATCCTGCGCGCTTACCTGCCCTGGGAGGCCGACCGCTGCGGCGCGGTGGAACTCACCGACGCCAACGGCATCCTCGCCGGCAGCTTCGCGCCCACCGTGCGCAAGCCCGTGCTGACCCTGCCGTCGGGCCGCCCGGTGTTCGGCCTGGGCGACGCGGTGGTCACCAACGATCCGATCACCGGCCAGGGCTCGAACAACGCCACCAAGGCCTGCGCCGTCTACCTGCGCGCCATTCTGGAACACGGCGACCGGGCCTTCACGGCGGACTGGATGCAGCGCACCTTCGAACGGTTCTGGGACTACGCCGGCGCGGTCGTCGAATGGACCAACTCCATGCTGATGCCGCCGGCCCCGCACCTGCTCAAGCTGCTGCAGGCGGCGGACGGCTCGCCGGCGCTGGCCAGCGCCATCGCCAACGGCTTCAACCATCCGCCGGCTTTCTTCCCCTGGTGGGCCGACGAGGTGGCGTGCGAGGCGTTCATTGCCGCCAAGGCGGCGCGGGCGGCGGCATGACGGCCGGGCAGACCGCGGGGCAGCCGCTGGACTGGGGCTGCACCGATCTGCATCCCAAGGTCCTGCGCGGCGTGCTCGGCAGCTACCCGACCGGCGTGGCCATCGTGGCGACGCGCTGCCCGGACGGCCGCAAGGTGGGGCTGACCATCAACTCCTTCGCCTCGCTGTCGCTGGATCCGCCGCTGGTGCTGTGGAGCCTGGTGGAGCGCTCGCCCAACCTGGCGGCCTTCCGCGATTGCAGCCATTTCACCATCAGCGTGCTGGCCAGCGGCCAGGAAGCGCTGGCGCTGCGCTTCGCCAGCGCGTCAGTGGCGGACAAGTTCGAGGGCGCGCCCTTGGACGAGGTGCCCGAGGGCGTGCCCGCCATCGCCGGCGCCGTGGCCACGCTGGTCTGCGCCAACGACCAGCAACGGCCGGCGGGAGATCACCTGCTGCTGTTCGGGCGCGTGTTGCGGGTGGCCAGCATCGCGGCCACGCCGCTGGTGTTCCATGCCGGCCGCTTCACGGCGCTGGCGGCCGCCTAGCCCCCTGGAAGGAGCGTACCCTCATGGCCATACAGACCGAGGCCCAGGTCGTCATCGTCGGCAGCGGCATGAATTCGCTGGTCTGCGCGGCGCTGCTCGCGCAGCGCGGCAAATCGGTGCTGGTGCTGGAACGCAACGACAGGCTGGGCGGATGCATCCGTACCGAGGAGCTGTTTCCCGGGTACCGGCACGACGTGCTGTCCTGCTGGTATCCGCTGTTCGTGGGCAGCCCGGCCTACGCGCAACTCAAGCCGGCGCTGCGCGAGGCCGGCCTGGAGTTCGCTCAGGGCGAGTACGCGACCGGGCTGGTGCTGCCCGACGGCGCCGGCCTGGCGCTCAAGCAGGATATGCAGGACAGCGCCCGCCGTCTGGACGCCTGGGCGCCGGGCGACGGCGCCGCCGTCGGCGCGATGGCCCAGCGCCTGTTCGGCGAGGACGCGGCGCTGACCTTCGGCCTGCTGGGCCAGAACCCCTACGGCGCCGGCATGCTGAAGCTGCTGTTCGGCGAATGGCGCAAGCGCGGCATGGACGGGCTGGCCGCCTTCGCCGCCGATTCGATGGAGAGCTTCCGCCGCTGGGCCGACCGCGAGCTGCGCTCGGACGCGGCGCGCGCGCTGATCGCGCCCTGGGTGCTGCATACCGGCCTGGGCCCGGACGACGCCTGCTCGGCCCTGATCGGCAAGCTGACCTTCGCGGCGGTGGTGGCCGGCGGCATGCCGGTGGTGAAGGGCGGCGGCAGCGGCGTGGTGGACGCGCTGGCCAAGGTCATCGAGGGGCATGGCGGCCGCCTGCTGACCGGCGCCCGCGTCGAACGCATCCTGACGCGCGGCGAGGGCCGGCGCCGTCGCGCCGTCGGCGTGGCGGCGGGCGGACGGGAGCACCGCGCGTCCGAGGCGGTGGTCTGCAACGTCGCGCCGGGCCAGCTGTACGGGCAGTTGCTGCCCGATGCGCCCGAACCGCTGCGCAGGCGCGCCGCCGGCTACCGCCACGGGCGCGGCGGCATGCAGATCCATTTCGCGCTGAACGCGCCGCCCGACTGGCTGACGCCGGAGCTGCGCCACGTGCCGCTGGTGCACCTGACCGAGAGCATGGAGCAGGTCTGCGCCTCGGTGACGGAGGCCAACAACGGCCTGTTGCCCGCGCGCCCCACGCTGGCCATCGGCCAGCCCGTGGCGGTGGACCCCTCGCGCGCGCCGACGGGCGGATGGATCCTGTGGGTGCAGATGCAAGAGCTGCCGGTGCGCGTCAAGGGCGACGCCGCCGGCGAGATCGCCATCCCCGCCGACGGCCGCTGGAACGCGGCCTTGCGCGAGGCGGTCGCTGACCGCGCGCAGGCCCGGCTGGAACGGGTGATGCCGGGGCTGGCGCAGCGGATCGTGGGCCGGCGCGCCTACTCGCCGGCGGACCTCGAAGGCCTGAACTGCAACCTGGTCGGCGGCGATCCCTATTCGGGCGTGTGCTCGCCCGATCAGTTTTTCTGGCTGCGGCCGTTTGCCGGCGGCCACGGCGCCCGCGGCCATCGCACGCCGCTGCGCAATCTCTTCCATATCGGCGCCGCCACCCACCCGGGCCCCGGGCTGGGCGGCGGTTCCGGCTATCTCGTCGCGCAACATCTATCCAGGAGCGGAACATGAACAGACACCTACAGCGCGGCCGGTTGGCCTGTGCCGCGGCATTGGCGCTGGCCGGCGCGGCGGCTTCGGCCACCGAGGGCGGCGGCCTGGGCATCTATCCGGACGGCCTGGAGAACTTCATGTCCGGGGCACTTCCGCCGCCGGGCGTGCACATGCTGGTCTATGGCGGCGGCGCGCGCTACGACACCTTGCGCGGCAACGACGGCGAGCGCGTGCCGGTGCCGGGCTTCAAGGTGGACGTCAACGTGCTGGCGCCGCGCCTGATCTGGGTCACGCAGCAGCAGGTCATGGGCGGACAGCTGGCCTTCCATGCCATCGCGCCGCTGCTGGACGTCACCGCCAAGGCCGCCGGCCAGCGCCATCACAGCACCGGCCTGGGCGATATGACGCTGGGCGTGGCGCTGGGCTACCACCCCTCCGAAACCCTGCACTACGTGGTCGGGCTGGACATGTACGCGCCTACCGGCGAGTACGACCGCAAGGATCCGTCCAGCCTGGGCAAGAACTACTGGACGGCGCAACCGCTGGTCGCGCTCAGCCGGGTCAGCCCGGACGGCTTCAACGCCGACCTGAAGCTGATGTACGACTTCAACTTCACCAACTCGGCCACGGACACCCGTTCCGGCCAGGCCGTGCACGCCGACTACGCGCTGGGCTGGGGCGTGGGCAAGGGCTGGGTGCTGGGGGTGGGCGGCTACGCCTTCCAGCAGGTGACGGACGACAAGGGCCCCAACAGCGCCGCCGGCCGCGCCCGCGCCTTCGGCGTCGGCCCCTCGGTGCGGTACCTGAACGAGAAGGGCTGGCTGTTCACCGCCAAGTGGCAGCAGGACTTCAAGGTCAAGAACCGGCCCGAGGGCGCGCAGCTTTACGTCAAGCTGGCGATTCCGTTCTAGGGGCCAGGCGTCGGCTACCGGGGAACTTCCTGGAGTTCAAGCTGGTGGACGATTCCGTCCTTCAAGGCCAGCAGCGCGGGGCCGTGTTGCCGTTCGACCGACGCTGGGGTTTCATCGGTGATCAGGCTGAGGTTCAGGGCCAGCGCTCCGCCGCCCGGCGGAGTCAACGGCGTGGACATGGCAATGACGCCCGGCTGCCATGACGCCAGGCAGTACCCCGCGCTCGCGACCTTGGCGATCGCCTTTTCGATCTCCGCGCCGAGCGGCTTCCAGGACGGGCTGCGATAGCTGCGCCGGATCGCGTCCAGCAATACGCTCCGGTCGGCCTCGTCGAGGGTGGCCAGGTAGGCGCGTCCCAGCGAGGTCAGTTCGATGGGCACGCGCTGGCCCGCGACGATGGTCCGCAGGGAAGGCTTGCGGTTGTACCGTATGGATTCAAGGTAGACCATCTCGCTGCGGTCTGCGCTGGCCAGGCCTACGTTCACGCGCAGCTTGTTGGACGCTTCGCGCATCAGCGGCGTGGCCGCCTTGAGGACGGGAGACGCCGCTCGCATCGCATGCCCCAGGCTGAGCACCGGCGCGGCGAGCCGATAGGCACGGGCGTGCCGGTCATGCTCCAGGAAACCGCCGGTGACCAGCGTCTGGGAAAGCCGGCTGACGGTGGCGGCGGATAGCCCGGTGCGCTCCGCCAGCTCTCCATTGCCCAGCAGATCGGTGCCGGGCTTGAACGCCCGCAGGATTTCCAGGCCGCGCTCCAGCGAGCGGTTCTGGCTCACGCCATCGAAGCGCCGGCGGGCTGCGGGCGAAGCATCGGATGCGGGGCGGGTGTTCATTGCAATTCCACTCTATGGAAATAGCTGCGTGTATTCGGCAACTGTAGCGCCTACTGTGTCGTCATATCCAGCGGGAAATTCGGCGACGAACCCCGGTGGGCCTATCCCCCTATGACGGAGCGCGCAGATGAGCGGGTACGAATTCATCACACTTCAATCGCACGGCGGCGTGGCGACGCTGACGCTGAACCGGCCCGAAAAGCGCAACGCGATCAGCGATGCGATGCGCGCCGAACTGATACACGCGCTGGAGGCGGTCGCGCAGGATCGCGCCGTCAAGGCGCTGGTCCTGACCGGAGCGGGTAGGGGTTTCTGCGCGGGCGGCGATATTTCGGGAATGCAGCGCCGCATGGAGGCGCCGGCGGGCGAGGTCGCGTTCAACGGCTGGTCGCGGCAGCAGTATGTGCACCATGCGGTCAGCCTGCTGTACCGCATGCCCAAGCCCACGATTGCGGCGGTGAACGGCGCGGCGGCGGGACTGGGGGCCGACACGGCCCTGAGCTGCGATTTCATCGTGGCGTCCGACGCGGCGACCTTTACGTGGAGCTACATCGCCCGCGGCCTGATTCCCGATGGGGGCGGCATGTATTTCCTGCCGCGCCGGGTCGGCCTCGCGCGGGCCAAGGAGCTGATCTATTCCGGCCGTAGCGTGCCGGCGGATGAAGCCCTCGACCTGGGCATCGTCGACCGGCTTTCCCCCGCGGGCGAAGAACTGGGCGCGGCCCAAGCCTGGGCCGCCGAGCTCGCGCGTGGTTCGGCCACCGCCCTTGCATTGAGCAAATCCATCTTGGACCAGAGTTCCGAACTGACTGCCGACCAGGTTTTTGCCATGGGCAGCCAGGCGCAAGGCATCTGCTACACCAGTACCGAGCACCGCGAATCCGTGACGGCCTTCCTGGCCGCGATGGCCCAGGCCAGGAAGGAATCCCGATGAGCGGGCTGGAGAAATTGCTGCGGCCGCGCAGCGTGGCGGTCGTGGGCGCTTCGGCGGACCCCGCCAAGACCTCGGGGCGTCCGGTTGCGTACTTGCGCAAGCACGGTTTCCAGGGGCGGATCTACCCCGTCAACCCCAGGGTGTCCGAGATCGACGGGCTGCCTTGCTACCCCGATGTGCGGTCCCTGCCGGAAGCGCCGGATGTGGCCATCGTGCTGCTGAGCGCCGAGCGCACCCAGCAAGCGGTACGCGAGCTGGCCGATATCGGCGCGGGGGCGGCCATCGTGCTGGCCAGCGGATACTCGGAGACCGGCGAAGACGGCGCCCGCCGGCAGCGCGAGTTGCACGAGGCGGCCGGCGGCATGCGCCTGCTGGGGCCGAACACGATAGGCCTGGTCAACCTGACGGACCGGATCACCTTGTCGGCCAGCGGCGCGCTGGAAATGGACGGACTGGTCAGCGGCGGGGTCGGCCTGGTGTCGCAAAGCGGCGGCATCCTGGGCGCGCTGCTGTCGCGCGCGGCGGCGCGCGGCATCGGGTTCTCCAAGCTGATCTCCACCAGCAATGAAGTCGATCTGGAACTGGCGGACTTCGTCGAGGCGCTGGCGGACGACCCCGCGACCCGCGTGATCGCGCTTTATGTCGAGAGCATCCGCAATCCCGAGGCCTTCCGCAAGGCGGCAGGCAAGGCGGAGAGGGCCGGCAAGCCCATCGTCGCGTTCAAGATCGGCCGGTCCGACTCCGGGGCCCGGGCCGCGGCCTCGCACACGGGCGCGCTGGCGGGGGCCGACGGCATGTACGACGCGCTGTTCGAAGAAACAGGCATCATCCGCGCGCAGACGTTTTCCGAGCTGCTGGATATTCCCGCGGCTTTGGCGAATGGACGCCGGCTCGGCGGGCGGCGCGTGGCGATCCTGACCTCGACCGGGGGCGCGGGCACCCTGGTGGCGGATTGCCTGGGCGTGGCGGGGTTCGAACTGCCCGCGCCTGACGCGCGCAGCGGTGAGGCCTTGCGGGCCTTGCAGACCGGCGATCATGCGGCCCTGGACCGCAACCCCATCGATGTGACCCTGGCGGGGTTGCAGCCGGACCTGCTGCGCGGCGCGATCCGCATCGTCCTGGAGAGCGATCAATACGATGCCTTGGTCGTCATCGTGGGCTCGTCCGCCGTCGCGCAGCCCGAGCTGATGGCCGGCGCGCTGAAGGACTCGCTTGCGCTGAGCGACAAGCCGCTGCTGGCCTACATCAGTCCGCACGCGCCCGAGGCCGCCGAGCGGCTCAGCCGCTACGGCATTCCGACGTTCCACGCGCCTGAGAGCGTGAGCGCCGCCTTGTCGGCCCTGTGGCGGGCGCGCGTCCCATTGTCTCGGCCCGATCCCGCACCCTCCGCCGAGCGAACCGCGGTGACCTGCCCCGAGCAGGGCGCGCTGGACGAAGCCCAGGCGAAGGCGCTGTTCGCCCGGTTCGGGGTTCCGGGCGTCAGGGAAATCGTCGTGCATACCGAAGAAGAGGCCATGGAGGCTGCGAAGCAGCTGGGGCCGCGCGTCGTGTTGAAACTGTTGTCCAGCGAGATCACGCACAAGAGCGACGTGGGCGGCGTCGCGGTCGATGTCCCGGCGCAGGACATCGCGTCGCGATTGCGGCGGATGGCCGGCGACGTCCAGCGCCTTGCGGGCCGCCGGCCCCAGGCTTTCCTGGTCCAGGAAATGGTGGCGGGGGCGGCCGAGGTGATCGTCGGGATACACAAGGATCCGCTGGGCACCGCGATCCTGCTGGGCATGGGAGGCGTCGTCGCCGAGCTGATCCGCGACACCACGTTGCTATTGCTTCCGGGGAATGGCGCCGAGCTGACGGCGGAGCAGGTCAGGATGGCCCTGCGGCGCCTGAAGACGTGGCCCTTGCTGGACGGCTATCGCGGCCGCGAGCGCGCCGACGTGCCGGCATTGATCGAGGCCGTGCTTGCTTTCGCCCGCATGGCGCAGGCATTGCAGGATCGGCTGATCGAGGCGGAGATCAATCCCCTGTTCGTCAAGCGCATGGGCCAGGGCGTATGCGCGGCCGACGGCATCGCCGTTCTCGACTTTACTGATGCGCCTCGGCCAGACGGGCGCTGAAAAATACCAGGAGACAACATATGAAGACCACGCAGATCTCGACGCGATGCGTCCTGGGCCTTGCCGCCGCTTTGCTGGCGGTGAGCCCGATGGCGGCGCCGCCGGCGCAGGCCGCCTTTCCGGAACGGCCCTTGCGCATCGTGGTGCCGTTCACGCCGGGTGGCGGCACCGACATCGTCGCGCGCCAGCTGGCCAAGGGCCTGACCGATGAACTGGGCCAATCCGTCATCGTCGAGAACCGGCCGGGCGGCAGCACGATCATCGGCACGGAGAATGTGGCCAAAAGCCCGCCGGACGGCTATTCGCTGCTGATGGCGACCTTCGCCCATGCGGTCAATCCGGCGATACACAAGAAGTTGCCCTACGACACGGACAAGGCGTTCGCCGCCGTGGCGATGATAGGCAAATCGCCCAACGTCCTGGTGGTGTCCGCCAAATCCAAGTTCAATAGCGCGCAGGAAATCCTGGCCTATGCCCGCGCGAATCCGGGCAAGCTGACGTTCGGGTCCTACGGAAACGGTACGTCCGCGCACCTGGCGGGCGAGCTATTCAAGAGCCTGGGCAAGGCGGACATCCTGCATGTGCCGTACAAGGGGTCGGGGCCTGCCATCAACGATTTGATCGGCGGCCAGATCGATATGATCTTCTCGACGTCGGCAAGCGTCAGCGGGCAGGTCAAGAGCGAGCAATTGCGCGCGCTGGCCGTGACGACCCTGGACCGATCGCCTTCCTATCCGGGCGTGCCGACGGTGGCCGAATCGGGCGAGCCCGGCTACTTCGTCGATAGCTGGTACGGCGTGTTCGTTCCGCAGGGCACGCCCAAGCCCGTCATCGACCGCTTGAACGCCGCGATCAAGAAGGTGTCCGCGAACAAGGATTTCCAGGCGGCGCTGGAACTGGAGGGGCTGGTCGCCAGCGTGGGGACGCCCGACGCCCTGGAAGCGTACGTCAGGAGGAAGAGGCCCGGTGGACGAAAATCGTCCAGGAGGCGGGGATCACCGACCAGCCCTAGTGGCACGCCGCCTCAGGCGCGCCGCCGCAGGCTCTGGCTGGGGCTCTCGCCGTACCGCGCCTTGTAGCCGGCGCTGAACCGGCCCATGTGCGCGAAGCCCCAGCGCAAGGCCACGCTCGCGATATTGTGGGTTTCGCCGGACAGCAGTTCGGCGCGTGCGCGCTCCATGCGCAGGTCGCGCAGGTACAGCATGGGGCTGATGCCCAGGAATTCCTTGAATCCCGCGTACAGGCTGCGCACGCTGACGCCGGCGATGCGCGCGAGCTGCTCGGCGCTGACGGGCTCGTGCGCATGGGCCTTCAGGTAATCCTGGACGCTGCGCACGTGGCGCGGCAGCACCGCGCCACGGCGCCCGGGCGGCACGCCCGTGTAGTTGTGCGGGTGGGCGGCCAGCAGCGTGGCCGCGACCAGCTGCTCCATCTGGTGGACGATGAGCTTGTGCGCGGCCAGGTCCGCGTGCCGCGACGAACAGTCCAGCAGATAGCTCATCAGGCAATGCCAGGCCGGGCATTCGCGCCAGCGGAAGCCCAGCTGGAAGCGCAACGGGCGGTCCAGCGCGCAGCCCAGGTGGCCGACCAGCGCGCGCTCCAGCAGCGAGCGGCTCACGCGCAGCATGAACTGATCGCTGTCGCCGCTCCAGCGCATGGCCAGGTCGTCGTCGGGGCTGACCACCGAGGCGACCTCGGGCGTCGAGTCCACCAGCTGCGGGCCGCTGCTGATGCGGGCCGAGCCCGACAGCGGCATCTGCACCAGGTAGAAGTCTTCGAGCGGGCCGGGGCGGATGTCGACGTTGGCGCCGTAGCGCAGACGGTTCAGCGAGACCTCGCCCAGCGCCTGGTGGTGCATGCGCGCGTCCAGGCGTTGCAGCGGGCCGACCACGCCCAGCTGGTGCGGCCGCATGACGCGGCCGACCATGGATCGCGCTTCGTCCAGGTCGCCCGAGGCGAACAGCTGTTGCGCCGGCAGGCCCAGGACCGCTTCCATTCGCGGCTCGGCCGGCGGCCAGGAAGCGCTGGTGCCGGACTGCGTCGTGTTGGACATGGCTGGGGCTCCTTGCGGGTATTCCGGTCTTCCCCGGCGCGCCGCCAGAGTCCCAGGATGCCAGCGTCAGCGACGGGGTGGCGGCCGCCGGTCGCCGGGGCCTAGAAGGCTTTGATAGTAAAGCTGCGCCGGACCTGGCGGACTGGTGGAAAACCCGTCCCGGGACGGGGGGAGCTATCCATTCCTTGCATTGGCTATCCGCCGAGCGCAGAAAACCGGCGCAAATTTAAGTTGACAACCGGTTTCCATAATTGGAAACTGGTTGTCAATTAACGGGCGATCAGGGAGCAGGAGCATGAACCCGACCAAGGAAGAACGGCTGACCGGCGTGATCCTCACGCTCTTTCAGCTGAACGGCGCGCTGCTGGACTGGGGCGACGCCTTCGTCGCGCCCGAGGCGCTGACCAGCGCGCGCTGGCAGATGCTGGGCGCCCTGGCGCTGGCGGCGCAGCCGCTCAGCGCGCCGCAGGTCGCCGCCGCCATGGGCGTGACGCGCCAAGGCGCGCAGAAACAGCTCAACCTCTTGTCCGAGGCGCGGCTGGTCGAGGTCCGTCCCAATCCGCAGAACAAGCGCTCGCCGCTGTATCGGCTGACCCACGAGGGACGGCGCATCTATGGCGCCATCGATGCGCGGTGGAGGGAGCGCGCG
>PJUJ01000735.1_pt1 | contig 11230 bp, 10 predicted proteins | sample 1512321 | NCBI WGS metagenome assembly PJUJ01 (sample SAMN08177669, study PRJNA422409) | Feces metagenome, whole genome shotgun sequencing project. | isolation source: Chicken feces enriched on filter paper: beechwood xylan treatment | host: Gallus gallus | place: USA: Madison | collected 2015-01-15 | reverse complement strand
GTGAGGGATTCGAACCCCCGAACCTGTGACAGTTAACGGTTTTCAAGACCGCCGCATTCGACCACTCTGCCAACTCTCCGCCACAAAAGTAGAAATTCTAACTAGATCTACAAAACTTATTTTAGTCTAGTAACTTTATGCGCTGAAAATGAGCTTAATTATTTTATTAAAGCCATTTCTTGCAATGTCCAAAGAGTTTATTCTTTTCAATTTTTCGCTTTATTTCGTTATTTTGTGTTATGATCTCATTCGCTAATGCAAAAATAAATTTAGGTTTATCGGTTACAGAGAAACGACAAGATAGTTATCACAATATTGAAACTATCTTTTATCCTGTACAATTGTATGATGTATTAGAATTTAATGAAGCATCGGATTATGCTTTCGAAACCTATGGAATTGATATTCCTGAAAATGGAGATAATCTATGTACAAAAGCATTTAATTTATTAAAATCAGATTATCCCGAAATACAACCTGTTCACATTAAATTATTGAAAAATATTCCAGTAGGTGCTGGCTTAGGTGGAGGTTCTTCAGATGCAGCTTTTGTATTGAAAGCTTTAAATGAATTAAATAATTTAGGACTAAGCAGTATAATACTTCAAGATTATGCAAGTCGGTTAGGAGCCGATTGTGCTTTTTTTATAGATAACAAACCATTATTCGCGGAAGGAATTGGAACAACATTTAGTGAGGTTGATGTGAACCTTTCAAACTATTTTATTGTAATTATAAAACCTGATATCCATATATCTACAGCAGAAGCATACGCAAGTATAACACCTCAAATACCTCAGGTAGATTTAAAACGTGCAATACAATTACCTATTCAAGAATGGAAATATCATATTACTAATGATTTTGAGTTAGGTATTTTTGAGAAATATCCGCTGATACAGGACATTAAACGGAAGCTTTATGAGAAAGGTGCGTTATATGCTTGCATGTCAGGTTCAGGATCGTCCGTGTTTGGAATTTTTGAAGAAAAAATTAATCTAGATGATTTAAATACTTTGGGTAAGGTTTATTATCCAACAGAATTATAAGATGTTAAGATAGAAGAAGTAGCCTTAGCTACTTCTTCTGAATAATATAAAGTTTACCTGCATCGGTAATTGCGAATAATTCACCATTCTTACCTTCTACGACATCACGAAATCTTTCGGCTTCTCGAGATAATAAACGTTCTTCACCAACGACTTTATTATCCTTAATAACTAATCTCGCAATATGCGTACTGCTCAAACCCGCAATAAATAAATTATTTTTCCATTCGGCAATCCCTTTTCCGGAGTAAAAAGTCAAACCTGAAGGTGATAAAACTGGATCCCAATAATATACAGGTTGTTCCATACCTGCTTTGGCTTGCAATGTTGGAGTACCCACAGGTTTACCCGAATATTCTAAACCGTAGGTAATGACAGGCCAACCATAATTTTTACCAGGCTTAATTAAGTTTAATTCATCACCTCCTCTAGGTCCAAATTCCGCTGCCCACAATGTACCATTGGTAGGATGAAAAGCAATGCCCTGTGGATTACGGTGTCCATACGAATAGATTTCTGGCAAGGCATTTTTATTTTTGTAGAAAGGATTATTAGCCGCTGGTTTCCCGTCTTTAGTAATTCGAACTATCTTACCCAAACTACTTTTTAAATCTTGTGCTAAAGGACGTGTAGCGAGATCTGATCTTTCTCCAATAGTTAGTAATAAATGTCCTGTTTTGTCAAAAACTAATCTTCCTCCAAAATGTAAAGCCCCTTTATGTGTAGGACTCGAGCGGTAAATTACTTTTGCATTTTCTATAGTTTTATCATTTTTGGTTAAAACTCCCTTAGCTACAGCAGTATGATTTCCATTCGCTGTCGGTTCGCTAAATGCCCAATATACTGTTCTATTGCTTGCAAATTGCGGATCCAACACCAAACCCAAAAGTCCACCTTGGGCGCGAGCATCTACTTTTGGTAACCCTGTAATAGCTTCACTGACATTTCCAGACTTATTGACGATACGCAATACACCCTCTTTTTCGGTGATTAGTAATCTACCGTCAGGTAGCACTGCTATTCCCCACGGAGATTTTAACTGCTTAGTAAGTACTTTAAAATCATAAGCCGATTTCGTTTTTACTCCTGCGATGCGTGTTTGACCTTTGAATGCGGATTTATAGTCTGAATTAGCTTTGTTTTTTTCTACAGCAGCTAAGGTGTCTTGATTACCGTGTGGAGTTTTAAAAGATGATACTGATTTTGGATTAATAGCAGATGACAAAAATAAAGATGACATCAAACTAGCTGATAGGATTAGGTTTTTCATAAAATAAGTTCTTTAGTATCAAATTTATTAAAAAGAAAACAGATAATTACGGTATACCGTTGATAAGAGGAATACACAAAACAGAAAAGTCTTCTAATATGTGTGATTAGAAGACTTTTCAATGTATTGTAAAGAATATTTTACTGTATAACAGATTATTTCTTAGCTATGCTATACAATTTACCACCGTCCGTAATAGCAAAAAGTTCACCATTTTTACCTTGAACAACATCGCGAAAACGTTCACCTTCTTTTGCTAATAAACGTTCTTCACCTACGACTTTATTGTCTTTAATGACCAAGCGTGCAATGTGTGTACTGCTTAAACCACCAATAAATAAGTTATTTTTCCATTCTGGAATAGCATCACCAGAGTAAAATGTCATACCTGAAGGTGATAATACCGGATCCCAGTAATATACGGGTTGTTCTAAACCTTCTTTAGCTTGAATAGGAGGATTCCCAATTGCACTTCCTGAGTATTCTAAACCGTAAGTAATTGTTGGCCAACCGTAGTTTTTACCCGCCTCGATACGATTTAATTCATCCCCGCCACGAGGTCCGAATTCTGTTTCCCACAGGTCACCTGTTTCTGGATGAAATGCAATTCCTTGTGGGTTACGATGTCCAAAAGATAAAATTTCTGGTAAGGCATCTGATTTGCCTGCAAATGGATTATCTGCTGCAGGTTGTCCTTCTTTCGTAATACGTACTAATTTTCCTAATGTTGAATTTAAGTCCTGTGCTTTTGGTCTTGTTTCCAAATCCGAACGCTCACCACTTGAAACTACTAAATGCCCTGTTTTATCAAAAATTATACGTCCACCATAATGCAATTTACCATTATAAGTCGGTGTAGTGCGGTAAATTACTTGTGCACCTACGATTGACTTTTCATCATCAGCTAACTGACCCTTTGCTACTGCAGTGTGGTTTCCTTCGCCTACTGGCTCCGAAAATGTCCAATAGACCATTTTATTCGTTGCAAAATCGGGGTCTAATGTAATCCCTAATAAACCGCCTTGTCCGTCACTATCTACAGTAGGAAGTCCTTTTATAGCTTCGCTAACTGTACCATCTGCAGAAACGATGCGCAATACGCCTTCTTTTTCAGTGATTAATAATCTTCCGTCAGGCAATACTGCGATTCCCCATGGCGATTTTAATTTATTAGTAATCACTTTAATTTCGTAGGGAGTTGTTGTTTTTACACCTTGGATACGGGTTTGTCCTTCGAAAGCAGGTTTATAATCCGTATTTGCTTTACCTGTCTCAACAGGAGGTAAAGAATCTGAAATTTGAGTATCGTTGTCTTTGTTGGTATGATCATTATTGCATGAAGATGCAAGTAATGCTGTACATATGAATGTAGATAAGAATAATTTATTCATGATATATGAAGTATGTATGATTAAACTAAGATATTAAATATATTATAATTCAATTCTCTTTAATAACAAGTCTTTGCTTAAAATGTTCGCAAAATCCCAATTAAGAGGATTTCGATTTTATTATTTAACTTCATAATATGAAAGAAAAATCTAGCATTCAGGAAATAGAACAGCGTTTTGATAAGGATGTGGCACGATTCTCCAATTTGGATACTGGGCAATTAACGACGTTGGATGCGAAATTTAACATGGAGTTAATTACTGAAGGAATTTTACGGACTCATCCGAATGTTGAGCATGTATTAGACATTGGCTGTGGTGCTGGTAATTATGATATAAGTCTATTGCATCGCAAATCGCCTTTGCATATTACGTTATCCGATCTGAGTCAACCTATGCTTGACAAAGCAAAGGAAAGGGTAGATGCAATCAATAAAGGAGGTTCATGTCAAACAATTAAAGGTGATTTTAGAACTTTACCAGTGGCGGATGAATCTTTCGATGTAATTATTGCGACGGCAACATTGCATCACCTTCGTGACGATGCCGATTGGGAAGATACTTTCGCTATGTTGTACCGTAAATTAAAAAAAGGAGGAAGTATCTGGATTTTTGATTTGATAACACAAAATGCTAATGCACTACAGGAATTTATTTATAAAGTTCGGTATGGCGATTATTTGACATCGTTGAAAGATGAAGCTTATCGCGATCATGTTTTTGACTACATTGATAAAGAAGATTCTCCAAGAAGCTTGATGTACCAACTGGATTTATTGCGTAAGGTCGGATTTTCGAAAGTAGATATTCTGCATAAGAATTTGAGCTTTGCGAGTTTTGTAGGGGTGAAGGAGTAGTATTGTTTATTGCCCTACTGTGTGTTATTAAATTCCGTCATTGCGAGGAGGCATGACGTGGCGATCTATTTACTTTGTAATCTCGCTCGAGCCGAGAGAGGCTTTTCCTTTTGTCTTTTCAAAAGGAAACAAACCGAAGGCTGAAAGCCGAGCTCAGCGAAGCTAAACCGTGTCGCTGAAAAATTTTGTTAGGCGACATTTTAAGTGTTTGTAAGGATTTTGCTTTTTATCTTCTGATTAGATTTCTTCTTCTTGCTACATCGCGATGACATACCTCATTGTTATTCTGACGGTAGGAAGAATCTAAAAATTAGATATTTCAATTTTCTTTTTAGTATATTTAATTGCATGAAGGGTTTTGATAAATTTAAATTGCTAAATAAAACCAATAGGGAGTTGGAACTGTATATCAATGAACCAGAAAAATACGAATCTGAAGCTGTTGCCTCTGCTTACGCTGTTTTATTAGAAAGGAAATATGAATTTACGGATGAGCATAAGCGGAATATTTATTCCCTAATAAATCATAACAATATAGAAAACTTTAAAAAATTGGAGGAGGAAAAGTTAATTAGAGATAATATAAAGTTTATAAATATTTTGTCCTTTTTATTATATTTATTAGCAACAATATCTGTGTTTTATTTAATTTATACTTTTTATAGTAAACGGCTTTTAGAGTTTCTGAATCCTATTTTATTTATACCAAGTGTTATTCTTTTTATTACAGCTATCATAACTAGGCTAAAATTCAAGAATACATACCTCGTGCCTGGATTAATTATTCCAATTATAGCTAATTATGCTTCAAGTGCTTATTTTGAAAATGTTGATTATTTGTCTAATGTTTTGTTTTTATTACAATTGATTATCTGGGGGGTAGCAAATTTGATTTTATTCTTATATAAAAAGTCTCCTAAGAGAATTACTAATGATAAATTATAACAATAAAATATTTAGAACAATTAAGAATACAGAAAATGGAGAGACTTCTTCTGAAACTATTTTTGAATACAAGCAAGTAAATAATATATTGACATCTTCTGATTATTCATCAAGAGAATCAATAATTGAAGAAATTTAATACCAAAAAATCCCCAACTAGCTAAGCCAACTGGGGATTCTTGTATATACTAAAGATAGCCTTATTTCACTTTGTACATTTCTTCTCGTTGTGCCTTTACAACATCTGAATTAATATATTCGTCGTAAGTCATTAACTTGTCGATGATGCCATTTGGAGTCAATTCGATGATACGGTTGGCTACAGTTTCTGTCAACTCGTGGTCACGAGAAGTGAACAACATCGAACCTCTGAAATCTTTCATACCATTGTTCAATGCAGTAATTGATTCCAAATCCAAGTGGTTGGTAGGTTCGTCGAAGATCAAGAAGTTAGCACCTTGTAACATCATTTTGGAGAACATACAACGCATTTTCTCACCTCCTGATAATACCGATACTTTTTTCATTACTTCTTCACCAGAGAATAACATTTTACCTAAGAAACCTCGGATAAATTGCTCGTCAGCATCGGGTTTAGTCGTGTAGTTGCGTAACCAGTCTACCAAGTTTTCGTTGTTTCCTTCGAAATACTCAGCATTATCCATAGGCATATCTGTAGGTGTAATGGTTATACCCCATTTAAAATCACCTGTGAAATCTTTGTCACGACCCGTAAGGATTTCATAAAATGCTGTTGTTACCAAGTTGTTTTGACTTAATACAGCGATTTTATCACCTTTATTCATCATGAATGTGATGTCTTTAAAGTAAGTCTCACCATTCACTGTTTTGCTCAGTCCTTCTACTTGTAGGATTTGGTCACCCGGCTCTCTGTCATAATTATTGAACATGATAGCAGGATATTTACGATTAGAAGGCTTGATTTCATCAATATTGATTTTATCCAAAGCTTTCTTACGTGAAGTCGCTTGTTTTGATTTGGAAGCATTCGCAGAGAAGCGACGAATAAATTCTTGCAACTCTTTTACTTTATCTTCCATTTTCTTGTTTTGGTCAGCACGTTGTTTCAATGCCAATTGAGATGACTCATACCAGAATGTATAGTTACCTGAGTAAATCGTCATTTTGCTGAAATCGATGTCCACGATGTGCGTACACACATGGTCCAAGAAGTGACGGTCATGGGACACGACCAATACGATAGCTTCATAAGACGCTAAGAAATCTTCTAACCAAGCAATGGTATTGATGTCCAAGTCGTTGGTAGGTTCATCCAGAATCAAAATATCTGGTTTACCAAAAAGTGCTTGTGCTAACAAAACACGAACTTTCTCGTTACCATCTAGTTCTTTTAATTGTTTGTAGTGTTGGTCTTCTTTGATACCTAAGTTGCTCAATAGAGTAGCAGCATTGCTTTCCGCATTCCAGCCGTCCATTTCAGCAAATAAGCTTTCCAATTCGCCTGCACGTTCACCATCAGCGTCAGTGAAATCTTCTTTCATATAGATTTCATCTTTCTCTTTCATGATTTTGTATAGCTCTTGGTTACCCATCATCACTGTTTCGATTACAGTGAATTCGTCGAACTCGTAGTGGTTTTGTTTCAAAACCGACATACGTTCGCCAGGAGTAAAGGCTACTGAACCCGTAGAAGGATCAATCTCGCCAGATATAATTTTTAAAAATGTAGATTTACCAGCACCGTTAGCACCGATAATACCGTAACAATTTCCAGGAGTGAATTTTAAATTAACATCTTCGAATAGCACGCGTTTGCCAAAACGAAGGGATAGATTGGATACATTAATCATGGGGGCAAAGATACGCTTTTATTCCTTAATATCGATACAGTTAAATACCCACAATGTTATATATTATGCATGATTTTGGTCATTTTTCTCCTAATTTGTCAGTCGTAATTTTGAGAAGAATTTATTTTGCGATACTTTTAGAGCAATAAAAATATTTTGGGTGGAATGAAAAAGAAGAAGATATATGCCGATGAATTCGTTTCCAAATTTATGGAGGGAAGTCTTCAACATTTAACTTATATCCAAACTCCAATCAAAATATTCGCTTTAAAAGACATTGCACCTTATTTAAGAATTCCGATTCCTCCAATCTTGTTTGGATATAATCTCTTGATTCACCTCACCAAAGGTTATTTTCAACATCAGATAGAATCTACCAAGTTTATGGTCAAAGCTCCAGCTGTTATGATTGCGAACTATGGTCATATGTCGGCTATTGACGAAGTAGATAAAAACGCAGAAGGCTATTGTGTATTGATAAAGGAGCAGGCGATGACTTCTATACTTCGTGATCAGGAGACATTGAATATCTTTAATATTGCTCCACTGTTGAATCTCCAAGAACAAGAAAGTAATGATTTAAATGCCTTATTAGAATTGTTGTATAAGGAAATTTATGACAAGAATCCTTATACGTCCTACTATGAAAGTATCTTCAAAACGGTAGTGCTAAAAATTATAAAACTTTCCGATGCTAATAAAACATTACTGCGCAAGCAAGAAGTAGCGATCTCGTTCAAACAGTTGGTGTACTTGGATTTTTTCAAGGAAAAATCTATGGGATATTATGCAGACAAACTAGCTGTTTCTACAAACTATCTTAATCGTTGTGTTTCAGCGGTTTTTAATAAGTCGGCTAAACAAATAATATTGGAAGTTGCTATTATGCACAGCCAATTATTACTTATGGAAACGAACAAACCTATTGCTAGCATTGCTTACGAATTAGAATTTGAAGACCCTTCATATTTTGCACGTCTCTTTAAAAAACTTGTTGGAGTAACTCCAACAGAATATCGTCATAGTGCCAAGTAATTTGGACCATGCACGATTTGTCCTATTATTTGTCGTGTTTTCAATAGTCATTCGGACACTTAACTTTTAATTTTACGAATGTAAGCTGTTACTCTGATGACAGTTACAGATACAAGTAAAAATTTAAACATTAAAAGATATGAGTCAAATTGTTGAGCATGTAGATTTTCAGACCTACATTACTGACTTTTCCAAACATTTACGCGAATTATTTAGAAACGAATACGATTTCAATCAGATTAGTCTAGGACGTGATTTGCCAGCTGATTTTAAAGCCAAGATAATGGCAAAAAATCCTTTGGCTGTGGCTATTCCAGAATTACATGGTGGTCGTGGAGTGAATGTCAAAGAATGTCTAGGTGTACTGTCCGCTGCATCTTACGAATCTCTATCATTGTCTTTGATGTTTGGGATTAATATTGCTTTATTCCTTGAGCCTCTAGCTAAATATGGAAATTATGCTGTCCAAGAGCGTATCTTTAAAAAGTTTTTGGAAGAACAAGCTATGGGAGGGTTGATGATCACGGAAAAAGCTTATGGAAGTGACGCCTTAAATATGAAAACTTCATATAAAGAAGTAGAAGGTGGATATAAGGTTGATGGCGAAAAGCATTGGCAAGGTCTAAGCGGAGCTGCTGATTTTTGGTTAGTAACTGCGCGTAAAGCTAATGAAAACGGTGATTTGACTCGTGATATCGATTTCTTTGTGACAGACAATAGCAATCCTACTCAGCATATTCCGATGGTAGAGCGTTATAACAACTTAGGTTTATATGCTATTCCTTATGGTATTAATCAGATTGACATTACTGTTCCAGAAGAACAAAAATTACAGCCTGAAAGTACAGGACTTAAGTTGATGTTGGATATGTTGCACCGTAGCCGTTTGCAATTCCCAGGTATGGGTTTAGGTTTCATTAAACGTCTGATGGACGAATCCTTAGCTCACTGTCAAAATAGAATTGTTGGTGGGGCTCCTTTAGCAAAATTGGATGCTGTAAAATACCAGTTGTCTCGTATTCAAGCTGCATATACGATTTGTTCTGGAATGTGTAGCTATAGCACTGCCAATAGTGGAATAGATAAAGATTTAGCTTCAGCAGCCATAGAAGCGAATACATTGAAAGCTTTAATTACAGACTTGATGCAAGAATCGGCTCAAATCGCTTTGCAATTGGCTGGTGCGAATGGTTATCGTTTAGACCATATTGCAGGCAGAGCAGTAGTAGATAGCAGACCTTTCCAAATCTTTGAAGGATCGAATGAAATGTTATACGGACAGATTGCGGATGCAATCTTAAAACAAATGCGTAAAGCGAAGGAAACTAGCTTAGTGAATTTCTTAGCTAATTACGCTAATGCCAAGGAAAGTATTCATTATTTCGCAGATATATTGAATTTTACTATTGATTCAACCGTAAGCCAACGTGATGCAGTTATGCTAGGTCGAATAATCGCGCGTGTCATAAGTTTCCAATTTGTACTCAACATGAACGGTTACAATTCTGAATTAGTAGATTTAACTCATCAACACATGGCAACCGATATCGCCATGTTTGCTGGACAATACTTATCAAAAAATATTTCAAGTCCAATTTTCGAATATCAAGAAAATGCTGATTGGACAAATTTTGCCTAATCAAACCAATCATTATATAAGGGTAGAGATTTTATTTCTACCTTTTTTCATCAACTTAAACGCCGCAATTTCTGGTCTTACATTAAATCGAACTCGAATAGAATGTCCCAAACCTTTATTAATATACAATGTTCTTCCATCCGCTAAATGCTTCAAACCACTATCGTAATTTTTATTTTCAACAGGAATTATAGGAGGTTTTCGGAAGGGAAGACGAAATTGCCCACCATGTGTATGTCCTGATAATATCCAGCCATCGTAACCTCGCCAAATATCCAAATCGCACACATCAGGATTATGCACAAGGATAAGATTAGCATCATCTTGATGATATTTGGTCATAGCCTTTTTAGGACGGAAATTTCTTCCCCAATAATCGTCTATACCAATAATATTCAGTCCGTGTACTTTTAAGCTATCATTGCGCAATACAGTAATACCATAAGATTCTAAAATTGTAACCAAAGAATCTGCTCTTGGTCCATTTCGAGCCAAAATACCATAATCATGATTTCCAAGAATAGCAATAGTGGCTAATTTGCCTTTAGCTGCGTGTTTAAGAGCTTCTTCTAGTTGATCAAAAGGAGCTTCATTTTTCCTAACTACACTTATAAAATCCCCTGTATACACCACGATCTCGGGTTTAAGTTTATTTACTTCCTTAAATTTTTTTATAATGAAATCCTCATTCACGGTTTCTCCAATATGTATATCGGATAGTTGAATAAGTGTTTTATTTTGCAAAGAATCAGGAAGATTTTTGATAGGCATGTCTAAGTAATTGTATTCTACCCAACGCGGTTCAATGCGCCAAACATAAATACCCATTACAGCAAAGAAAATTAGGACTAGTAGTAGTGCGCGTAAAAAAATATTAACGATTTTCAACCGATTTTATTAATTTAAGTTTAAGTTATTATTCTAAATTTACAACACAAGCTTATAAATTCAAAGACAGTAGTGTCCAAAATAAGGGAAAAAATGGCGGTGTATTTATATAGCAGAGATTGCTATATTTAATTCGCTAAAATTCCATCACCGCCATGGTAAATATAAACGTATTTTCTCAGATATTAGGACTAGTAGATTGCAATATTTTTAACAAATTAGTTCAACAATATCAGTCCGATAAACACCATAAAGGAATTAATAGTTGGACACACTTTGTAAGTATGCTTTTCTGCCATCTTTCCTCTGCTGATTCCGTTCGTG
>PJUJ01000728.1_pt1 | contig 11384 bp, 11 predicted proteins | sample 1512321 | NCBI WGS metagenome assembly PJUJ01 (sample SAMN08177669, study PRJNA422409) | Feces metagenome, whole genome shotgun sequencing project. | isolation source: Chicken feces enriched on filter paper: beechwood xylan treatment | host: Gallus gallus | place: USA: Madison | collected 2015-01-15 | reverse complement strand
GGGCAAGACCGTCGGCGTGCTGGGCGTGACCTTCAAGCCCAACACCGACGACATGCGCGACGCGCCCAGCCTCGACATCCTGCCGGCCCTGCAGGCCAAGGGCGCCAAGGTCCAGGCCTTCGACCCCGAGGGCCGTCATGAGGCCGAAGCCTTGCTGCCGGGCGTGACCTTCGTGGCCGGCCCCTACGAGGCCGCCCAAGGCGCCGACGTGCTGCTGATCCTCACCGAGTGGGACCAGTTCCGCGCCCTGGACCTGGACCGCCTCAAGCTGCTGCTGGCCGCCCCCGTCGTCGTCGACCTGCGCAACGTCTACAAGCCCCACGAAATGGTCCGCCACGGCTTCACCTACGCCTCGGTGGGGCGCGGGGCATGACGGACGGGCCGATCCTCGTCACCGGCGCGGCCGGCTTCATCGGCATGCACGTGGTCGAGCGGCTGCTCGATCGCGGCGAGACGGTGATCGGCGTCGACGTCTTCAACGCCTATTACGACCCGGCCCTGAAGGCCGCCCGCGCCGCGCGCCTGGAAGGCCGCCCGGGCTTTACGATGATCCGCATGGACATCGCCGAGCACGAGGCCCTGCTGGCGCTGGTCAGGTCGTCGGGCGTGAAGCGGATCGTCCACCTGGCCGCCCAGGCCGGGGTTCGCTACTCGATCGACAATCCCTTCGCCTACGAGCGTTCGAACCTGGCCGGGCACCTGTCGGTGCTGGAGGCCTGCCGCCACGGCGGCGTCGAGGCCCTGGTCTACGCCTCGTCCAGCAGCGTCTATGGCGACCGGCCCCTGGCCGGCGAGGGCTTCAAGGAAACTGATCCGGCCGAAGCCCCGGTGTCGCTGTACGCGGCCACCAAGCGCTCTTGCGAGCTGCTGAGCCAGAGCTACGCCAGCCTGTACGGCTTCCCGCAGGCGGGCCTGCGCTTCTTCACGGTCTACGGCCCCTGGGGCCGGCCCGACATGGCCTATTTCAGCTTCACCCAGAAGATCCTGCGCGGCGAACCGATCGAGGTCTATGGCGAGGGCCGGATGGCCCGCGACTTCACCTATATCGACGACATCGTCGACGGCATCGTCGGCGTGCTCGACAACCCGCCGCCGCCCGGCGGGCACGAGGTCTACAACATCGGCGACAGCAATCCCGTCGGCCTGATGGACATGATCGCCGCCCTGGAGAGCGCCATCGGCCGGCAGGCCGAGAAGGTCTTCCTGCCGATGCAGCCGGGCGACGTGCCGGCCACCTACGCCGACGTCTCCAAGCTGCACGCCCTGACCGGCTACAGGCCCACGGTCGGCGTCGCCGAGGGCCTGAAGCGCTTCGCGGCCTGGTACGCCGACTTCTACGGCTAGAGCCTACTCCGCGGCCTGGCCGGCGATCATCGCCGCGCGCATGGCCTGCGCCTGTTCGGGCGAGACGCCCATGGCCGCCAGGATCGGCGAGGGCGTGCGCACGTCCCAGCTGCTGCGCGGGCCGATGGTGATGCCGCCGTCGACGACGATGTGGGTTCCGCTGACGAAGGCGCTGTCGTCGCTGGCCAGATAGAGGGCGGCGGCGGCGATGTCGTCGGGCAGGCCGGCCTTGGCGATCGGCTGGATCTTGGGGCCGACCTCGGCCACGCGCGCGGCCATCTGGTCGGCGACCTCGCGCGGCAGACCGATCGAGGCCCCGAAGATCGAGGTGGCGATCAGGCCAGGACAGATGGCGTTGACCCGCACGCCCAGCGGCGACAGTTCGGCCGCCGCGCAGCGGGTCATGTGGATCACCGCCGCCTTGGCCGAGGAATAGGCCAGCGGCCCGAAGCCCGCCTGCAGGCCGGCGATCGAGGCGGTGTTGATGATCGAGCCGCCGCCGCGCGCCAGCATGGCCGGCAGGGCGTGCTTCATGCCCAGCACCGGCCCGCGCAGCAGCACCGCGAAGGTGGCGTCCCAGGCCGCGCCGGTCATGTCGGCCACGCCGTTGGGCGCGCCCCCGTGGCCGGCGTTGTTGAACAGGATGTCGAGGCCGCCGAAGGCCTTGGTCGCCAGGCCGATGGCGGCGGCGATGTCGTCCTCGACGGTGACGTCGCAACGGGAGAAGCGAACGGCGTCCGGGAAGCGCTGCTCCAGGATCGCGCCCTTCTCGGCCTGCAGGTCTGCGGCGATCACCTTCGCGCCCTGGGCTGCGAACAGTTCGACGGTTCCCAGGCCTATGCCCGAGCAGGCCCCGGTGACGACGGCGACCTTGCCGTCCAGACGTCCGCCCATGCGGCATCCTCCCTTTTGGCGCACGGCCTCTGGAAGCGAGCCGCTTGGCGCGGAAGGATCATGGGACGGGCGGCCGCCAGCGGCCAGCCTTACGTGGCGTCAGTCAGCCGGCGGCGCGGCCGAACAGCTGGCGGCCCTGCGCGGGACGCCGGGCGATCAGGCTGAACAGCAGCCAGAGGGCGCACGGAACCAGCATCACCGCCCAGGCCAGCACCAGGCCAGCCAGGCCGAAGACGGCGCAGACGCGCTGCCAGGCGTTGGGCTGCTCGGCGGCCCGTCGACGCGGCTTCTTGTCGATCTTCAAACCCATTGGTCCCCCACGGTCCGGTTAAGGCTTGAGCGCGAGATCGGTGGCGCGCCGATAGGCGGCCTCCGGCGGAACGGCGTTCTTCTTTTTGCCCGGCTTCAGCTGCCGCGCAAGAGCGTTGCGGGCGTCGACCATCGCCGGACCGAACAGATGCCACGGTTCGACGCAGTAGCGGGTGAACAGCCGCTCGGGATCGGCCATCAGCCGGAACAGCCACTCCATGCCCACCTGCCCCATCCAGCGCGGGGCGGCCAGCTGCACGCCGGCCTCGTAGTCGAAGGCGCCGCCGACCGTGAAGCCGACGCAGGGGTCGAGCTTCTTGTGGTTCTCCAGCAGCCACTTCTCCTGGCGCGGCATGCCCATGCCCACGAACAGGATGTCAGGCTTGTAGGCCTTGATCCTGGCGACCACCGCCTCGTTCTCGGGCGAACCGTCGGTGACGTCGAAATAGCCCTGGCAGCTCTCGACCTGGGCGCTTGGCCAGTCGCGACGGATGTTTTCCAGCGCCTTGTCGGCCACGCCCGGGGCCCCGCCGACGAAGAACACCTTCCAGTTCTCCTTGGTCGCGCGCGCCCAGAAGTCGTTGCGCCAGTCGAGATAGGTGCAGCGATGGAAGCGGCGGCTGGCCCGGCCGACGATGCGCGCCCAGAAGATCAGCGGCACGCTGTCGACCTCGATCAGCTCGGCGGCCTTGAAGAACTCGACGACCTGCGGGTCCTTCTGGATCAGGTAGAGGCTGTGCAGGTTGTGGTTGGCGACGATCGCGCCCTTGCCGCCCGCGATCCGGCCCGCCACGAAGTGGAAGACCTCCTCGGGGCGCACGAGATCCATCTCGCCCCCGAGCACCTTCACGCGCTCCTCGGGACGCCGGTTCATGCGGTACGGGCGGCGCGCCTCCACGGGAAACGCGTCGCGAGCAGGAAGGAACATCTGAACGCCGCCTCCGACTATTCGAAGAGCAGCAATAGCCCAGTTGATCTCACCGCTTTGCTAAGGGACGTCCTTACCGACCGTTTAACCGTATGATTTTACTGTTGTTTCAGAACGGGACGACAGCGGGGCGATTTGCGAAGACTTAACCACGACCACCCTGCTCCACCCCTGTTGCAAGAGCGGGGTCTGCTGCCGGTGATCCAGCCCCAAGCGACGGAGCTGGCTTCGGCAAGAAGCAGAGCAGACATGCTCCCTCTCCCTTAGGGAGAGGGCCGGGGTGAGGGGTTACGGCGTTCGACGGAGCGCCGGCACATCGTCCGACCTCGTAACCCCTCACCCTCCCAGGCTATCGCCTGGGCCCCTCCCTCTCCCTCTGGGAGAGGGTCTTTGGGAGCGCCGCCCCCTATCCCACCGTCACCACCACCTTGCCCATGGCCTTGCGGCTGGCCAGGTGGGCGATGGCGTCGCCGGCCTTTTCCAGGGGAAAGCGCTCGGAGACGTACGGCTTGATCTTGCCGGCGGCGTAGAGGTCCATCAGCTCGCGCACGTTGGCGGCGTGGCCGGCCGGATCGCGGGCCACCGCCGCGCCCCAGAACACGCCGACGATGTCGCACGACTTCAGCAGGGTGAGGTTCAGCGGGATCTTCGGGATGCCCGACGGGAAGCCGATCACCAGCATGCGGCCGCCCCAGCCTGCGGCCCGGATGGTGGCTTCGGAATAGTCGCCGCCGACCGCGTCATAGGCCACGTCCCAGCCATTGGGGCCACAGGCGGCCTTCAGCTGGTCGGCCAGAGCCTTCTGGCCGTCCTTGTCGAAGGGGCCGCGGGCATAGACGACGCCGGCGTCGGCCCCGCGCGAGATGGCCAGATCCACCTTCTCCTGGCTGGAGGCCGCCGCGATCACCCGCGCGCCCATGGCCTTGCCCAGTTCCACCGCCGCCAGGCCCACGCCGCCGGCCGCGCCGAGCACCAGCAGGGTCTGGCCCGGCTTGAGGAAGCCGCGATCCTTCAGGGCGTAGTACGAGGTGCCGTAGGTCAGGATGAAGGCCGAGGCCTCGTCGAAGGGCATGGCGTCGGGGATCGGCGTGCAGCGGGCGGCCTCGACGGCCAGCTTGTCGGCCATGCCGCCCCAGCCGGTGGACGCCAGCACCCGCTGGCCGACCGACAGGCCGGTGACGCCCTCGCCCAGGGCCGCCACCACGCCCGATACCTCGCCGCCGGGGGCGAAGGGGCGCGTGGGCTTGAACTGGTACATGTCCTGGATGATCAGCAGGTCGGGATAGTTGACCCCGCAGGCCTTGACGTCGATCAGCACCTGGCCGGGCGCGGGAACCGGATCGGGCAGGTCCTCCAGCACCAGGGTCTCGGGACCGCCGACCGCCTTGCTGAGCACCGCCTTCATCTCGCTTCTCCCAGTCTCTTTGTTTAGAAGGCCGACGCTAGCGCAGGCGCGACGACCGAGAAAGCCAAATGTCAAACAAACGTTTTACCCTCGCCCTGCACGGCGGCGCCGGCGCCAAGCGCGGCCATGACTACTCGGTCGAGATCGCCCACATGCGCGGCCTGATCGAGGCCGGCCGCGAGCGCCTGGCGGCGGGCGCCGCGGCGCTGGACGTGGTGGTCGAGACGGTGGCGGCGCTGGAGGCCTCGGGCCTGTACATCGCCGGCAAGGGCGCCTCGCCCAACGCCGACGGCGAGTACGAGCTGGACGCCAGCCTGATGGACGGCGCCACCAGCCGCGCCGGCTCGGTGGCCGCGCTGCAGGGCTTCGCCAGCCCGATCCGCGCCGCCCGGGCGGTGATGGACCAGACCCCGCACGTGATGCTGGCCGGCGAGGGCGCCATGGCCTTCGCCCGCGCCCAGGGGCTGGAGACCATCTCCGATCCCGAAAGCTACTACACCCGCGCCGGCGCCTTCGAGGACAACGCCCCGCCTGGTGGCCTTCCCACCGGCACCGTCGGCTGCGTCGCGCTGGACCAGGACGGCCGGCTGGCCGCCGCCACCTCGACCGCCGGCGTGTTCGGCAAGCTGCCGGGCCGGGTGGGCGACAGCCCGATCATCGGCGCGGGGGCCTGGGCCGACGGCTGGGCGGCGGTGTCGTGCACCGGCCAGGGCGAATACTTCATCCGCACCGCCGTCGGCGCCCAGATCGCCCACCGCATCCGCTTCGGCGGCCAGGGCCTGGACGAGGCCGCGGCCGGCGCCATCCAGGGCGTGGCCGACCTGGGCGGCCACGGCGGCCTGGTGTCGGTGGACCGTGACGGCGCCGTCGCCATGCCTTTCGCCTCCAGCGGTCTCAAGCGCGCGGCCCTCATGCCCGACGGAAGCATCCTCGCCGAAGCCTTCTGAATGGGCGACGGCGACCGCAAAGGCGTCATAAGTCCTCGCTAGGCCTCGTCGCGTCTTGACCCGGCCGTGGCGTCCGCCAAGAAGAGCCGGGGGGATCCTCAACCCATCGCTGAACGGAGCGCGATCTTGGGCGAAACCATCCTGGTGGCCGGCGGCGCGGGCTATATCGGTTCGCACACCTGCCTGCGGCTGGCCGAGGCCGGCTTCACGCCCGTGGTCTACGACAACCTGAGCAACGGCTGGGAAAGCTTCGTCCAGTGGGGCCCGCTGGAAGTGGGCGACATCAACGACGCCGCGCGCCTGGACGAGGTGCTGGCCAAGCACAGGCCGGCCGCGGTGATCCACTTCGCCGCCTTCATCGAGGTCGGCTTCTCGGTGGCCGAGCCCGGTCCGTTCTACGGCAACAACGTCGGCGGCACGATCACCCTGATCGAGGCCGCCCGCCGCGCCGGGATCGACAAGCTGGTGTTCTCGTCGACCTGCGCCACCTACGGCGCGCCGGTGCGCGTGCCGATGGACGAGACCCACCCGCAGGCGCCGCTCAATCCCTATGGCCGCAGCAAGCTGATGGTCGAGGAGATCCTGCGCGACATGGACCGCTACAAGGGCTTCCGCTCGGTGGCGCTGCGCTATTTCAACGCCGCCGGCGCCGACCCCGAAGGCCGCATCGGCGAGAAGCACGAGCCGGAGACCCACGCCATCCCGCTGGCCATCGCCGCCGCGCGGGGCGAACGCGACAAGTTCATGCTGTTCGGCGAGGACTACGACACCCGCGACGGCACCTGCGTGCGCGACTACATCCACGTGCTGGACCTGGCCGACGCCCACGTGGCGGCGCTGAAGTGGCTGCTGGCCGGCAAGGAGAGCGCGGCCTTCAACCTGGGCACCGGCACGGGCACCACGGTCAAGGAACTGGTCGGGGCCATCGAGCGGCGCTCGAACAGGCCGTTTCCACTGGAGCCGGCCCCGCGCCGCGACGGCGACGCCCCCAGCCTGGTGGCCGACAACGGCAAGGCCCGCGCGCTGCTGGGCTGGACCCCGCGCTACGGACTGGACGAGATCATCGAGCACGCCTGGGCCTGGCACGCGGGCGGCGCGGCCGCGCTGACCCGATAGGCGGCGAAAGCGGCTTTCCCGCCAGGGTGGAAACCCTCTAGCGTGGGGTCATGAACGGCCTGGCCCTCGCCCTTCTCTGGCTGGCCGCGACGCCCCCGGCGATCGCGGCGGACGGCGCCGCCGACGTGCGGGCCGGGGCCGACGGGCGCGGCGAGGTGCGAGCGTCCATCGACATTCCCGCCCCGCCCGAACGGGTCTGGCGCACCATTCTCGATTGCCGGCTGGCCTCGCGCATGACCCCCAGCGTCAAGCGCTGCGCCGTGCTCGAACGCTCCGCCGACGGCCGCACCGAGACCCGCGAGCACTGGATCAAGCGCGGGCTGTTCTCGCCGATGCTGCGATCGGTGTCGCGGCTGGAGCTAGAGCCCGGGCGGCGCATCGGCTTTCGCTGCATCGGCGGCGACATCGACGACTGCGAAGGCCAGTGGCTGCTGACGCCGCTGGACGACGGGGCGGCCACCCGGGTGGTCTATGAAAACAAGGTCAGCGCCCCGTTCGGCCTGCCCGCGGGGATGGCGGCGTCGGCCATGCGGCGCGACGTGCCCGCCGCGCTGCAGGCCCTCAAGCGCGAATGCCTGGAGAACCGGCCGTGAGCCATCCTCAGCCGCTGTGGCTGTTCGACGGGGTCTGCAACCTGTGCTCGGGCTCGGTGCGGGCCGTGCTGGCCATCGACCGCAGGGGCGTCATGCGCTTCACCCCGATCCAGTCGGACTACGGCCGGGCCCTGGCGATCGCCCACGGGATCGATCCGGACCATCCGGCCAGCTTCCTCTACCTCGACGACGGGCGGGCGCTGGAGAAGAGCGCCGCGATCCTGGCCCTGCTGCGCCGGCTGGCCGCGCCCTGGTCGTGGCTGGCGGCCGTCGTCGGCCTGCTGCCGCAGCCCTGGCTGGACGCCGGCTACGACTGGCTGGCCGCCAACCGCTATCGGCTGATGGGCAAGCGGTCGAGCTGCATGGTCCCGACGCCGGAGCAGCGCGCCCGCTTCCTGCTGGAGCCGCCGACCGCATGACCCCCCTCCCCCTCGGCGATCGCAAGCGCGTGGTGCTGGTGGGCGCCAGCGGCGTCTTCGGCGCGCGCCTGGCGCGGATGCTGGCGAGGCGGGCCGACATCGACCTGGTGCTGGCGGCCCGCCGCCTGGAGCCGCTGGAGGCCTTGCGGGCCGACCTTTGCGAGCAGGACCCGGCGGCCGGGATCGAGATCGCCCTGGTCGATCGCGAGCGGCCCGGGAATCTGGAGCGCCTGGGCGCGACGGTGGTGATCGACGCCGCCGGGCCGTTTCAGGGCCAGGACGGCGCCTTCGCCAAAGCCGCGCTGGCGGCCGGCGCGCACTATGTGGACCTGGCCGACGCCCGCGACTTCGTCGCCGCCTTTCCCGAGCGCCTGGCGACCTCCGCGCTCGAAGCGGGACGATGGGCGATCACCGGGGCCAGCTCGACCCCGGCCCTGACCTGCGCGGCGGCGGACCGGCTGACGGCGGGCTGGACCCGCATCGACCGCATCGAGGCGGCGATCTCGCCCGGCGCGCGGGCGCCGCGCGGCCTGTCGGTGATCCGGGCCATCCTGCGCTGGACCGGTGGCCCGGTGGCGGTGTTCTCGGGCGGACGCCTGGTCGAGCGACCGGGCTGGAGCGCCCCCCGGAGGCTGGCTTTTCCCGGCCTTGGCCGGCGCTGGACCAGCCTGGCCGAAACGCCCGACCTCGACCAGTTGCGCCAGCGCTACGCCCCCACGCGCGATGCGCTGTTCGGCGCCGGGCTTGAACTGGCGCCGCTGCATCTGGGCCTCTGGCTGCTGAGCTTCCTGCGCCGCTGGCGCCTGGTCTCGACGCTGGAACCGCTGGCCGCCGCGCTGAACGCGGGCGCCGGCCTGCTGGCGCCGCTGGGCTCGGACCGGGGCGGCATGACCGTGCGGGCCGAGGGGCTGGACGCCGCCGGCGCGCCGATCGCCGCCCGCTGGAGCCTGTGGGCCGAGCGCGGCGCGGGACCCAACGTCCCCGCCGCCCCGGCCGCGGCCGTGGCGGGCGCGCTGCTGGACTGCGCCCTCGATGCGCCGCGAGCCTGCGCCTGCGTCGGCCTGGTCGACCTTTCCGCCTTGCTGGCGCCGCTTGCCGGCCTGCCGATCACGACGCGGATCGACACCGCCGCACCCGCCGCGCCGGGCGTATTTCCGCGCGCGCTCGGCGCGGCGTTCGCGCACCTGCCGGCCTTGGTCCGCGCCGCCCATCTGGGCGAGGAGACGACAACCCTGGACGGCCGCGCCCGCGCTCGTGGCGGCGGCGGCCTGGCGGCCCTGGCCCGCCGGCTGCAGGGCCTGCCCGAGCCCGGAACCCACGCCACCACGGTGTCGATCGCCCCGCGGAAGGACGGCGGCGAGGCCTGGACCCGCCGGTTCGACGGCCGAACGTTCGCCTCCCGCATCCGTCCGGCGGCGGGCGACCCGTTCGCCTTCGAGGAAACGGTCGGCGCGCTGACCTTCCGCTTCCACGCCGCGCCCTATGCCGGCGGTTTTTCCTGGAATTTCGAGAGCTGGCGGCTGGGGGCTCTGCCCCTGCCCGCCGCCTGGGCGCCGCGCACGCGCGCGCGAACCTTCGAGCGCGACGGGACCTATCGGTTCCGCGTGCTGGTCGCCCATCCGTGGCTGGGCGTGATCTTCGGCTATGCTGGACGGCTGAAGCCCGCCCTCTAGGCGTGGCCCTTGGCCTTGGACTTGCGCAGGCGCGCATTGATGGCCGGCCGGCAGACCGACAGCCCCAGGATCAGCGGAGCCAGCATCACCGCCAGCACGTAGCGCTGGATGTTGTCGGCCCGCTTGATGAAGTAGCGCGCCAGGCCCACGCCCTTGTGGAACTCGACCTTGACCGGGTGCTCCAGGCTGGTGTGGCCCAGGTGGATGACGCGGGCGTTGGGATGGAACAGCACCTGGCCGCCGGCCTGGCGCGCGCGCCAGCACAGGTCGACGTCCTCGACGTGCAGGAAATAGCCCTCGTCGAAGCCGGCCAGGGCGTCGAAATCGATCCGCCGCAGGGCGAAGCAGGCGCCGGAGATGGTCGGCATCGGCGTCGGCTCGGCCGGCAGCGGCTCGTGCTCGCGGTGGATCTCGAAACGCTTGAAGCGCGCCATCTTCTGGCTGAGCTGCGAAAGGCTGAGCAGGGTGGTGACCGGGGTCACCTCGCCGCGACGGCCGCCGCGCTGCTCGGTGCCGTCGATGTTCATGACCCGTGCGCCCATCACGGTCGGCACCGGCTGGTCCCGGAAGGCCGCGACCATGGCCGGCACGCAGTCGGGCTGCACGTTGGCGTCGGGATTGAGGAAGATCAGGTATTCACCCTGGCTGACCGAGGCGCCCAGATTGGCGCCGCAGGCGAATCCGACATTGCCGTGCCCCTGGACCAGCTGCACGCGGGGCTCGGTCAGGCCGAGCGCCCGCAGCATGTCGGCGTCCTCGGGCGAGGAGCCGTTATCGACGATGACGAACTCGTCGACCATCGGCTCGGCCAGCACGTGGCGGATGCTGTCGACCAGCGCTTCTCCCGTCCAATAGACGACCATCACCACCGAAACCAAGGGCTTGGCGGGACGCGCGCCTGCGGCGAGGACCGTGAAGGACGGGAGAATGCTGTTCATATCAAACCTGGGCGAGCTCCGGCGCGACCTGCGGCGCGCGGGCCCGCGCGAGGTCGGGCGGCGTGGCTTCCAGGCCGAGCACCGACAGCGCCTCGTCGAGCGACAGGATCTGCTGACCCTCGCCGCCCAGGCGCCGCAGGGCGACCTGCCCCGTCTCGGCTTCCTTGCGCCCGACCACCGCGATCACGGGAACCTTGGCGAGGCTGTGCTCGCGAATCTTGTAGTTGATCTTCTCATTGCGCAGATCAACTTCCGCACGCAGCCCCGCGGCCGTCAACCGCTCCACGACAGTGCGCGCATAGTCGTCGGCGTCGGACGTGATCGTCGCCACGACGATCTGCGTCGGCGCCAGCCAAAGCGGCAGATGGCCCGCGTAGTTTTCCAACAGAATCCCGATGAACCGCTCGAACGACCCCAGGATCGCGCGATGCAGCATCACCGGCCGCTTCTTGGATCCGTCTTCGGCAACGTACTCGGCGCCCAAACGTTCCGGCAGAACGTAATCAAGCTGCAGCGTGCCGCAGGTCCACTCGCGACCGATGGCGTCCTGGACGATGAAATCGAGCTTGGGCGCGTAGAAGGCGCCGTCGCCCTCGGCGATCACCGGTTCGACGCCGGCCAGGCGGGCGGCCTCGGCCAGCATGCCCTCGGCCTTGTCCCAGAACTCGTCCGAACCGGCGCGCAGTTCCGGACGCGTGGCCAGGGCGATGTACTTGGTCGTCATGCCGAGGTCGGCGTGGATCATCCGCGTCAGGCGGATGAAGCGCTCGGTCTCCTCGACGATCTGGTCCTCGCGGCAGAAGATGTGGGCGTCGTCC
>PJUJ01000725.1_pt1 | contig 11405 bp, 9 predicted proteins | sample 1512321 | NCBI WGS metagenome assembly PJUJ01 (sample SAMN08177669, study PRJNA422409) | Feces metagenome, whole genome shotgun sequencing project. | isolation source: Chicken feces enriched on filter paper: beechwood xylan treatment | host: Gallus gallus | place: USA: Madison | collected 2015-01-15 | reverse complement strand
CTACCTGCGCAGCTTCCCGTTCGACAAGATCAAGATCGACCAGACCTTCGTGCGCGACATCCTCGACGACGCCGACGCCCTGGCGATCATCAAGGCCGTGCTCGACCTGGGCGCCAGCCTGGGGATCACCACCACCGCCGAGGGGGTGGAGTCCGAGGAACAGCTGCACGAACTGCGTCGCCAGGGCTGCGGCGAGATCCAGGGCTACTTCATCAGCCGCCCCAAGCCCGCCGTCGAGATCGCGGCTTTGCTGGGGGTGGAGACGGCGCCGCGCGGGCTGTCGGACGTGGTGGCGTTTTCGACGAACAAGCCCGCCGAAACGGCCAGCGCGCCCCACAGGGCCGCGGGCTGACCCTGAAGGAACCTCCCCCTCTGGGGGAGGTGATCGCGAAGCGATCGGTGGGGGGAGTGATTGCGAGATCGGCGACGTCTGCGGCAGCTGAGAACCTCCCCCCACCGGCCTCCGGCCGCCTCCCCCAGAGGGGGAGATTCCTTATGCTCCAGCCGCATCAACCTCCGCAAACCCTTGCCCCTCAAGGCCCGGCCCTTGACTTCGCACTTGCGATATACGATATGAGCCTCGCGCCAGTCGGCGCTATCGGTGCTCCAGCCGCGTGACGGACCCTTTTCGGTTCAGCCTGTCGAGCGCCTTGAAAGCTTCTCATAGACCGCCCGTATCACGCGGGGCGCTCCCCACCGACCCGCCGCCAGGCGAGCCGTGCGAGGACCGCGCGCGCCGTCTCGCGACCGTTTGAAAGATACGTCCGCAGTGACTCAATTCACCGACCTTGGCCTGGCCAAGCCGATCCTGAAGGCCCTGGCCGACAAGGGCTACACCCAGCCCACCCCGATCCAGGCCCAGGCAATCCCGATCGTCATGAAGGGCCGCGACCTGCTGGGTATCGCCCAGACCGGCACCGGCAAGACCGCCGCCTTCGCCCTGCCGATCCTGCACCGCCTGGCCGAAGACCGCCGTCCGGCCCCGCGCCGCGGCTTCCGCTGCCTGGTGCTCTCGCCGACCCGCGAACTGGCGACCCAGATCGCCGACAACTTCAAGGCCTACGCCGCGCACCTGGGCCTGTCGGTCGCCACCATCTTCGGCGGCGTGAAGTACGGCCCGCAGATGCGCGCCCTGGCCGCCGGCGTCGACGTCGTCGTCGCCACCCCGGGCCGCCTGATGGACCACCTGGGCGAAAAGAGCGCCACCCTGGGCGGCGTCGAGATCTTCGTCCTCGACGAGGCCGACCAGATGCTCGACCTCGGCTTCGTGGTGCCGATCCGCAAGATCGCCAGCCAGCTGCCCAAGGACCGCCAGAACCTGTTCTTCTCGGCCACCATGCCGGGCGAGATCGGCAAGCTGGCCGGCGAGCTGCTGAAGAACCCGGCCTCGGTGTCGATCACCCCGCAGGCCACCACGGTCGAGCGCATCGACCAGTCGCTGATCTACGTCGAAGCCCAGCGCAAGCGTCCGCTGCTGGCCGAACTGCTGGCCGACAAGGCCGTCGAGCGCTCGATCGTCTTCACCCGCACCAAGCGCGGCGCCGACCGCGTGGCCAAGTACCTGACCGCCGCCGGCATCGAGAGCGCCTCGATCCACGGCGACAAGACGCAAGGCCAGCGCGAGCGCGCCCTCGCCGCCTTCAAGGCCGGCGAGGTCAAGGCCCTGGTGGCGACCGACATCGCCGCCCGCGGCATCGACGTCAACGACATCAGCCACGTCTTCAACTACGAACTGCCCAACGTGCCGGAGGCCTATGTCCACCGGATCGGCCGCACCGCCCGCAAGGGCAAGGACGGCGTGGCCATCAGCTTCTGCTGCGACGACGAGCGCAGCCTGCTGAAGGACATCGAGAAGGCCACCCGCCAGAAGATCCCGTCCTTCGACCGCCGCAACGACAAGGCCCTGGCGGCCGCGGCGGCCGTCGCCGACAAGCTGGCCCCGGCCGAAAAGTACGTCGACCCGCGCAAGGCCGACCCGCGCAACAACGTCCCCTCGGAACTGCGCCGCAAGCGCAACCGTAACGGCGGCGGCCAGGGCAAGAGCGCCCAGGGCAAGGGCGGCCAAGGCGGCGGCCAGCAGGCCCAGGGTCGTGGCGAGGGCCGCAACGGCGGTCGCGGCAAGGGCGGCGGTCAAGGCCAGGGCAAGGCTGCGGCCGGCGGCGGCGACTTCCGCGGCCCCAAGCGCGGCGTGCAGCAGGTCGAGACCCGCTGGAGCCCCATCGACTAAGGAGCCCCTGCTCCAACCAAGGAAAGGCCGCCTCCTCCGAGGCGGCCTTTTTTTCTGCACCGGCCCGCGGAACCGGCGCCGCCCCAGGGTCGAGCCGGCTCGCCCCGGCGGCGAAAACCGCAGCCCTGGGCCGAGCGAACTGCGACGCTTGCGCGCAGGGGTGGCGCTGCGCCCTTGCAACCGCTTTGGCCCTCGGATCATTGTTCGCCCGGACCCGGCTTTAGGGGAGCCGGTGGGAGGGACAAAACGCCATGCCGCAGGGCGAAGGGCGGAGCTTGCCTGCGTTCACGCGCCTGGCCGGCGGGGAAATGGCCGCGCGCGTGAAGGCTTTCGACTGGTCGAAGACCCCGCTGGGTCCGCGCGACGCGTGGTCGCCGAGCCTGCGCCTGGCCGTCGACATGCTGATGGCCACCAACTTCCCCATGGCCCTGCGCTGGGGGCAGGACCTGATCCTGATCTACAACGACGCCTACGCGCCCTCGCTGCGCGAGCGTCATCCCGACGCGCTGGGCCGGCCGTTCACCCAGCATTCCGACGCCTTCCGCGCCACCCTGCTGGGCATCCACCAGGACATCCTGTCGGGCCAGAGCGGCGGCTACGCCCTGGAGCGCATGCCGCTGCAGGTCGAGCGCGAGGCCGGCGACGCGCGGCTGGCCCACTTCGCCGTCAGCTACAGCCCCGTGCCCGACGAGACCGCCCCCACCGGCGTCGGCGGGGTGCTGATCTCGGCCGTCGAGGTCACCGGCGCGGTCGAGACCGAGAAGGCGCTGCGCGACACCCAGGCCCGCTACAACATGGCCCTGGAGGCCGCCGGCGGCGTCGGCGCCTGGGAGTGGGACATCAAGGCCAACAAGGTCTATTGCGACGCCCGCTACGCCAGCCTGCACCAGGTGGACCCGGCCTTCGCCTCCCTGGGCCTGCCGGCCCAGCGCTTCACGCCGGCCGTGCACGACGAGGACCGCGAGCGGGTGCGCGACATCGCCCTGGCGGCGATGCAGACCGGCGGCGCGTTCGCCGACGAGTATCGCCTGGTCCAGGCCGACGGCTCGGTGCGCTGGGTCGCGGCCAGCGGCCATTGCTATCTCGATGCGGCCGGCCAGGCCGACCGCAACGCCGGCGTCGTCTTCGACATCACCGAGCGCAAGCGGATGGAAAGCGAGCTCCTGGAAGCCCGCCTCGACCGCGACATCGCCATGGAAGCCGCCGGCATGGGCCGCTGGGACCACAATCCCAGCACCGGCCAGCGCTACTGGGACCAGCGCTCGTGCCAGATGTTCGGCGTGCCCGAGCCCGGCCCGCAGGACTTCCAGGGCTTCATGGACCTGCTGCATCCCGACGACGTGGACGGTGTGCTGGCCGCCGTGACCGCCGCCACCGATCCCGCCGGCGACGGGCTGATCAACATCGAGTATCGCATCGTGCGCCCGTCGGACGGCGCGCTGCGCTGGATCGAGGTGTTCGGGCGCGCCTACTTCGAACGCGGCGCCTGCGTGCGCTTCGTCGGCGTCGGCTCGGACGTCACCGAGCGCAAGGAGGCCGCCCGCAAGCTGGTCTCGCAGGAAGAGACCCTGCGCCTGGCCATCGAGGCCGCCGACGTCGGCACCTGGGACCTCGACATCCGCAACGACGTGCTGACCTGGTCGGACCGCTGCTACGCCATGTTCGGCGTCGCCCCGGGCACGCCGGTCGTGCGCGACGACTTCTACACCAACCTGCACCGCGCCGACCGCGACGAGGTGCGCGAGGCCCTGCGCCGCACCCTGGATGGCCGCATCCGCGCCGACTACGACGTCGAGTTCCGGGTGATCGGCCGCGAGGACGGGGTCGAGCGCTGGCTGGCGGCCAAGGGCAAGGCCTTCTTCGACGCCGACGGCAAGCCGGTGCGGATGATCGGCACCACCGTCAACATCACCGACCGCAAGCGCGCCGAACTGCATCTGCGGCTGCTGGTCAATGAACTGAACCACCGGGTGAAGAACTCGCTGGCGACGATCCAGGCCATCGCCGGCCAGACCTTCCACGCCGCCCGCTCGCTGCCGGCCGCGCAGGAGGCCTTCACCGCCCGGATCATCGCCCTGTCCGAGGCGCACGACGTGCTGACCCGCGAGAACTGGGAAGGCGCCAACCTGCTGGACGTGGTCGACCGGCTGGTGGCCCTGCACGGCGGCGAGGGCCGCTTCGTGCTGGACGGCCCGTCGGTGCGGCTGTCGCCGCGCCCGGCCCTGTCGCTGTCGATGGCCCTGCACGAACTGGCCACCAACGCGGTGAAGTACGGGGCCCTGTCGCGCCAGGGCGGCCAGGTGACGATCAGCTGGAGCGTCGACTACAGCGGCGTGCCGCGCCTGTCGCTGCGCTGGAGCGAAAGCGGCGGCCCGCCGGTGATCGCCCCCACGCGACGCGGCTTCGGTTCGCGCCTGATCGAGCGCGGCCTGGCCTCGGAGCTTTCCGGCGAGGCCCGCATCGACTTCCGGCCCGAGGGCGTGGAGTGCTCGATCACCGCGCTGCTGGACTGCTAGCGCCACCCCCTCAGTCGCTCCGCGACAGCTCCCCCAGAGGGGGAGCATCTTGGCGCGATAGATCCTCCCCCTCTGGGGGAGGTGGCCCAAAGGGCCGGAGGGGGCCCGCCGCCAGGCGGGTCAAGCCATCCGAAGCACCTTGGCGATCTGGGCGTCGCTGCGGCGCAGGGCCAGCATGGCCAGGCCCGCGAAGGCCAGCGGGATCGTCGCCCAGGGCGAAAGACCCGCCACCGCCAGGCCCGTGGCGCCCGCCAGCAGGGCCGACACCACCACCTCGGCCAGGGTGGCGAACCACGAGGCGCCGCGGCGGCGCTTGAAGTCCGCCCGCTTGCCCGGCTTCTGGTGCCAGACGTTGATCAGGCCGCAGGCCCAGGCCGACAGGCCCGCCCCCAGGGCCGTCCACAGGGCGGTGATCGGCGCCAGCCACAGCAGCACCGCCAGCGGTACGGCCAGCAGCAAGGCCACCGGCAGCAGGGCGGCCGCCAGCTTGGCCCGGCGCAGGCTGCGCGTGGCGGCGGGCGAGACGGCCAGCAGGTCGGGGCTTTCCTCGGCCGACAGCGTGATCCAGGCCAGGCTCCCGGCCACCTGACCGGCCAGGAACACGACCACCCCCGCGCCGCCCGCCAGGGCCGCCCCGCCGTCGCCGTGGCCGGCGTTGCGGCTGAGGATCACGGCCGTCGGCACCAGGTAGAGCACCCGCAGCAGCACCTGCGACAGCAGGCTGGCGTCGCGCAGGATCAGCCGCAGCTCCTTGGCCAGGGTGGCGGCGAACACGCCGCGGGCGAAGGCGCGGTCGCGGCCCTTCACCGGCCGGGCGGCCGAGGCCTCGGCGCCCTGCGTGGCCGCGGCCGCGTCGGCGAAGCGCTTGCCAAGCGACAGCGCCGCCAGGGCGAAGGCGCCCGCGCCGATCGCCAGCATGAGCACCAGCGGCAGGGGCTCGCCCAGCATCGCCTTCAGCGGCCAGTAGCCGATCGGCGGGATCTTCACCCGCCCTTCGGCGGCCTCGCGCGCCAGCGACTGGAACAGGCTCTCGCTGGCCCGCTCGCCCATCAGCGTGCGGATCTGGCTGACCAGGAAGAAGGCCGCGCCGGTCAGGGCGGCCAGCACCTGGGCCACGGTGCGCGTGCGGCGGGGGCCGATCAGCCGGAACAGCGTCATGGCCAGGGTCAGCCCCGTGGCCGTCGCCAGCAGGGCCAGCGCCGCCAGCACGCCGAACAGGCCCAGCCAATGGGGATGGCCCAGGATGATCGCCGGCCCGAGCAGCGGCGTGACGAAGATCAGGAACACCGTCAGCACGCCGGTCGCCACGCCCAGGGCGCGCACGAACAGCACCGTGCGCGGCGGGATCGGCGAGGAGAACAGCAGGTCCAGGTCGCCGCGCTCGTAAAGCGCCTCGCTGGCCGCCGCCAGGGTCTGGGACAGCATCAGGGTGAAGGCGGTGGCGCAGCAGGCCAGGGCGATGGCGGCCGACAGCGGGACCACCGGCACGTTAAGCCCGCGCAGGGCCAGCCCGATGATCACCCCGCCGGTCAGCATCAGCAGGGCCAGGAGCGAAAGGCCGATCATCGCCCCGACGCCGCCCATGGCCCGCTTGCCGGTCAGCGCGCGGAAGTTCAGCCGCACCTCGTGGGCCAGCAGCCAGGCGACGCCGCCGGGACGCAGCAGGCTCACGCGGGGGCTCCCTCGGCGGTCAGTTGCAGGAAGACGTCCTCCAGAGTGTCGCCGCCGCCCTGCCCGGCCTGCAAGCGCAGGGTGTCCAGCGTGCCCTCGGCCAGCAGCCGCCCGCCGGCGATGATGCCGATGCGGTCGGCCATGCGCTCGGCCACCTCCAGGATGTGGGTGGTCAGGATCACCGTGCCGCCGGCGTCGACGCGGGCCTGCAGCATGTCCTTGACCAGGCGCGCCGAGGCCGCGTCCAGGCCCGTCAGCGGCTCGTCCAGGATCAGCAGCTTGGGATCGTGGATCAGGGCGCCGGCCAGGGCGACCTTCTGCTTCATGCCGCGCGAGAAGCCCTCGCACCGCCGCCTTGCCTCCGACGCCAGCCCCAGGGTCTCCAGCAGCTCCACCGCCCGCGCCTTGGCGTGGCGGGGCTCGACGTTCCACAGGCCGGCGACGAACTCCAGATACTCTAGCGGCGTGAGGCGGTCGTAGATCATCGCCTCGTCGGGCGCCCAGGCGGTGACCGCCTTGGCCGCGGCCGGATCGGCCAGGGCGTCGACCCCGAAGATGCTGATCGATCCCTTGTCGGGCTTGGTCAGGCCCGCGACCATCCGCAGGGTGGTGGTCTTGCCCGCGCCGTTGGGACCCAGCAGCGCATAGAGCTCGCCCGGGTGCACCGTCAGGTCCAGTTCGCGCACGGCGGGCTTGGAGAAGGTCTTGTCCAGCCCCCGGACGATCAAGGCTTCGGTCACGCTGGCTGCCCCCGTGCAATCACAGCGGGCATGTGATCTCGATTGGGTCGGCCGTGCAAGGCGCGGGGCAGGTTGAGAGGGTCGACGCGCAAAATCCTCCCCCTCTGGGGGAGGTGGCCCAGGGGGCCGGAGGGGGCCGGCGCGGCCGCTCCCCCTCAGTCGCTCCGCGACAGCTCCCCCAGAGGGGGAGCAGCTGACGACGGGCGTTCCACCGCCCTACGCCACCCGCGTCTCGACCTTGACCCCGGCGGTCAGCATCTTGTGCACCGGGCAGGCCTCGGCGATCTCCAGCAGGCGCTGGCGCTGCTCGGCGTCGAGGTCGCCGGAAAGGCTGATCACGCGGTCGAACACGTCGGCCGGAACCTGGCCGGGCAGGCGCCGCCAGGTGGTCTCCACCCGCACCGCGCCCAGGGCCCAGCCCTTGCGCTTGGCGTAGAGGCGCAGCGTCTGGGTCGTGCAGGCCGCCAGGCCCGCGGCGACCAGGTCGTGGGGATTGGGGCCCGTGTCGAGGCCGCCCTCGGAGGGCTTGAGGTCGCCGGCCAGCCGCGAGGGACCGGCCGTGACCAGGATCTGCACGCCGCCGTGGCCGCTGTCCTCGGCGATGGCGGAAGGGCGGGCGATGTCGGTCATGGCGTGGATCCTGCGTCTGTCGAGAACGCCAATGTGGCGCCTTGCCCGATCATGCGCTTGGTTGAATCCGCGCGAACATGAAGGTTCAGGCGGCCGCGCCGGCCCCGACCTTGAACAGGTGCGTGGCGCCGCGCCAGACCTCGACCTCGTTGCAGCCGCGATGCATGTCGAACAGCTCGTTGGCCCGCAGGCGCGCAGCATGGTCGTCGGCGCAGGCCGTGACGTCGAAACGGGGAACCGAGCCGTCGCGCTCGACACAGAAGAAGGTGAACACCTGCATGGGAACGATGCGTCCTCATCAGGCGGGCCGTGTCCATGTTCGATGGGCGGGGCCGCAGCGCCAGCTGACTTCCGCAGCCGGCTCTTGAGAACCCAATATAATGATCGGCGTTCGATTCACCATAGGGGTTCGGTTTCTTAACAGGACTCAGCTGGGGACGAATCCCGCAACCAGGGAATCCGTCGCCGAGACGGTGGTTCCAATTCCGCGTGAATGCGCTTTCCCTGGGCGTCATCACGCACTAGGTTCGCCAACCTTTCGCAAACGGCGACGTTAAGAGACTCATGGCCGCGCACTATCTCGATTTCGAGCGACCCATCGCCGACCTGGAAGCCAAGATCGAAGAGCTTTCAAAGCTTTCCGAGACGGCTGGCCCTGGCGCGTTCGACAGCGAGATCGGCGCCCTGCGCGAGCGCGTGCAGGTGCTGCGCAAGGAGGCCTATGCCGGCCTCGACGCCTGGCAGAAGACGATGGTCGCCCGCCACCCGCAGCGCCCTCACCTGCGTGATTATGTCGCGGGCCTGATCGACGAGTTCGTCGAGCTGCGCGGCGATCGCAAGTTCGCCGACGACCAGGCGATCGTCGGGGGCCTGGGCCGCTTCCGCGGCATGCCCGTGGTCGTGATGGGCCACGAGAAGGGCTACGACACCACCACCCGCCTCAAGCACAACTTCGGCATGGCCCGCCCCGAAGGCTACCGCAAGGCCGTGCGCCTGATGGACATGGCCGAGCGCTTCAACCTGCCGGTCGTCACCTTCGTCGACACCGCCGGCGCCTATCCGGGCCTGGGCGCCGAAGAGCGCGGCCAGGCCGAGGCCATCGCCCGCTCGACCGAGCGCTGCCTGACCCTGGGCACCCCGATGGTGGCCACCGTCACCGGCGAAGGCGGCTCGGGCGGCGCCATCGCGCTGGCCGGCGCCAACCGCGTGCTGATCCTCGAGCACTCGATCTATTCGGTGATCTCGCCGGAAGGCGCGGCCTCGATCCTGTGGCGCGACGGCGCCCGGGCCAAGGACGCGGCCACCAACATGAAGATCACCGCCCAGGACCTGATCAAGCTGCGCATCGTCGACCGCATCGTCGAGGAACCGGCCGGCGGCGCCCATTCGGATCCGGAAGCCGCCATCAAGGCCGTCGGCGACGCGGTCGAGGACGAGCTGAAGAAGCTGTCGCTGCTGACCCCCGCCGAACTCAAGCGCCAGCGCGCCGAACGCTTCTACGCCATCGGCCGCGAAGGGCTGCAGTAGTCCCTACTCCCGTAAAATCCCCGCGAAAGCGGGGACCCAGGCGTTCTGTCGTCCAGCGCCACGCGTTTCGGAAAAAGCCTAGGCCCCCGCTTTCGCGGGGGCTTTACGGTTTAGGGCGATGGCGCTCCGCAAAAGCTTTGGGCGCCATGTCACAAGACGGGCGCCCGTCTCGTCCTGATCCCGAAGGCCCCATGCCGGGGCCATGCCGAGGATCACGACCATGAGCGACGACACCGCCGCCTTCCGCCACGACAAGAACGTTCCCGCCGTCTACCAAGCCTTCATCGCCGCCGAGCAGGCGGTCGTGGCGGCCGGGATCGCGCCCCAGCTGGTCCACCTGATCAAGCTACGCGCCTCGCAGCTCAACGACTGCGCCTTCTGCGTGAAGATGCATGCCAAGGAAGCCCGCGACGACGGCGAGACCAACGAGCGGCTGGATCGCCTGACCGTCTGGCGCCACGTCGCCGACTACACCCCCGCCGAGAAGGCCGCCCTGGCCTGGACCGAGGCGCTGACCCAGCTGCCGGCCAAGGTCGACCTGGCCCCGCTGCGCGCCGACCTGCGCGCCCACTACGGCGAGGCGCAAGCCAGCGCCCTCACCGCCGTCGTGGCGATGATCAACCTGTGGAACCGCCTGGGCGTCTCGGCCCACTGAGCCGGCGTTGAACAACCCGCCATGCGAGGCGTTGCCCAAGCTCCCCCGCTAGAGGAGACGCCCGCATGGCCCAGACCTTCGAAGACGCGCTCGAGACCGTGCTGGCCTGGCTGGAGACCCCGCCGCCGTCGGGCTCTCCCGAGGAGGCCCGCTTCCTGGCGGCGATCGAACGCGTGCTGGCCGAACCCGACGGATCGGAGGCCAGCGCCGAACAGGCCGCCGCCATCGACGACATCGTCCGCGTCGACGACGACCTGCGAGAGCGCCTCGCCAAACTGGCCGGCGCCCGCCGCAATCCCTTCGGCGACCACCCCGACGGCATCGGCCCGACGCTGGGCATGGACCTGTCGGCGCCGAAGGGAGCTTAGATCCGGCGTCAAACCGGTTCCTCTTCACCGAGCTTCCCCGCGAAGGCGGGGATCCAAGCCGAGTCTGGGCGCGATCCACGTCCGAGCAACTTCCTGAAAGCCAGCTTGGGTCCCCGCCTTCGCGGGGAAGGACGGAGCTGAGACATCAAGGCACGAAAAAGCCCGCCCCGGTCTCCCGGGGCGGGCTTCGTCGTTTCAGGCTCCGTCGAACCCGCCGGTCGTCAGACCAGCGAGCCGTGGCACTGCTTGAACTTCTTGCCCGAACCGCAGGGGCAGGCGCCGTTGCGGTTGGTGCGCTCCCAGCCTTCCGGCAGGGACGACACCGGCAGGGCCTCGCGCTGCTCGGGCGACAGGCCTTCGGGGATCGCGCCAGCCACGGCGGCGTTCTCGCCGGTCAGCGGGTCCAGGTGCACCGGGATCAGGTTTTCCGGCGTGTGCAGCGGCTCGGGCTCGGCATAGGCGATCTCGACCGTCATCAGCCAGCGGGTGGTGTTGGTGCGCAGGTCGCCCAGCAGCTTCTCGAACAGACTGAAGGCTTCGGTCTTGTACTCGTTCAGCGGATCGCGCTGGCCGTAGCCGCGCAGGCCGATGACGTTGCGCAGGTGGTCCAGGTGCATCAGGTGCTCGCGCCACTGCAGATCGATCATCTGCAGCAGGAAGCTCTTTTCCACCTGGCGCATCTGCTCGGGCGTGATGATCACTTCACGCTGGGCGGCGTACTCGTCGGCGGCCTTGGTGATGCGCTCGCGGAAGGCCTCGTCGTCGACGCCCTCTTCGGACGCCCATTCCTTCAGCGGCAGGTCCATGCCCAGCACGGCCTGGACGCGCTCATGCAGCCCATCGATGTCCCACTGCTCGGCATAAGCCTTGGGCGGCACGTGGCGGGCGACCAGGTCGTCGATCACGTCGTGGCGCATCTCGTGGATGACTTCCGACAGATCGCTCGATTCCATGAACTCCTGGCGCTGCTCGAACACGGCCTTGCGCTGGTCGTTGACGACGTCGTCGTACTTCAGGAGGTTCTTGCGGATCTCGTAGTTGCGCTGCTCGACGCGGGTCTGGGCCTTGGCG
>PJUJ01000717.1_pt1 | contig 11538 bp, 6 predicted proteins | sample 1512321 | NCBI WGS metagenome assembly PJUJ01 (sample SAMN08177669, study PRJNA422409) | Feces metagenome, whole genome shotgun sequencing project. | isolation source: Chicken feces enriched on filter paper: beechwood xylan treatment | host: Gallus gallus | place: USA: Madison | collected 2015-01-15 | reverse complement strand
TTAAAAATAATATCGTCAGGAACTGGCGATTACACGGGCGGAGACTCAAATAAGACTTTGGCAACAAAGCACAAGTCTGTGAAGCCCGAAGCCCATTTGTCTTTAGCAAATGGGTAGTTCACCGGGTTCTGGACAGAATTTAAAATTTCCATTTTCCTACCTTTGCAGGATGTCTATTACTCCGATAAAAGGTCAACTTGTTTACAAACTTTTGGCTATTACAGTTTTATTTGCTGTATTAGGCGGAGTAACGGTATCTATTATCAACAGCAAACTGCATCATTTTGACAAAACCTCGCTAAAGAATATTGCGAATGAAAAGAATGCTGTTGTAAATAAAGAGATAGAATCACTTAATAATTCCTTTAAATTTCTGGCATCTCTGGCGGAAATCGGCGAAATACAGCTATTGAATACCCTTATTCAACAAGGAGGTTACCGTGATGTAGTGGCTGGCTATGTGTTTGTTGATAGGAAAAATGGTCTGACACATAATTACTTTCATGGGCACTCTAGTCAAAATGAAATTTGGGATGGTCCATTAGATCACAATATTGCCTCGGATAATGAATATTTTCTTTCAAAAGATGGTGTTTTGTATGCTTTATGGCAACCTGTTGATAGTGTAGCTAATATTCGTTTTGTAGTCAATATTCAAAAGCTCAACGAACGATTTTGGAATGAAGAAATAGGACAATCTGCTTATTTAGAGGTATATGATTCGCAATATCGTTATATTATAGGGGTAGATTCCTCGAAAATTGGGAAGATGTTTCCGCAACTCAAACCTCAATTTACCGATAAGATGGGAAAAACTGTCTTATCAGATTTTCTAGGGTTGGATGTGCGTCAATATTCATTCGAAAGCGAAAACCTTCGCGGTCATACCTTATTGATTTCCGTTCCCATTTTAAAAGGGGATGAAGTATTCACGGAAGTGAGTTTGCCGATATGGGGGCTGTGGTTGATTGGTCTTTTGGCTATTTTTATTTTGGTGGTCTATACAGTCAGACAAGACCGAAATCAGTATAATCTGCAGATGCGCAATCTCCAATTCCAAAACGAAAAGACTATTCTGGAATACAGTAATCTGAAAGAGAAGATGAACCCGCATTTTTTGTTTAATTCGTTGGGTTCATTACAGCAACTGATTCAGAAGCAGCCTGATGTGGCGAAAACTTATGTGGTTAAATTATCTAAATTCTATCGAAAACTCTTAAATTTGCCTCCGAAAGGAGTATCCACGCTTCAAGAGGAGTTGGATATCCTTCAGGAATATATATTTTTACAACAGCTGCGATTTGGAGATCTTAAATTACCCATTTCTTATGCTATAGATACAGCGCTTTTAGGCAAACATCTACCAACGCTAAGTCTACAAATACTCGTCGAAAATGTAATAAAACATAATATTTTAAGTGACGAAACACCTGTCAATATTGAGGCGACTACGACCGCGACAGGGATATATGTTTCGAACACGAAGAACTTGCGTCAGGACAGCGAAGATTCAGAAGGGTACGGTACAAATTTCCTGCAAAGGACTTATCAACATTACAGGATTACGGACTTTCATATAGAAGAGAATGCGGATCGATATAGCGTTTATCTTCCTTTTATCGACACCCCCTGATTTCTTTACTCCATTCATTTGCGCTTTCACTCCCTAATATCACACTTTGGCGGAGTTTGATTTTTTTGATGCTTTAATTATGAGCAATTTAAATGCGTTTTTGCACCTGTAAGTAACACACTCAAAACTAGGCGCAAAGCATTTTGCCTCAGAAAAATTTAAATTTTTAATGAAATTATTAGCTAGAAGCACCTTCAAGGTTTTACCCTTTTTATTATTAGCTCCTGCAATTCACTCGTGTAATTTTCTCCAATATGTTGGACTTTACAAGGGTAAGGAGACAAAGACAAGTGTCACAGATACGGTTAAAGTCGATACGACAAACAGAAGCTATCTTAAAGTGTATGAAAAAGCCGCGGTAGATAGTGGCATGTTTCAGGTCATTAAAAAAGGCAAAGACTTCTATTTTGATATTCCTGTAGCCCTGATGGGAAAAGACTTTTTGTTGATAAACAAAATTTCCTCTGTGCCGATTGAATTAAACGAAGCCGGCGTCAATAAAGGGATCAATAGCGACAATAAAGTTATTCGTTTTTTCATCCAAAAAGACCGTTCGGAAGTGTGGGTAAGTGAAGTAAAACCTACGGTAGAATCTACCCCTGGCTCTGCTATTGCACAATCAGTAGCTGCTAATTTTACGAGCTCTTTTATTGAGAACTTTAAGATTGAAGGTTATTCGAAAGATTCCTCTTCGGTATTGATTAATATAAATAAAGTATTCGACGGGAAAGCAAATAGTTTCAATGATGTATTCAAAGATTTAGGTCTAGGTACTTCGCCGAATACAAACCTATCTGTGATAGAGCAGATTAAAAGTTTTGACGCGAATGTTGTCGTGAAGTCAGTATTGACGACACGCGTGACCGAAGGAAACAGTTCGGTTCCGGTGAGTATCGGTGTAACAAGCAATATTTATAAGTTGCCAGAGCAAGCGATGAAACCACGTTTCGCGGATCCACGTATCGGCTATTTTACCATTCCGCGTTGGTATTTTTCGGATGAACAACAAGAGTTAGAAAAAAGAGAATTAATTACACGTTGGAAGTTGGAGCCAAAGGCAGAAGATGTACAACGTTATTTGCAAGGAGAATTGGTTGAACCAGTTCAACCTATTGTCTTTTATATTGACCCTGCTACACCAAAGCAATGGCGTCAAGAAATCATCAATGGTGTACACGACTGGCAAGTAGCTTTTGAAGCTGCAGGTTTCAAAAATGCCATTATAGCCAAGGAAGTGCCAGATTCATTGGATTTTGATATCGATGATGCGCAATATTCGTCGATTGCTTATATCGCCTCACCAAAAGTGAATGCTATGGGGCCTTCGGTGGTTGATCCGCGTTCGGGACAAATCTTGGAAGCCGATGTGATTTGGTGGCACAATGTGATGACAGCGTTGAATTCGTGGATGCGTATTCAGACGGGTATTGTTGATTCTACCGTTCGTGGAAATGTGTTTGACCAAGAGAAAATGGCGCATGCTATCCGTTTTGTGTCTTCGCATGAGATTGGTCACACGTTGGGCTTGATGCACAATATGGGTTCTTCGTTTAGCTTTCCAGTAGACTCATTGCGTTCTCCAGCGTTTACGGAGAAAATGGGCGGAACAGCGACGTCTATTATGGACTATGCGCGTTTCAACTACATTACCCAGCCTGGTGATGGTGTTAAATTATTAACGCCAAAAATCGGTTTGTACGATAAATATGCGATTGCTTGGGGGTACAGATGGTATCCAGAGACTACGCCTTGGGCAGAATTACCAAAGCTAAGAGCAGAAATCGAGAAACATCAACACGATCCACATTATTGGTACGGTGAGCAACAAGATACGCGTAATGTCATCGATCCAAGAGCCCAATCTGAAGATTTAGGAGATAATGCGATGTTGGCGGGCGAATACGGTATTCGTAATCTGAAACGTATGATGCCTCAGATCATCAACTGGACTACAGAGAAAGGCGAAAGTTATTACAAAGCTGGTCGTTTATACTGGGGTGTAATCGGACAATGGTATACCTATGCAGAACATGTCGCGAATAATATTGGTGGACTTTATTTAGAAAATCCAGTATTGGGCGATAATAAGAATGCTTATACGCCTGTTCCACGTGCTACACAAATCGAAGCTTTCGACTTTATGAAAAACCACGCTTTGGAAATGCCAGAATGGTTATTTGATAAAGCGTTGCTTACTAAAACTTTTGCGTTGAAAGATTCGCCAATGGGGCCTTACGAACAAGCACCTAACAGCTTGAAACGCGAATTCCAAAGTGCCTTGATGCATCTGATGTTGAGTGATGAGCGTTTATTGCGCATGACAGAAGCGGAATTATTGTTTGGAAAAACTAAAACTTGGACGGTAACCGAATATTTGGAAGCATTCCGCAAAGAGGTATTCAAAAAGACCTTAGCAGGAGCAAATTTGGATATCAACAGCCGTATGCTTCAACAAAATTATGTCGACATTCTGTTGGTCAGCAATAATAAGACAATGGACAGATTATACACACGTAAACTTTCAGTTGTAGACCAAATTTTAGCGGAAACACGCATGGATTTGTGTGGTATCCACGGTGTAAATCATGCTAAAAAAGAACCGGATGATATCAGCTTCAGAAATATGCGTGTGGATGGGATGGCACGTACAAGTGATATGCTGATTGCGAAGCGTGCAGAACTGATGGCTGTCTTGGATATTTTGAAAAAAGCAAAAGGCGGTGACCATTTGACGAAGTCGCACTACCAAGATTTAATATTGAGAATTGAATACACAATAAATAAAAAATAAAACAACTTAACTTAAAACTAATGAAAAAACTATTGTTTGTAGTGTGGATGTTGATTTCGCAACTAATGGTAGTTCATGCACAGGAGCAAATTAAGGTGCAGGGACGCGTATTGGATGCTAAAACAAAGGAACCTATTGCAGGAGCTTCTGTTTTTATCGACAATTCCGTAGTGGGTGAGGTAACCAATATCAATGGACAAATCCAGCAGTCTGCATTGGGTACAGTTACGGATGCAAAAGGTAATTATACTTTAGCTGTAAAAGCGGGTTTAGCTTCTTATTCGGTAGCTTATATGGGCTACGAAACGGTACGCGTGAAAGTATCTCCTGCGCAAGAAACGATTTATTTGACTTCAAATGAATCGGTAATCAGCGAAGTAATTGTTACAGGTTACACGGACATTAAGAAAAGAAACAATACTACAGCTTACAATAAAGTGAAGTTGGATGATGTACGTCAAACAGGTGTGTCGGGAATTGACCAAATGTTGGAAGGACAAGTTGCTGGTTTGCAATTGTCGAACTTAAATGGAGGTCCGAACTCGTCTCCGAAAATCCGTATTCGTGGTACAGTATCTATCAATGGTACACAAGATCCATTATGGGTGTTGGATGGTATGCCAATTGAAGGTACAGCGTTGCCAAATACGTTTGACAAAGAAACTTTAAATACATTAACAAACTTGCCTATCGCGGGATTGAACCCAGATGATATCGCAGATATTACGGTTTTGAAAGATGCTGCTGCAACAGCGATTTATGGCGCAAGAGCAGCAAACGGAGTGATCGTAATTACAACAAAAAAAGGTAAAGCAGGTGCTGCTAAAGTTTCAATTTCAGCGAATACTTTCGTATCACAAAGACCTGATTTCAGCAAGTTGAACTTGATGAATGCGAATGAGAAGGTAGATTTCGAATTAGGCTTAGCTGGAAGATATGATTTAACTTACCGTGTTGGGAATGGTGCTATTGCACGTATCTTAAATGAAAACGGTGAATTATGGGATTACCAGGATTATGGTTTTGATGCTTTATCAGCAGCTACGCAAGATAAAATAAATGCTTTGCGTTCTGGATCTACAGATTGGGGAAAAGAATTGTACCGCAATGCCTTAAACCAACAATATACAGCTTCTATTTCTGGAGGTTCTGATAAACACGATTATTACATCTCAGGTGGTTTTTACGATGAGCAAGCTACAACTAAAGATGTAGACATGCGTCGTTATTCGTTGACTGTAAATAACAACTTCAAATTTTCGGAGAAATTCAAAGGGGGATTGAGTTTATTGGGTTCGACAACGGATAGAGGAAACTTTATTTCGGATGCTGATGCGTTTACAAACCCGAGTTATTACGCTAGACATGCGAATCCATATACTGCTGTAAGAAATGCAGATGGTTCTTTTGCATATGACCAAGATATTCAAGGTTTAGATGGAACTTATATTCCTTTCAATATTATCGAAGAACGTGAAAACACAAAATATGGTTTAAATAACAAAGCTTTAAAAGCTATCTTAAATTTATCGTACAACTTTATTCCTGAGTTAGCTTTACGCACGGAATTAGGTTTGCAATATGACGAAACTGGAGTAGAGCGTTTTGCAGATAAAGATTCGTATTACGGACGTAAATACAGACTGCGTTCAAGCTATTACAACTCAGCTATAAAAGATTACGATTACTTCCTTCCCGAAGGTGGTGTAATCGAAAATAACAATACAAGTGCTTTCCAATACAACTGGAAATCGTTTGTAGAATTCAACAAATACTTCAATGTACATGAAGTGTCAGTTATGGCAGGTACAGAACTTAGAAGATCGGATAACACGATTGTGAGTACAAAAGGTTTTGGTTATGATCAAAATACTTTGACTACACAACCTGTTATTTTCCCTTCTAGCACTTTTGCAAATGAAGCACGTTTCCGTCAATACCAAAAATCAATTGGCGAAACAGCATATGCTGCTTTCTTCGCAAATGCTGGTTATACCTATGACCGCCGTTATAATGTATTTGCAAGTATCCGTTACGACGGTTCGAATATGTTTGGTGTAGATCCAAAATACCGTTTCTTACCGATCTGGTCTGTGTCAGGCGCATGGAACGTTACGGAAGAAGACTTTATGAAAGAACAGTCTTTCATCAATAATTTGAAAGTAAGAGCTTCTTACGGTACACAAGGTAATATTGACCGCAATACCTATCCTTTCGTGGTAGGAAAATACGATAATGTAACTATCCTACCAGGTGGTAATGAAAGTGCAATTCAAATTGAAACTCCTCCAAACGATAAGTTGAGATGGGAGAAAACAGAATCATTCAACGCGGGTATAGACATTTCTGTATTCACCAACAGATTAGATGTTACGGTAGATTATTACAACCGTAAAAGTTCGGATGTGATCGGTTTAAGTAACCTGTCGTTGGAAAATGGTTTTAATTTCTTAAACAGAAACTGGGCTTCAGTTACTAACCAAGGTGTGGAATTAAGCATTACTTCTCGTAATATCCAAAATTCTAAATTCTCTTGGTCTACAGAATTCAACATCGCGCACAATTCAAACAAATTGACTCGCGTACAGACTTCACCTACTGCTTATATGCCAGATAGAAAAGAAGGTTACCCAATCAATTCTTTGTTCGTATTGGAAACTGCTGGTTTGGATGATAAAGGCTTGATGCAATTCTATAATGAAGAAGGAGAAGTTGTTTCTTTCGAAGATTTCTACCAATTGTACGATCCTTGGGCTGATTTCTTCCCAGGCTATATGTTGGCTTCTGAGGGAGACGAAGCTTCTTACCGTTCTAAATTTAAATACAAAGGTAGCTTAGATCCTAAATTCTCAGGTGGTATGACGAACAGATTCAAATATGCCAACTTTGATTTTACAGTTTCAGCGATGTTCAATTTGAACCAATGGCGTTTGAGAACACCAAGCTACAATCCAGCGCGTGTTGATGCTGGTATGAACTATTCGAAAGATATCTTGAATGCTGGCACAGGCGTTCTTCCTGCTATTGGAGGTACAGATGTATTGACAAATGATCGTTGGATGCCATACAGCTGGATGGCGGATAATGATCCAGCAATGTCGTACAACTATTACGATATCTGGGCTAAAAAACAAAGCTTCGTGCGTGTCAACAGCTTGCGTTTAGGTTATACATTACCTCAAGCATCTTTAGCGAAGCTAAAGATGTCAAATCTTAGATTCAGTGTAGAAGGACGTAACTTATTTGTGTTCAGCAATGGTCATGAGGGTTTCTTGGATCCAGAAACTTACGGTGATTTCTATGCGCAGCCTATTTCTAAGTCTATTGCTTTTGGTTTATCCGCATCATTTTAGTTCTTATAATTGATTAATACAATGAAAAATAAAATAGTATACATTGGACTATTGGTTGCAAGCACGATGTTTGGCTCTTGTGACAAATATTTAGATATAAAACCTGTAGGTGCGGTTATTCCAACAACTACTTCGGATTTCCGTGGTTTGTTGGCAACAGCATACAGTATTTTCCCAGCACACAAATCGTACTTAAATCTACGTACGGATGAATTGTATTTGGACGAGTATTCGGAAGATTTGTCGGCGATCAAGGATATTTATTTGTGGAACGATCAAAATCCTGATCCTACGACGACTCCTTATCCTTACCAAAATTTTTATCGTAGTATTTTCTACGCGAATCATATCTTGTCAGAAATCGATGAGAAAGCGGGAAATTCTGCGGAGAATGATCAAATCAAAGCAGAAGCATACGCTATTCGTGCCTATGCGCATTTTGAGTTGTTGAATATGTACGCGCCTAAATTCAATGCAGCTACAGCTGCAACGGATAAAGGTATTGCGCTTTCTACAGCAGTTGATTTGGAACAAGAATTCAAATTGGCAACTGTTGAAGAAGTCTACAACTTGATCTTTTCGGACTTAGCAAAAGCGGAAAGTTTAGTAAAAGAGAATGTACCAACTAGTGCTACTTTGCGTTACAGATTTAGCAAATCTGCAATTTTCGCGTTGCAATCACGTATTCACTTATACAGAGCAGAGTGGGCAGAAGCGAAAGCGTACGCAGAACAAGCTTTAGTTATTAACGATAACTTGGAAGATTTGAATGTTAGTGCGGTATTACCAAATGAATTTACTTCTGTAGAGATGATCCAAGCTTTGGAAAATATAGGTAATAATATGGTAGTGCGTTCGACATACGTAAAACCTGAATTTATTGCCAAGTATGATGCCGCAGGTGACTTGCGTGTAGAAAAATACTTCCAAAAATCGGGAAGTCGTTATGTTTCCATCAAAGGAGGAAATGATAAATTCAATACTTCTTTCCGTAATGGAGAATTGGTATTAAATATATCGGAAGCTGCGGTACAAACTGATGATTTAACGTCAGCGAAGTCTTCTTTGTTGAAATTAGCTAAAAACAGATTAACTGCTACAGCTTTTGAAGCTTACCAAACAAAAGTAAACGGCTTGAATAAAGCGGATTTATTATCAGAAATCTACGAAGAGCGTGCACGTGAGTTGGCACTTGAAGGATTAAGATGGTTTGATCTTAAACGTACTACACAACCTCAAATTATACATGAGTTTGGTGGTAAAGATTACTTGTTGCAGCAAAACGACCCACGTTACACGATTAAATTCCCGCGTGAGGCAATACAAAACAATCCTAATTTGTAAGAGTAAAATCGGTGTTTATATTGTTACAATCCCTGTTCTTGAAAAAGAATGGGGATTTTTGGTAATTTTGCCTTTGTGCAAATCCAAATCCTAATTGTTGAAGACGAAAAATGGGCTTTTGAAAGTCTATCCGAGCAGCTTACCGAACTGTTTGGAAACCGAATTATCATAGAAGGCGTAACATCTGTTCGCGACGCGACGCAATATCTTCACAAACATAATGTGGATTTGGTATTTATGGATATCCACTTGGCGGACGGGCTGAGTTTTGATATCTTTAAAAAGACGAAAGTCGAAGTTCCTGTAATTTTTACTACTGCATATGACAATTATGCGTTAGAAGCCTTCAAAAATCAAGGTTATGCGTATTTGCTCAAGCCTTTTGAACTCGAAGATTTGCAAGCGGCGCTTGCCAAAGTAGATTTTGTTTTTGCGAAAGCGGAAGAGCCTGTGAATTATAAATCACGTTTTTTAGTCAAGTTTGGAAATAAAATGAAGACCGTTGTTGTGCAGGATATTGCTTTCTTTATGGCGGATGATAAAATTCTTTTTGGCTATACTTTCAAAGGTGATCAAGTGGTTATTGATGATACGCTCAGTTCGCTTATGCCTAAATTGACTCCCGAAAACTTTTTTCAGATCAATAGAAAGTTTATAATAAATATTAATGCCATCCAAGAAATGATGAAAGTTGCCCGTGGCCGTATTAAATTAAATATGTCAGCGCAACCCAAAGATTTAGAAATTGTAGTCAGTGAAGACCGCTCCACTGACTTTCAAAATTGGTTGAATTCATAGGGAGATTTAATCTTCGGTTTCTCTAAACATCTTTAGCTTACTTGTCATCACAAACATCAACAAGCCAAAGAAAGCAAAAAGTCCATAAGAATAACGTAAATCTAAGATTTCTGCGATATAACCAATCAGCGGTGGTCCCATTAAGAAACCTAAGAAACTGATACTGGAAACCATAGCTAAAGCCACGCCTGAAGGCACTTTTTTATTTTGACCCGCCAGGCTATATACGGTTGGAACATTACAAGCTACACCAATTCCTACGAGCATAAACGCAAAAGTACAAATCCAAAATTGAGGCATCAGCACCGAAAGCATCATCCCAGTAAACATTAGGATACCACTCCCTTGTAAAGTCTTCTTGCGACCTATACGGCTAATGACAATATCGCCAATAAAACGTCCTGTCGCCATCATCACCATAAAGGAAGCATAGCCCACAATAATGAAATTGGCAGGTGCGTGAACTATATCTTTGAAATAAACACCACTCCAGTCAAACATCGCGCCTTCAGTCGCCATACTAAAAAATCCAATTATACCGAGCTGAACTAAGGAACTTTCTGGCTTGGAGAAAAAGGATTTTTTCTCCGATTGATCGGCTTTTCCTTGCACCAAAAACTTATGGTTGGAAATGGTATTTGCACACACCAATACTAGAATAATAAAAAAATGTTGTACGGTGTCAATGCCAATATTCATCGTCATCAAACCAATTAATGCTCCGGTAAATCCTGCGATACTCCAAGCGCCATGAAACGACGACATTATTGATTTTTGGAAAATCTTTTCTGCTGCTACTCCTTGTGTATTTACGGAAATATTACACATATTTCCCACTACGCCAAACAAAAACAACACAGCTCCCAACTGATAGGCATTTGTCGCAAAGCCAATAGCACAAAGTACAATTGAGTATATAACTGCCGTAATGCGCAAAACATTAGCACTTCCGTATTTTGTAACCAACTTGCCCGACAAAGCCATTGTAACTAACTGGCCTATAGGTAACATTAGTAAGATAGTACCCAGCTGAGCTTCTGTAAGATGTAAGCGTTCTTTGATGATTGGAATACGACTTGCCCAGGAGGAGAAAGCTAATCCCTGACAAAAATAAAATAACGAAACGGCGATACGGATGCGGTTACGTTTGGAATACAATGGATCTTCGATAGGAATAGAAGTATTTTGTTGCATGGCTAATTTTATTGCGGATGCAAAGTTACAAAGAGAATTGTCATATTAATATTTCCATTGTCGCCCTTGTGTAATTAAAAATGGTTGGTGGAAATTATACACGAAAAGAATTTGATTTTAAGTTTCATGAGCCTTACATTTGACTCGTTAAATCACAAGACTTCGTAGCTCAGTTGGTAGAGCAACTGACTCTTAATCAGTGGGTCGAGAGTTCGAATCTCTCCGGGGTCACTTTCTGGGACAAATCTACAAATGATAGATTTGTCCCTTTTTGTGTGCCCAGCATGTGCAATAACTCTAGTGTGTAAGTCCCAAACACGCCTTTACAGTGGGAAGTGTTAGCTTAGGACAAGGGTGTCCACCGCGAGGTGGAATCTGAAGGAAGTCTGAGGCAAAACCTCGGTCCGACGAACAGAAACTACATA
>PJUJ01000713.1_pt1 | contig 11607 bp, 9 predicted proteins | sample 1512321 | NCBI WGS metagenome assembly PJUJ01 (sample SAMN08177669, study PRJNA422409) | Feces metagenome, whole genome shotgun sequencing project. | isolation source: Chicken feces enriched on filter paper: beechwood xylan treatment | host: Gallus gallus | place: USA: Madison | collected 2015-01-15 | reverse complement strand
GTGCAGGGCGTGGCCGGTCTCGTGCGGCTCCTCGTCGTACTCGCCCATGGCGTTGGGCAGGCCGGCGTTGGGATAGGCCGCGACCAGGGTGTCGGCGATGCGGGCCATCTCGGCGATGTGCGGACGCATCAGATCCGCGCCCAGGGCGCAGTTGAAGCCCACCGCGAACGGCTTGGCGTGCTTGATCGAGTTCCAGAACGCCTCGGCCGTCTGGCCCGACAGGGTGCGGCCCGAGCGGTCGGTGATGGTGCCGCTGATCCAGATCGGCAGCTCCTCGTGGCCCTCGTCGCGCCAGTCGAGGATCGCCTTGATGGCGGCCTTGCAGTTGAGGGTGTCGGTGATGGTCTCGATCAGGAAGAGATCGACCCCGCCCTGGTAGAGGGCGTCCACCTGCTGGCGATAGGCCTGGTAGACCTGGTCGAAGGTCACCTTGCGCGCGCCCGGGTCGTTCACGTCCGACGACATCGACAGCATGACGTTCAGCGGCCCGATCGAGCCGGCGATGAACTTCGGGCGGTCGGGGTTTTCGGCGTTCCAGCGATCGGCGACCTGGCGACCGATCTTCGCGCCTTCCAGGTTGATGTCCCAGACGTCCTGTTCGCCGAGGCGATAGTCGGCCTGGGCGATGGTGGTGCCCGTGAAGGTGTTGGTCTCGGAGATGTCGGCGCCGGCCGCGAAATAGGCGTCGTGAAGCTCGGCCACGAGATCCGGCCGGGTCAGGCACAGGATGTCGTTGTTGCCCTTCATCTGGCCGTCGAAGTCGGCGAAGCGCTCGGCGCGATAGTCGGCCTCGCTCAGCTTCTTCTTCTGGAACATCACGCCCCAGGAGCCGTCGAGGATCAGGATGCGTTCCTTGGCGGCGGCCTTCAGGGCCGCGACGCGGTTGGCGCGGAGGGTCAGGTCGGTCATTTCGCGGCTCCTTGCTGGCGCGCGAGTTCCTTGTTGAACGCCGTCTCGGAGGCGTTGACGAACCGGCCCAGCTCGGTCGGATCGATGAAGGCGTCGGCGTCGCCGCGCAGCTGCTTCTGGCGCTTGGCCAGCAGGCCGCCCTGCTCCTCGTGGCTGGGCAGCATGACGTCGGTCGGCAGCGCCCGCATGGTCGCGAAGCTGGCCCGATAGTCGGCGACGATGGTCTTGTGGGTCTTGTTGCCGACCAGCACGTTGCCGGCCACCGACAGCGAGCACGGGAAGGTCACGTTCAGCGGCCGGTCCTTCTCGACCACCTGGGTGGTCCAGGTGGTGCAGCCGACGGTGTGGCCGGGCGTCAGGTGGGCGACCAGGGTGGTCCCGCCCATCTTCAGCTTGGTCTCGTCGCCGAACGCCTTGTCGACCTTCACGGCCGGGAATTGGGTGAGGCCGTTGGCGTTGTCGCCGAAGTGCTGGCCCTTCTCCAGGGCCGGCTTGTCGGCGCGCGAGGCCCAGACCTTGGCGCCGGTGTCGGCCTTCAGTTGGGCGAGGCCCCCGGCGTGGTCGAAGTGGGCGTGGGTGTTGATCAGCACCTTCACGTCGGTGAGCTTGAAGCCCAGCGACTGGATGTTGCGCTCGATCAGCTTGCCGCCCTCGGCCGACGGGCCGCCGTCAAGCACCACATGGCCTTCCGGCGAAGTGATCAGCCAGGCCGACAGCCCCTCGGAGCCGACGTAGTAGACGTTGCCGACCACGCGATAGGGGCGGTTCGGCTTGGTCCAGCTCGGATTGTCCTGCGCGAACGCGGCGCCGGCCAGCCCGAAGGCCAGGGCGAGGGTCAGGATCCGCTTCATGCCGCGGCCTCCGCCGCCGGGGCCGGCGCGGTCTCGCGCACGCCCAGCACGCGGCAGATGGCGTAGACCAGGTCGGCCCGGTTCAGGGTGTAGAAGTGGAAGTCGTTGAAGCCCTGCTCCTGCAGCTTGGCGCACATCTCGGCGGCCACCGAACAGGCGATCAGGCGGCGGGTCTCGGGATCCTCGTCCAGCCCGTCGAACAGGTTGGCCAGCCACGACGGCACCGAGGTCTGGCAGGCCACCGACATCTTCTTCAGGCCGTTGAAGTTGGTCACCGGCATGATCCCCGGCACGATCGGGATGGTGATCCCGGCCGCGCGGGCCTTGTCGACGAAGCGCAGGAAGGCGTCGATGTCGAAGAAGAACTGGCTGATGCCCAGGGTCGCGCCGGCGTCGACCTTGGCCTTCAGCACCTCGATGTCGTGGTCGAGCGAGGGGCTTTCGGGGTGCTTCTCGGGATAGACCCCGACCAGCACCTCGAACGGCGCGATGCCGCGCAGGGCCGCCGTCAGCTCGGTGGCGTTCTTGTAGCCGTCATCGCGCGGCACGTAGACGCCGCCGATGCCGCCCTCGCCGGGAGGCGGATCGCCGCGCAGCGACACGATGTGGCGCACGCCGATGTCCCAGTAGTCGTGGATCACCTCGTCGACCTCGGCGCGGCTGGCGCCGACGCAGGTCAGGTGGGCGGCCGGCTTCAGGCTGGTCTCGTCGAGGATGCGCTTGACGGTGCGGTGGGTGCGCTCGCGGGTCGAGCCGCCGGCGCCGTAGGTCACCGACACGAAGGCCGGATCCAGCGGGGCCAGGCGGGTGATCGCCTCCCACAGGCTGGCTTCCATCTTTTCGGTCTTGGGCGGGAAGAACTCGAACGAGACGCGCGGACGCACGGCGCCGACGGGACGCTCGCCGGCGCGGGCGACGGGACCGATGACGCGGCGGGTGGGCGGCAGGGTCATGCGGCGGTCCTTTCGGCGAGCGCTTGCGCCGGGCGGCGGGCGGTCCAGATCTTCACGGTGAGCCCCTCGGCCGTGGTCGGCGGCAGGGCGATATTGACTTCCGGGACCAGGCCGCCGGCGACGATCCAGGGCTGGATCTCGTCGTCGGCGAAGCCGAGACGGCGGTGCTGGTGGGCCTCGCGCAGGAACTCGTGGTCGTGCGGGGCGAAGTCGGCGATCAGCAGCAGGCCGCCGGGCGCGACCAGGCGCGCGGCCTCGCCCACGGCGGCGGCGGGATCGCCCAGATAGTGCAGCACCTGGTGGACGGTGACGAGGTCGGCGCAACCGCCCGGCAGGCCGGTGTCGAAGATGTCGCCGTGGCGCAGTTCGCAGGCCGTGAGGCCGGCCTTGGCCACCTCGTCGCGGGCGATGTTCAGCATCTGCTGCGACAGGTCCAGGCCCAGGGCGTTGACCACCCGCTTGCCCAGCAGGGTGAGCATGCGGCCAGCGCCCGCGCCCAGGTCGACCATCTCGTCGAACGGGCCTTCGCCGATCGCCCGCAGGATGGCCGCCTCGACCTCCTGCTCGTCGACATAGAGCGAGCGGATCTCGTTCCAGCGCGCGGCGTTGCGGGCGAAATAGGCCTGGGCGCCGGCCGAGCGTTCGGCCCGCACGGCGGCCAGCTTGCTGGAGTCGGCCTGGATGACGGCGTCGTCGCGGTCGATCAGCCCCAGGGCCGAAGCGACCACCGCCCCGCCGCCCGAAGTCCCCGCCAGGCGGTAGAAGACCCAGGCGCCGTCAGGAAAGCGTTCGACCAGTCCGGCCTCGGCCAGAAGCTTCAGATGGCGGGAGACGCGCGGCTGGCTCTGGTCGAGGATCCGGCACAGTTCGAGCACCGAAAGCTCGTCCGCCGCCAGCAGCGCGAGGATGCGCAGACGGGTGCTTTCGCCCGCCGCGCGCAAAACGTCGACAACCTGTTCGCTCGATAGCGCCATAGGGACATAAAGATATCTTTATGTCCGATTTGGCAAGCGATTTCTAAGCTGAGAGACCGTCCTTAGCCCGCCGCGCGGAGATCAAAAAGCCCCGCGAGCGCTCCAAACGTACGGCGCAGGGGATAAATCTTCCCCTGCCCGCCCCGCGCCTATTCGGCCGGCTGCCACAGCTCGATCTTCAGGCCCTCCGGATCGACCAGCCAGGCGAACTTGCCGTAGCCCTCGTCCTGGCGGCCGGTAGGTTCGACGCCCGCGGCGGCGGCCTTGGCCAGCACGCCCTCCAGGTCGTCGACGACGAAATTGACCATGAACGGCGCGGCCGACGGCTCGAAATAGCGGGTGTCGGCGGGGAACGGCGACCAGTTGCCGGTGAACGGCTTCTTCGAAGGCTCGAACACCGCCCCGCCCCAGTCCTCGATCTTGAAGCCGAGCACCCGCGCGTACCAGTCGGCCAGCGCCTTGGGATCGCTCGCCTTGAAGAACACGCCGCCCAGACCGAGCACCTTGGCCATGACTTCCCCTCCACCCGCAAAGAGCAGAGGGGACTACATCACGCCGCCACCGGGCTCGCCAGGGGCTCGCCGAGGAAGTAGCGGCGCAGGTTCTCCAGGGTCAGGTTGACCATGGCCGGAATGCTGTCGAGCGTCGCGCCGGCCATGTGCGGCGTCAGCACCGTGTGGGGCACGTCGACCCAGCGGGCCGGCGAGGTCGGCTCCTGCTCGAAGACGTCGAGGGCGGCCATGCCCAGGCGGCCGGCCTTCAGGGCCTCGACCAGGGCGTCCTCGTCGACCAGCGACCCGCGCGAGACGTTGACCAGCAGGCCCTGCGGCCCCAGGGCGTCGATCACCCCGGCGTTGATCAGGTGACGGTTGGTGACGTCGGGCCGGGCGCAGACCACCAGGATGTCGCTGTCGCGGGCCAGGGCCAGCAGGTTGTCGGCGCGCGGCCATTCGGTCTCCTTGGGGCGCGGACCCCACCAGGCGACCTTGACGTCGAAGGCGGCCAGGCGACGGGCGACGGCCTCGCCGATATGGCCCAGACCCACGATCCCGGCCTTGCGGCCGCGCAGGCCGTGGCGCGCGCCCATGCGGTCCATCGAGCTCCAGCGGCCGCTGCGCACCCGCCGGTCGCCCTCGGCGATCCCGCGCCAGGCGCCCAGCAGCAGGCCTAGGGCGTGGTCGGCCACGTCGCCGGCGTTGAGGCCGACCGAGTGGGTCACCGCCAGCCCGTGAGCCCGGCACCAGGGCACGTCGACGCCGTCATAGCCGGCGCTGACGCAGGCGATCAGGCCCAGGCGCGGCATTTCCGACAGCAGGTCGCGCGGCAGCACCATCTCGCCGGCGTGGACGATGGCCTGCACCTTCCCGCCCGGCCCTTCAAGAAAGTCCAGGCGATCAGGATAGTCCCACAGGCGGTGCACCTCGTAGGCGCCCTCCAGCAGCGGCTGCATCGGCAGCAGCATCTCGTGCGAAAGAACGATGTGGGGCTTTACGACGGGGTTTTGCGGCATTGGCGGCGGCTCCGGTCCCGGCGCGCGGCGGAAGGTCTCCGTCGCCGATCCGCGGGACGATCATCTCCAAAGGACAAGCTACTCTTCTGGCGGCCGCGCGCCAGCACCTAGCGCGCGACGCACGAATATCTGAAGTCGTCCGGCGGCGGCTTGCGCGAACGCCTCGCCCCGGCCGGACTGCCGCAGACAACCCGCCGCGCCGACCACCGGTTCCCGCACCGCAACAGGCAATGCCAAGCTGTGAACGCCCCGACGTTGAAAGGGTTTTATTCCTTGGCGCCGAGCACGGCGCCTTAGGGAGAGCTCCCCATGTTGACGAAAACCCTGCTGGCGGGCGCCGCGCTCGCCATGATCGTCTCCGGCGCGGCGATCGCCAATCCGAAGATCAAGGCCGGCGCCGCCGTGGCCGCGCCCAAGCAGCCGATCCCCTACAGCCAGCTCGACGCCTATACCAAGGCCTCGCCCAAGCAGCGCGCGACCAAGGACTGGTGGGCCGGCGAGGCGGCCACCGGCATGCAGGCCGACACCTCGGCGACCATGCCGCCGGCGTCCCCAGCCAATTCGATGAACGGCTCGATGTCCGGTGACGCCGCGGCCAGCACCCAGGTCAATCCGCCCATGACCGACGCCCCGGCCTCGATGCCGACCACGCCGCCGACCAACAGCACGCCGCCCGACGACATGGCCCCGCAACCCGGCTCGAACCTGCCCGGAACCGACCCGAACATGCCGCCGAAAGAGCCGAAGTAGACAGTCGATCCAGGCGCAACTAAAGCGCGACTATTCGCTTTACCATGAGCCCCCTCTGCCCCTATCGTGAAGAGGCAGGGGGGTCTGCACATGCAACTTCGTCGCGAGCTCGCGGCATGTTTCGTCGTGGCCGTCATCGTGACGGCGATCGCGGCGATCATCGCCGTGCTCGATCCCATGGGTCTGGACGAGGCGTCCGACCGGCATAGCGCCGGCGTGGTCGGGCGCATGACGGCGCCGTTCTACGGCGGCGAGCCCGATGCGCCGCCCCATCGCCCCACGGTGGTCCTCGTCAGCGACGCCACCCTGCAGGAGATGGCCACGCCCTGGCCGCCCCCGCGCGGCTTCTACAGCGATCTCGTCCGCACCCTGGCCGCCGAACGGCCCTCGGTGATCTTCCTCGACTACATGCTGGTGTCCGAGTTCGGCGAGCCCAGCGAACGCCAGGCCTTCATCCAGACCGTCGGCGAGGTCACCCGGGTCGCCGACTGGCCCAAGGGCGCCGACTGCCGCTCGACCCCGCTCCACAAGCTGAAATGCATCGTCCAGGCCGGCGGCGTGCCGGTGATCCTCGGCAAGCAGTTTCCGCCCGACCAGTGCGGCCCGATCACCGGCAGGACCATGTCCATGGACATGATCGCCCAGGACGGCGTGGCCCTGCTGGCGCCGCTGGGCTGGCCCGACCTGCCGGACGCCTACCGGCCCGTCCTTACCCGCCAAGACTATGCGGCCGCCATGAACGACGCCTATGGCGACAAGCAGAACCCGGAGCTGCAAGAGCGGGCCGCGGCGCTGATGGAGTCCTGCAAGGCCCTGCGCACGATCGAGGTCCCGGGCGACGCCACGAGGCCGGGCTTCGCCTGGCACGGCGGCGCGCAATACGACCTCTCCCCGGCGATGGCCGCCTACGCCGTCGACTGCCTGCGCGCGCCGGCCAGGCCGGATGACGGCAAGACCCTCTGCGGGGCCCTGCGGGCGCTGCCGACCGAAGGGCCGGCGTTTCGTGAGACGCTGGACAGGCTCGGCCTTCCTGCGGAGAAAGCCTCGGTCGTCTGGGGATCGCGCCCCGATCCGAAGAAGCTGGCGCTCGACCAGAAGATCTACGCCGTCAGCGACGAAGAAAAGGACTGCGACAAGGAGACCCGCTCGCCGCTGCGGCTGCTCTCCGTCGGTTTCGTCCAGCTGAGTTCGGCGATCGGCGAACACGAGGCCGCCGCCAAGGTCGCCTGCCCCTACGCGCCCACCTTCGACTACGCCGTGCTGCGCGACGAGCTGACCGGCCCGCGCGCCGGCGAGGTTCGCGGCTACCTTGCGGGCCGCACGGTGATGGTGGGCGCCGCTCAGTCGGGCAACAACGACTGGATCAGCAACGTCGTCCACGGCCGCCAGCCCGGCGTGCAGTTCCACGCCATGGCCTACGACAACCTGGTCCGCCTGGGGCCGAACCTGCAGCGGCCGCCGCCCGACGTCTTCGAGAACGGCCCGCTCGGTGACCTCAACCTCGACTGGGGCGAGGTGCTGGAGTTCGCCTGCGCCTTCTCGATCGCCTTCCTGGTGGAGCACACCCGGCGGCGCGTCGAAGCCGAAGGCGTTCGCCGCCGCGACGTCCTTCGCAAGATCGCCGGCCTCTTCCTGATGAGCTGCGTCGTGCTGACCACGGCGGTGCTCTTCACCCAGACGCGGCACTGGGAGCCGGTCAACATCGTGGGGCTGTTCGGATTCACCATCATGGACGGCGTGATCAGCTTCTGGAGCATCGAGGGCTTCAGCTGGAGCGCCATCCTCTGCCGCGACGCCGTCATCGTCGCCTGGCGCAACGGCGTCCGGAAGGCGCGCGCCCTGCTGCGCCGCCGCCCCGCTTCCCCGCCCCCTCCCCGAACCACCGAGAACGAGGCGTCCTCATCATGAACCGTCCGATCGCGTCCGCGGCGTTCTGCGCCGCCCTGCTCCTGACCGCAGCCGCCCCGGCGCTCGCCGCCGACGGCGATGTCCCGGTCGCCTTCAGCGCCGGCAGCGTGACCCTGCACGCCGACCCCGACTGCTTCGCCACCAAGCAGACGGTCGCGGCCGGCAAGCTGCCGCCGCTGACCCGGGATCCCGCGGTTCCCGCCAGCGGCGGCTGCCTGACCCTCAAGGACGCCTCGGGCGTCCGCTACTACGTGCTGGAAGCCGCGCTCTCGGCCCGCAAGGGTCCGTGCCAGAGCGGGCTGCGCATGGCCGAGCGGCCCAAGGCCACGGCCACGGCTGGTTCGCAGGGGGCGGCATGCAACAACTGACCCCGCGCCTGCGCGCCGTCCTGGCGATCGCGATCGGACTGAGCCTGGGCGCCCCGACCGGCGACGCCATGGCCCAGGCCCGCAAGTCGCCCGCCGCCAAGCCGCCAGCGAAGGTCGCCGCCGCGCCCAAGCCGCCGCCGCCGCCGCCGCAACCGCCCGCCCCTCTGCCCCAGCCGGGCCTGGTGAAGGTCTGCAGCGGCGAGACGCTGAAGACGCCCGCCCCCGCCAAGGGCGGCGTGCGCAGCATGATCGGCGGCGGAATGACCAAGATCAGCTCGACGGCGATCGACCGGTTCTCGATCAGCGGCCGCGACGGCGTCTTCCTGTGCTCGCCCGGCCAGGCGGCGCTGGCGATCGAACGGGCGGCGCGGCCCGAGCCTCCCCCGGCCGCGGCGAAGACGACGACGCCCGGCGGCGGACCTGCGGTGCTGTCGCTGTCGGCCCAGGCCGACGTGCGCGGCGACATGCGCCCCACCCTGTTCCAGATGAACCAGACCCAGGCGCGCCTCCAGGCCATGGTCGATCGCCTCGCCAAGGCCTGGCCCTATCCGAACGCGCCGCGTCCCCGGGTGCTGATCAGCGCCAACCTCGCCTACAACGCCGAGGCGCGGCCGGACAACACGCTCACCGTCTGGCTGGGCGTGTTCGAGGGAACCACGCCCGGAACCCTGACCGACCAGCTGACCGACAACGACCTCTACTGGCTGCTGGGCCACGAATACGCCCACCTGGCCCTGGGTCACAGCCGTCGCGACGAGGCCGCCGAGGGCCAGCGCAAGCTGCTGCAGAGCATGACCTCGCTCTACCAGCGCGGCGCGGTGCTGGAGGCCAACATGCGCTACGCCGAGCCCGGCGTGAACGCCGACATGCGCGAACGGATCGAGGACTCCAAGGAGGCCCACCGCCGCCTGCGCTTCCTGGTCGACAAGATCGCCATGCCGTTCTGGGGCCGGATGCTCGAGGACGAGGCCGACGCCGCGGGCTACGACGTCGCCGCCCTGGCCGGCTACCAGCCGCGCTGGAGCTATTCCACGACCCAGTTCGCGCTGGGCGAAAAAGCGATGGACGACCGCGTAGACGCCGTCAAATCGGGCCTCAGCAAGAAGGCCTCCGCCCTGCTGGCCGATCCGCAGTACCAGGCCGCGCTCAACCAGGGCCAGTTCAGCGCCGCGGCCAACACCATGGGCGACGCCCTGAAGAAGAGCCTGATCGAGGAGGCCAAGAGCCAGGCTATCGACTGGATGAGCCGCGACCACCGCTCGGCCAAGGCCCGGTCGGAGGGCATGGAGCGCTATCGCCAGGCCGCCTACGACAGGGCCCAGATCACCCCCGCCAGCGGCAAGATCGTCGCCGAGACCACCGGCCTGATGAGCCTGACCGAACTGGCCGAGGCGGTGCGCGCCGCCCGCGCCGCCAGCAACGCCGAGAACGCGCTCGACCCGGTGCAGGGCGAGGATCCGCAGGTCTCGTACGCCAAGGCCGCGAGCGAGATCCAGATCGCCCTGAACACGCCCTTCAAACGCGAGGCCTATATCCGGCTGGTCGCCGCGCGGGTGGCCCTGGCCCAGAACCGGCCGGGCGATGCGGTCACCCACCTGGAGGCTGCCCGCTCCTCGCCGAACGTCTCGCCCGACGCCTATCGCGAGCTGGCCAGGCTTTACGCCAAGCGCGGCAGTCTGGCCCAGGCCCAGACGATCGTGACGGAAGGCCGGAGCAAGACCGGCGACTACGACTACTTCCTGCCCGAGGACGTCCGCATCCTGGTGCGCGGTCACAAATTCAAGGAAGCGGGGCCGGTCATCGGCAAATGCCGCGCCAGCCAGCGCGAGCAGATCATCCTCGACTGCCTGGACGCGCTGAGCGACCTGGATCAGAGCAAGCTGACCGAGCAGCAGAAGCAGCAGTTCCACGACCTGGCCTACTGGGGCGCGACGCCCAAGACGGCCAAGGACGACCAGTCGGTCTCGCCGTTCGACCTGCGCTCGCTGCTCAAGCCCGCCAGCAAATAAGAAAAAGCCCGCCGGACCATCCGGTCCGGCGGGCTTCGATCTCGAGGCGTTCCTCCCGCCTTAGCGGGCGAACTTCTGGAACTTGATCCGCTTGGGGATCAGGCTGTCGGCGCCCAGGCGGCGCTTCTTGTCTTCCTCGTACATCTCGAAGTTGCCTTCGAACCATTCGACGTGGCTGTCGCCCTCGAAGGCCAGGATATGGGTCGCCAGGCGGTCCAGGAACCAGCGATCGTGGCTGATGACCACGGCGCAGCCGGCGAACTCTTCCAGCGCCTCTTCCAGGGCCTGCAGGGTTTCGATGTCCAGGTCGTTGGTCGGTTCGTCGAGCAGCAGCAGGTTGCCGCCGGTGGCCAGGGTCTTGGCCAAGTGGACGCGGTTGCGCTCACCGCCCGACAGCAGGCCGACCTTCTTCTGCTGGTCGCCGCCCTTGAAGTTGAAGCTGCCGACATAGGCGCGGGAATTGATCTCGCGCTTGCCGACCACCATCACGTCGGTGCCGCCGCTGATTTCCTGCCAGATGGTCTTGTTCGGATCCAGCGCGTCGCGCGACTGGTCGACATAGGACAGCTTCACCGTCTCGCCGACCTTCACGGTGCCGGCGTCGGGCTGTTCGCGGCCGGTGATCAGCTTGAACAGGGTCGACTTGCCGGCGCCGTTCGGACCGATCACGCCGACGATGCCGTTCGGCGGCAGGCGGAACGACAGGTCCTTGAACAGCACCTTGTCGCCGTATTCCTTTTCCAGGCCCTCGACTTCCAGCACCAGGTTGCCCAGGCGCGGGCCGGGCGGGATCTGGATGTGGGCCTGGGTCTGGGCGGCGCGGGCGTTTTCCTGCGCGGCGACCATTTCGTCATAGCTCGCCAGGCGGGCCTTCGACTTGGACTGACGGGCCTTGGGCGAGGAGCGGACCCATTCCAGTTCGCGGGTGAGCGCGCGCTGGCGGGCTTCGGATTCCGACTGCTCCTGGACGACGCGCTTCTGCTTCTGCTCCAGCCAGCCGGAGTAGTTGCCCTCGTAGGGGATGCCCTTGCCGCGATCCAGTTCCAGGGTCCACTTGGTGACCTGATCCAGGAAGTAGCGATCGTGGGTCACCAGGATGACGCAGCCCGGGAAGTCTTCCAGGTGGTGCTGCAGCCAGGCCACCGACTCGGCGTCCAGGTGGTTGGTCGGTTCGTCGAGCAGCAGCATGTCAGGCTTGCTGAGCAGCAGGCGGGCCAGGGCGATGCGGCGCTTCTCACCGCCCGACAGGCTTTCGATGTTGCTGTCGTTGGGCGGGCAGCGCAGGGCGTCGATCGCCATCTCGATCTTGGAATCGATGTCCCACAGATCCTTGGCGTCGATGATCTCCTGGAGCTTGGTCATCTCCTCCATCAGC
>PJUJ01000710.1_pt1 | contig 11669 bp, 9 predicted proteins | sample 1512321 | NCBI WGS metagenome assembly PJUJ01 (sample SAMN08177669, study PRJNA422409) | Feces metagenome, whole genome shotgun sequencing project. | isolation source: Chicken feces enriched on filter paper: beechwood xylan treatment | host: Gallus gallus | place: USA: Madison | collected 2015-01-15 | reverse complement strand
CTGCACGTGCTCGGAGGCGATTTTGTCGGCGATCTCGACCATCTCCTCGTCGCTGTCGGCCAGGATCACCTGGCCAAAGCTCTCCCAGGCCCGGCGGGCGATGGCGGCGGTGGGCAGGATCTCGAGCAACTTCTCGACCCAGGCGATCGTATCCTCGGCCAGCTTTTGCGAGGTGGTCAGCAGGATGGCCGGGCTGTCGGGGCCGTGCTCGGCCTGGCCCAGCAGGTCGGTGGCGCAGAGCTCGCCGTCCACCGTGTCGTCGGCGATGACCAGGGTCTCGGTGGGGCCGGCGAAGAGGTCGATGCCGACCCGGCCGAACAGCTGGCGCTTGGCCTCGGCGACATAGGCGTTGCCGGGCCCGACCAGCATGTCCACCGGCGCGATGGTCTGCGTCCCCAGGGCCATGGCGGCCACGGCCTGCACCCCGCCCAGGGTGTAGATCTCGTCGGCGCCGGCCATGGCTTGGGCCGCGACGATGGCCGGGGCCGGCTTGCCGCCGAACGGCGGGGCGCAGGTGACGACGCGCGGCACGCCGGCCACCTTGGCCGTCAGCACCGACATGTGGGCCGAGGCCAGCAGCGGATACTTGCCGCCCGGCACGTAGCAGCCGGCCGCGTTCACCGGCAGGTTCTTGTGGCCCAGGATCACCCCCGGCAGGGTCTCGACCTCGACGTCCTTGAGGCTATCGCGCTGGATCTGGGCGAAGTTGCGCACCTGGGTCTGGGCGAACTCGATGTCCTTCAGGTCGCGATCCGACAGCTGGTCGAGGCAGCCTTGAATCTCGGCCGGCGACAGGCGGTAGCTCTCGCGGTCCCAGCCGTCGAACTTGGCCGACAACTCCCGCACCGCCGCATCGCCCCGCGCCGCCACGTCGGCGAGGATCCCCTCCACCGTCTCGCGCACCGCACGGTCCGCCGCCGCCACAACGCCCGCGTCCGCACCGCTCTTCAACCACTTCGCCATGGCGTGTTCCTCGTCCTAGTTCTCTTGGTCGGCCAAGCCGTTGACGATGCTGGTAGGACCCGCCGGAGCCGGCGGCAAAACGTCTTTATCGTGGGCAGGTATCGCCCCCGCCGTCAGCCGCCGAAGACCCCATCGACGCCGGCGTTTCCCGACACGGCGTCGAGCGGCGCCAGGGCGGTCACCGTGATCGGCCAGGCCAGCAGCGGGACGATGTCGCGCCGGTAGTCTGCGAAATAGCCGGCCGCCCGATGGGCCTCCAGCGCGGCCTGATCGTCATAGACCTCGTGCAGCAGGAAGCCGGCCTCGGTGCGGAAGAGGTCGTAGCGGCGGCAGCCCGGCTCGGCCCGCGTGAAGCCGACCATGCGCCGCAGCAGGGTCTCGACTTGCTCCTCCTGACCGGGCAGCGGCGCGAAGGCGGCCTGGATCGCAACACGGGTCTCCATTGGGCTCATGACGCGCCGATCCCGCGCAGGGCGGCGGCGACGAAGGCCTCGGTCGAACCGTCATGGGCGAAGCCGGCGGCCTGGGCAGCAGCGGCGGTCAGCGGCGGCAGGCGGCCGAACTGGGCCTCCAGGGGCGCGTCGGGAATGTAGGTCACCAGCGCCGGATCGGCCCCGGTGCGCGCGACGATGGCGTCGACCATCTCGCCGAAGACCAGACGCAGGGCCGGCAGGGTCACCGCCCGGGTGGTCGGCATCACCGCGCCGTCCAGGCCGGCGGCGTGGACGAGGTTGGCCGCGCAGCGCTCGACCGACATCGCCCAGATCGTCGCCTCGCGGGACACCGGAACCGTGAACGGCTTTCCGGCCGCCAGGGCGTGGAACACCTCGCTCATGAAGGCCGACTTCATGCCGCTGGGGCCGAGCGGCCGGGCGAGGATCCCCGGCAGGCGCACACTGACGGCGTCGAGCGCGCCGCGCCGGGTCAGGTCGGCCAGGGCGATCTCGACCATCAGCTTGTGGGCGCCGTAGGTCATGGCCGGCGACAGCGGGGTGTCGTCGTCGACCTGGTCGGGCAAGGGCGCGCCGAACACGGCGATAGTGCTGGTGAAGACCATGCGGGGAACGTTGCCATGCGCCGCCACGGCCTCGATCAGGTCGAGCGTGGCGTCGAGATTGATCCGCCGCGACAGGGCCGGATCCTGCTCGGCCGTGCCGCCCATGACCCCGGCCAGATGGAAGAGGACGTCCGCCCCCTGCCCCGTCGCCCGGGCGCGGATGGCGGGATCGGAAAGGTCGCCCTCGACCAGCTCGGCGTCCGGACCGGCGAGGCCCGCCGGCAGGCGCGCGTCGAGCAGGACGAGGCGGTCGAAGCGGCCGTGGGCTCGCAGCTGCCGGACGAGTTCCTGGCCGACGAAGCCGCCCGCCCCGGTGATGATCGCTCTCATGCCGCCCTCACCAGTAGATCAGCGGCTGGCCCGCGACCGGGCTGCGGAAGAACGGGATGGTCGAGCCGCGCAGGGAGCCCAGATAGACCGTCTTCAGGTCGTGGCCGCCGAAGGTCAGACTGGCCATCCAGGGCGCCAGGGTCCCGGTCGCGCCGGCCATCAGTTCGGGCGTAACCCGCCCCTCCTCCCAGGCCTTGTCCAGCGCCGCCGTGCCGGCCGGATCGCCGTCATCGAGCAGGGTGACGAGGTCGCCCTCCGGCGTGATGGCGATCAGGCGGTCGGCCATGATCAGGGTGCTCCAGAGATTGCCGTAGGCGTCGAAGGCGATCCCGTCGCAGAAGCCGCCGACATTGCTGGGGCCGAAGTTCTCGCGATGGCTCAGCTCGCCGTCGGCCTCGACCTTGAAGCGGGTGATCTTCCGCGCCGTGGTCTCGGCGACATAGAGCCACTCCTCCTTCGGGTCGAAGCGCAGCTCGTTGGTCCCGCACAGGCCGTCGGCGACGATGTGCACGCCGCGCTCGTCGATCAGGGCGATGTAGCCGTCGGTGCTCATGGTCTCGACGTGACGGGTCCAGGGCACCATCTGGGTCGTCACGGTCAGCCACAGACGCCCCTTGCTGTCGCGGGTGACGAAGTTGGCCTTGCCCAGCGGCCGGCCCTCGATGTTGTCGAGGATGACGCTGCTCTTGCCTTCGCGGGTCATCCGCTCGAGGCGGTCGGTCCCGAAGTTGGCGATCAGGAAGTCGCCGTTACTGTCGAAAGTCAGGCCGTTCGGCAGCGAGCCCTGGGTGTTGACGAACCGCTCCTCGAACGAGCCGCCGCCCAGCTCCTCGGGCTGCGCCTGAGAGACGATGGTCTGGGCGCCATCGGGATCGATACGCACCACCCCGCCCCGGGCGTCGGCCGACCACAGGGTCCCGTCGCGCTCGGCCAGGATGCATTCGGGCCGCTGCAGGTCCTTGCCGACGAAGCCGATGGCGGCGCGATCGACGCGCCAGTCGCGAAGGGGATTGTCGGGACGCAAGGCGAACTCCTGAAGCTTGGGCGCAAGGCCGCGGACGGCGCGAGCATAGGCGCGCCGTTGCGGACGGCTCGGCGTTTGTGTGGATAGGTCCTATCGGCGCGGCGCGCTCAGGCGCCGGCGATCTCGTCCTCGGCCAGCGCCAGGGCCGGACGCTCCAGCGACGGATGGCCGGCGTGGCGCTTGAGCTGCTCGATCAGCCAGCGCAGGGCCAGGTCCTGGCTGCTGGAACGGTGCCACTGGATCGACTGGCGGATGGGCGGGATGTCGACCGGCGACTCGTGGATCACCAGCGGCAGGTGCTTGGCGGCCTGCTCGGCCAGCCGTCGCTGCACCGTGGCGATGCGGTTGGTGCCGACCACCAGGCCCGGCACGGCCGTGAACGACGGCGCGACGATCTCGATCCGGCGACGCACCTGCTGGGTCTGGAGGAAGTATTCCTCGAAGGCCGGCAGGCGGGCCTTGCCGAACTGCACCGAGACGTGGCCGAGACCGAAGTAGAGCGTGCGGTCGAGCTTTTCCTTGATCTCGGTGTTGCCGCTCCAGGCGACGACCACATAGTCGTCCTCGAAGAACCGGCTCTTGGGATGGTTCTCGCTGAGGGCGTGGTCGAGGGTGATCAGGAGATCGATCTCCCGACGCTCCAGGTGCTCGCCCGGCCGGTCATCGAGCTGGACGAGTTCGACGGTGATGTCCGGCGCCTGCTGCGAGATCGCCTGCAAGGCGCCCGACAGCATCACCGCCAGGGCGTAGTCAGAGGCCGTGACGGTGAACTTGCGGTCGGAGGTGGCCGGATCGAAGCTCGGCTTGGTGGTGATGGTCGACTTGATCTGCAACAGCACGCCGCGCACCGGCTCGGCCAGGGCCTCGCCGCGCGGGGTGAGCACCATCTTGCGGCCGGTGTTGACCAGCAGTTCGTCGCCGAAGAAGTCGCGAAGACGCCCGAGCGCGCCGCTCATCGCCGACTGGGACAGGCACAGGCGCTCGGCGGCGGCCGAGACGTTGCGCTCGTCCAGCAGGGCGTCCAGGGCCACGAGGAGGTTGAGGTCGAGCCGCTCGAAACGCATCAGGCCGCCTCGTCTTCGCTGGCTTCGGGACTGAAGCGCACCGGCACGAACCAGTGGTCGTAGGCGATCGGATAGATCATCGCGGATACGGACGCTGTGTCCGTCGCGGGAACGGGCGCGGCCAGCATGGCCAGGGCGCGCCAGATGAACTGCGCCATATGATGTTCCTCCCTAAGCCGGTCTGTCGCCAGCTTTGGTATCGACGCTATCGATACCCCCTCCATCGCCCAAATCGAAAGAACGGATTTCAGCTATCGGCGCCACCGATAGCCTTTGCCGCGCCGTAACATCGATCAGCCGCGCGGCGGCGAGCTATCGGCCAAATGGCTTTGCCGGCGCCTACGCCCTTCGCGCAGGTTCGCCTCAACCTGACAACGACAAGAGGGGAAACACCAGGATGGCTTCCGCTTCGCTGCGCCGCGTTCCGCGCGCCTTGACCCATGTTCTGCTGGCCGGGGCGGCCCTGCTGGCGATCTCGACGGCCCCCGTCGCGGCGCTGGCCAGGGTCGATGCGCCGCCCGCCGCGCAGCTCACCGCCGACGACTACCGGCTGCTGCATCCGGGGGTCTATACCGACCGCGAGGCCCCGCTGGTCGCCAAGTACTTCGCCGACAATCAGGCCCTGAAGGATCGCGGCCCGATCGACGTCAAGGCGCTGGTCGCCGGGACCCTGCCCAAGGACACGCCGGGCCTGGGCCCCGTGATCAAGGTCACCGAGGACTGGGTCCGCTACAACAACAGGAAGTACGATCCCGACAGCGCGCTGCGCAACGACGCGGCCTATGCGCGCTCGCTGGGCTACGAGGACATCCTGGCCTATCCGACCTTCGGCGCGCACGACGACAGCTACATGGCGCCGTGGCCGCCCGGCGCGCGCGACAAGCTGCTGGTCAGCGAGCTGAACCACAGCGTCACCAACCTGGCCCCGATCTATCCGGGCGACACGCTGTACCTAGTCATGAACGAGCGGACGGTGCTGGACCTGACGCCGCAGCAGGGCTCGATCACCCGCAACATCGTCATCCAGACCAAGGGCGAGGTCTTCAACCAGAAGGGCGTGAAGGTCAGCGACGTGATCTTCCGCGTCACCGAGAACGTGAAGGTGGCCAAGCCGGGCAAGGAGCCGAAGGACCGCTCGTTCCCGGTGATCTGGCAGGCCCCCGACTGGTTCAGGCGGCCGGCCCACGTCTACACCGACCAGGACTGGGCCTTCATCAAGGACATCTGGTCCAAGGAGACCCGCCGCGGCGCCGCGCCGCTGTACTGGGACGACGTCAAGGTGGGCGACAAGCCGGCCTGGACGCTGGACGGGCCGATCGAGGTGTCGGTCGCGCCGATCCCGCCGTGGGGCATGGGCGCGGGCGGCAGCCGCACCCTCAAGCGCGAGATCATGGATCCCAAGCTGGCCAAGGGCCTGATCCGTGGCGAGAAGGACGGCATCTGGCGCCTGCAGAGCCGCGCCGACTACGTGCCCGTCCCGCCGCCGAGCCCGGTGATCCCTGGCGCCCCGACGCTGGACGGCGGCATCGACACCACCAACATCCACAAGGAAGGCGCCAAGCGCGCGCCGCTGGTCAACTATCTGGGCCGGGACCTGGCCATCCGGGCGCTGACCAACTGGGCCGGCGACCGGGCGTGGCTGGAGAACATCCGCTGGACCATCATGGACCCGCGCGGCATGGCCGATGTCGGCGACCCCGTCCCCTCCGACCCGCTGGCCGAGCACTTCCTGGACCGCGTGCCGTCGATGAAGGGCCGTTACGTCAACACCCACGGCCTGACCCAGGACGTGGCGATCGTGAAGTCCGAAGTGGTCGGCAAGTACATTAAGGACGGCAAGCCGATGGTCGACCTCGTATGGTGGGTCGAAACCATCGACGGCTACATCTTCGAGGAAGGCATGGCGACCTATCGCCTGGCCCTGAAGCCCTGATCGCTTTTCAGGCATGACGACTGGCGGCGGCGGTCCCTGACGGGCCAGCCGCCGTCTTCGTTTGGCCCCGCCGATAGCAGGTATTCTCCCTACGGCTTTCACAGAACGCCGTGCGTCGAGTTAGCGTCGCCGCAGGCTCGCCATGCCGCCCCTCGGGCGAACTGGAACGAAGCCCAAGGAGCGCCGGATCGACGGCGCCATCGGGAGGAACAATCGAAATGCGACCCTGCACCGGCCAGGGGCGAGCGCTGCTGCTCGCCTCGACGACCGCCCTCGCCCTCATGTCGGCCAGTCCGCTGATGGCCCAGACCGCCAAGCCGTCCGCCGCCGACGAACAGCCCGTCCAGCTGGACGACATCATCGTCACGGCCGAACGCTCGGAAGTGGCCATCCAGGACGCGCCGCTGGCGGTGTCGGCCATCGGCGCGGCGGACCTGCAAAAGCGCCAGATCAACAGCATCGAGGCCCTGGCCTCGTCGATCCCCAACGTCAGCTTCGGCCGGGCGGTCGGCATCGCCCGCATCGCCATCCGCGGCGTGGGCCTGGACACCACCACGCCGGGCAGCGAGGGGCGCGTCGCCTATCACCTGGACGGGGTCTATCTCAGCCGGCCGACCATCGCGCTGGGCACCTTCTTCGACGTGGCGCGGGTGGAGGTGGTGCGCGGGCCGCAGGGCACGCTCTACGGCCGCAACGCCACCGGCGGGGCGGTGAACGTCATCACCCAGGATCCGGAGAAGGACTTCGGCGGCTACGCCCGCTTGGCGCTGGGCAACTACAATCTGGTGCGGGCCGAGGGCGCGGTCAGCGCGCCGCTGAGCGACGCCGTCAGCCTGCGGCTGGCCGTGCAGAAGGTCGACCGCGACGGCTACGGCCGCAACATCCACACCGGCGCCGACGTCGATGACGAGCACACCACCGCCGCGCGGGTGAAGCTGCTGATCGAGCCCAACGACGACTTCAGGAACGTCGCCTCGCTCGACTACTACACGGCCGACGACGCCAACTATCACTACCACTATCTGGCTCAGGGCAATCCGACGCTGGCGCCGCTGGCCTTCCGCCTGGGCGGGACCACCGCGCCCAACGCCCGCGACACCAACAACGACACCGACACTCACAACCGCCGCAAGGTCTGGGGTTTCGGCAACCAGCTGGACTGGACGCTGGGCCCGGCGACCCTGTCGTCGGTGACCGGATATCGCGAGAGCAAGACCCAGTTCCTCAGCGACGCCGACAACACCACCCTGCTGCTGGCCAACCTCTACAACCGCGAGATTTCCAGCCAGCTGAGCCAGGAGCTGCGGCTGTCGGGCAAGGGCGAGCGGTTCGACTGGCTGGTCGGGGCCTACTACTTCTCGGAAGACATCAACGGCGTGAACGGCTTTTCGCCGATGTCGCGGGCGCTGGTCGGCGGGGCGATGACGCCGGCGATCGGCGCGGCGTTCGGCGGGCTCCAGAAGACCACCTCATACGCCGCCTTCGGCCAGGCGACCTGGCGGGCGAGCGACAAGCTGGCGCTGATCGTCGGCCTGCGCTGGAGCAAGGACAGGAAGGCGCTGGACGAATATTCGGTGGTCAATCTGGCCACGGACTATCCGGGCCTGCCGCCCAACCAGTTCCCGACCCCGACCAAGCTGCAACGCAATTCGTGGTCGTCGCTGACGCCCCGGGTGACGCTGGAATACGCCTTCACCCCGGACGTGAAGGCCTATGCGACCTATGCCGAGGGCTTCAAGGGCGGCGGCTATTCGGTCGGCAGCGTCGCCAGCCCCTACCAGCCCGAGAAGCTCAAGGACTACGAGGCCGGGCTGAAGGCCGAGTGGTTCGACCGCCGCTTGCGCACCAACCTGTCGGCCTTCTTCTACGACTACAGCAACCTGCAGGTTCAGAAGGTGCTGGCCACCGGCACCTTCTTCGAGAACGCCGCCAAGGCCGAGATCCGCGGGATCGAGCTGGAGTCGAGCCTGCTGGCGACGCAGAACCTGCGCATCGACCTGAATGGCGCGCTGCTGCATTCGGAATATACGCAGTTCCAGACCTCGGACCCGTCGCGCAGCTATCTCGGCGTGCTGGACCTGTCGGGCAACCGCATCGCCCAGGCCCCGCCCTATTCGGCGACCCTGGCGGTGCAGTACGGCCTGCCTACGGGCCTCGGCGACTGGACCTTCCGGGCGGAGTCGATCTGGGTCGGCAAGGTCTATTTCAACCAGTTCAACCGCGACGTCCTCTCGCAGGACGCCCACAACAAGCTGAACGCCTTCGTCACCTGGGTCCGGCCGGCCGGCGACTGGACGGTGACGGCCTACGGCCGCAACCTCACCGACGAGACCCTGATCGCCACGGCCGTGACCAGCAATCCGCTGCTGACCACGCCGGTGCTGGGCACCTTCGAGCCGCCGCGCACCTTCGGCGTCGAGATCGGCTACCGCTTCTGACGAGTCGCCGGGAGGGGCGGATGTCCCTCCCGGCGTTCGTGTCGTTACTCGGCGGCCGCCAGCGTGGCGGCGTAGCGGTTGGCGGGGACGTCGATGCCCAGGCTCTCGCGGAAGGTCGTCCCCTCGTAGTCGGTACGGAACAGGCCGCGCGCCTGGAGGATCGGCACCACCAGTTCGACGAAGGCCTCCAGCTGGCCCGGCAGGCTTTCGAACAGCACGAAGCCGTCGGAGGCGCGGCCTTCGAACCAGGCCTGCAGGCTGTCGGCCACCTGCTCGGGCGCACCGACGAAGTGGCCGCGCGGGGTGGCGAAGCGCAGGGCCGTCTCGCGCAGGGTGAGGTTGTCGGCCTTCACGGCGGCGACGATGCGGGTGACCGAGCTCTGGTTGGAATTGGCCCCGAACTCGGCGGCCTCCAGCGGGAACGGACCGTCGGGATCGTGCTGGCTGAAGTCGTACTCGTTGAACGGCCGGGCCAGCATCGACAGGGCGTTGTCGAGCGAAACGAGTTCGGTCAGTTCCTTGTAGAGCGCCTCGGCCTCCTCCGCCGTCTTGCCGACCACCGGACGGGCGGCGGGCAGGACGTGCAGTTGGTCCGGATCGCGGCCGTAGCCGGCGGCGCGGGCTTTGATGTCCTTGTAGTAGGCCTGGGCGGCGTCGAGGTCCTCGTGCGAGACGAAGATGGCGTCGGCGCGCTTGGCGGCGAAGGCCTTGCCGTCCTCCGAGGCGCCGGCCTGGAAGATCACCGGCTGGCCCTGGGGCGAGCGGCTGATGTTCAGCGGCCCCTTCACCGAGAAGAACTCGCCCTTGTGGTCGAGGGTGTGGAGCTTCGCAGGATCGAAGAACTCGCCGCCGGCCTTGTCGAAGGTCAGGGCGTCGTCCTCCCAGCTGTCCCATAGGCCCTGGACGACGTCGAGATACTCGCCGGCCAGGCGGTAGCGGACGTCGTGGGCGTAGTGCTTCTCGCGGCTGTAGTTGGCGGCGCTGCCTTCGAGCCAGGAGGTGACGACGTTCCAGCCGGCGCGGCCGCCGCTGATGTGGTCGAGTGAGGAGAACTGGCGGGCGACGTTGAACGGCTCGCTGTAGCTGACCGTCAGGGTGCCCACGAGGCCGATGTTGCTGGTGGCGCCGGCCAGGGCCGACAGGATGGTCAGCGGCTCGAAGCGGTTCAGGTAATGCGGGCTGGACTTCTCGGTGATGTAGACGCTGTCGGCGACGAACAGGAAGTCGAACTTGCCGGCCTCGGCCACCTGGGCCTGGCGCTTGTAGAACGAAAAGTCGGTGCTGGCGCCGGGGTGGGCGTCCGGGTGGCGCCAGTCGCCCCAGCCGGGACCGACCCCGTGCAGGATGAAGCCGAGCTTGAGTTGACGGGGCTGGGACATCGGGGCCGTTCCGTTGGCTGAAAGTGACGGAACTGCTTACGAAGCCCCCTGCCCGCGATCCAACGAGATGGTCTCAAGCCCCTGATCAGGCTTGGAAATATGGAACGTCGCCCTTGATCGTCACCCGCTCGACGACGCGCTCCACCGGCCAGTAGTCGAGCACCGCGTAGTGCTGGGTGGCGCGGTTGTCCCAGAAGACGATCGCATTCGGGCTCCAGCGGAAGCGGACCTGGTATTCGGGCGACTTCACCCGGTCGAGCAGTTCGGCCAGCAGGGCGGCGGCCTCGTCCTCGGGCAGGCCGAGGATCCGCGTCGTGAAGACCTTGTTGACGAAGAGGTGCGGCTGCCCGGTCTCGGGATGGGTGCGCACCACCGGATGGCTCTGGGGCGGATAGGCCGCGCGCAGTTCCTGCCGCTTGGCCTCGTCGATGCGGTAGCCGTAGCTCTGCAGGATGTCGTGCTCGGCCTGGAGGCCGGCCAGCCTGTCCTTCAACGGTTGCGGCAGGTCGGCATAGATGGCGGCGGTGTCGGCGAACAGGGTGTCGCCGCCCGACGGCGGCAAGGTGCGGGCGCGCAGCACCCCGCCCATCGACGGCGCGGGCCGGAAGGTGACGTCGGTGTGCCACTTGTTGGCCGCCCGCACGATCGGAACGATGGCCTCGCGCAGCTTCATGCCGTCGGCCGCCTCGATGTGCAGGATCTCGGGAAAGCCCGGCACGTGGGCGGTGACCGGATGGCCCTCCAGGTCGCCGAAATAGCGGCCAAAGCGAACGTGGTCCTCGTGGCTGATGTCCTGGTCGCGGAAGAACACCACCTTGTGGCGCAGCAGGGCCGCGCGGATCGCCGCAACGATCTCGGGCTCCAGGGGCTGGGTCAGGTCGAGCCCGGAGATCTCGGCGCCCAGCACCGGCCCGGCGGGGGTGACCGTGAGACCGGCATAGTCTGGCGCATCGCCCGCTGAGATCGGGGTCAAGGCGTTCATGGCGTCCTCCCACGGACATCGCCGCTTCGAGAACGACGTTATCCTACTGTAGGCATGGGAATTGGCAGGGCTCAAGTGCGCCTGATCCTTCTCCCCTTGCGGGAGAAGGTGGCGGCCGAAGGCCGTCGGATGAGGGGTCTCTCAGACATCTGACGCTGCCGCCCGGTCTAACCGCTGCACGCGGCTTTCAGTTCTGAGAGACCCCTCACCCGACCTGCTTCGGAGGCCACCCTCTCCCGCAAGGGGAGAGGGCACGGCTTCTCGGCCTCCCGTGAAAACTCACGAAAGTTGGCGGGGAGGCGCGGAGCGGCCGGGCGGAGCCCGGAGACCGTGATGTGGTTTAGCGTTTCGGCTTCGTCTGACCGCTCCGCCACATCGTAGGCTCGAAGGACCGGGGGCGCGGGTGCTTTTTCAACCCTGGACCCGGTTGTCCCTCGGACGGGCAGGATCAATAGCCCCGCGGTGATCCGGCGGCGCCTCGGCTGATCCTGTTAGGCCG
>PJUJ01000707.1_pt1 | contig 11695 bp, 13 predicted proteins | sample 1512321 | NCBI WGS metagenome assembly PJUJ01 (sample SAMN08177669, study PRJNA422409) | Feces metagenome, whole genome shotgun sequencing project. | isolation source: Chicken feces enriched on filter paper: beechwood xylan treatment | host: Gallus gallus | place: USA: Madison | collected 2015-01-15 | reverse complement strand
GATGACCTCGCGCACCAGCTTGACGTCGAACGGGTCGGTCTTCTCGCGGGCGATGGTGATGGTCACCGTCTCGCCGGCCGGGCCGCGCATCTGCTTGACGGCCTCGTTGACCGTCAGGCCCAGAACCGACTGGCCGTTGACGGCGGTGATGTAGTCGCCGGCCTGGATCCCCGCGCGATCGGCGGGCGTGCCGTCCATCGGCGAGATGACCTTGACCACGCCTTCCTCGCTGGTGACCTCGATGCCGAGGCCGCCGTACTCGCCGCGCGTGGTGTCCTGCATGTCCTCGAAGCTGTCGGGCGACAGATAGCCCGAGTGCGGGTCGAGGCTGGTCAGCATGCCGTCAAGCGCGGCCTCGATCAGCTTCTTGTCGTCGACTTCGGTGACGTACTGGTCCTCGACGGTGGCGAGCACGTCGCCGAACAGTTCGAGCAGCTTGTAGGTCTTGGCTTTCTGCGAGGGGATGGTCGCTTGGGCGATCGGGCTGACATAGGCCATGGTCCCCGCGCCGAGGACAAAGGCCGAAACACCGATGAGCAGGTACTTGCGCATAAGGCCTGAAAGGCTCCCTTGCGGCGCGGGCGCCGCGTCCGATACTCAAGAGCGGCGCGAACGCCGCGTTCGATAGTCCGGCCCCGTCCATCCCCGACGCAGGCCGCGCGTCATGATGAACGCCCATCATTGCTGAAAAAGTCGTCTACCGCGACTCTTGCTTGAGCCAGCGTCCCGGGTCGGCCGGAACCCCGTTCTCACGCACCTCAAGATAGAGCTCCGGCTCCAAAGGTCCACGGTCCGTCATGCGTCCGAGGGCGGCGCCGGCTGCGACCGATTGTCCGGGCGCCACCGAAACGTCGGCCAGGCCCGCCATGACCAGATGATAGGCGCCCTGGGCGCGGACGATCACCACCATGTCCCAGCCGTTCAGCGGGCCGGCGTACTCGACCACGCCGGCGGCGGGGCTGCCGACGGCCTGGCCCTTGGCGGTGCGGATCGACAGGCCCTCGGCCTTGCCGCCGACGGGCTGGGCGTCGCCCCAGCGGCGCACCACCTCGCCGGGGGCCGGAGCCCGCAGCGTCAGAGGGCCGGTGGCCGATCCGGTCGACAGGCCGTCGGTCAGCGCGCCCAGGGTCTGGCGTTCCTGGTCGGCGGCGATGGCGTCCTGGGCGTAGGCGCGCTCCAGCTGGGTCTTCTCGACGATCATCCGCTCCAGCTCGCCCCGGCGGTCGGCCATGGCGCTCTCGGCGGTGAACAGCTGCTCGGAGGCGGCGGCGGCCTCGCGGCGCAGGGCCCCGACGGCGCGAGCCTGGCGGGCGTAGGCGTCGGCGCGGGCCTGCAGGTCGGGCGTCATGGCGCGGATCAGGATCGCCGCGCGCACCGCGTCGCGGGCGTCGCCGGGATTGACCAGCAGGGCCGGCGGCGGGTTGCGGCGGAAAAGCTGCAGGGCGCTGAGCAGCCGGGCCAGCTGGCCCCGGTCGCGGCCCAGCTCGCCGATCAGCGCCGACTCCCGCCGGTGCAGGGTTTCCAGCCGGGCGCGCTTGACGTCGACATCGGCCCCGGCCGAGACCTGCTGCTGGTTCAGCCGGGAAAGCTCGGCCCGCAGGTCCTCGATCTCGCGACGGGTGTCGGCCGCCTGCTGCAGGTCGCGGGTGCGCTGGTCGCCGATCTGCTGCGCGACGACGGCCCCGGCTCCGGCGAGGAGCAGGGCGCAGGCGCTGACGGCGGCGATCGCGAAGCGGCGGGGCATTGCGTCCCTATCTGCCTGAGGGCGCGGCGGTTTCCTAGACGTGCGCGGCTTTCCGTCGTCCCCGACCGCCAGGAGAGCGGCCTCGCCGACCCGTCGCGTGCTCAGAGCCAGCCCAGCGCCAGTGCGATCATCCACAGACCGGCCGGTAGGATCACGACGTTGAGGATGAGATTCAGGCGAAACCGGCGGGGATCGTCTTCCTTGCGGAGCCACTTCATGCCGGAGCGGCCCATGTAGACCCGGCCCTGCACGAGGGCGGTCCCCAGGCTCCAGGCCGTCGTGGCCGCGATGGCGCCGCCGATGACGAGCAGCACGTATTTGGCCCACATGCCTGGCGTCCTTCTTTTCCAGCCCCGGCGGGGCCAGCCGACCTCAATCGCGGTGATAGGGCGAGCCGGCCAGGATGGTGGCGGCGCGGTAGATCTGTTCGGCCAGCATGGCGCGGGCCAGGGCGTGGGGCCAGGTCTGGGGGCCGAAGGCCAGGAGCTCGTTGGCCTGCGCCAGGATCGACGGATCCAGCCCGTCGGCGCCGCCGATCAGGAACACGATCCGGCGCTGGCCGTCGTCGCGCAGCCGCTCCAGGCGGCCGGCGAAGGCGCGCGAGGTGTGGACCTTGCCATGCTCGTCGCAGGCGACGACGTAGGCGCCTTCCAGATGCGGGCGCAGCACCTCGGCCTCGGCGGCCTTGCCCGGCTTGCGGGCTTCGACCTCGAGGATCTCGACGGGACCCAGCGCCAGGGCGCGGCCCGACGCGGTGGCGCGGGACGCGTAGTCCAGCGCCAGCTGCGCCTCGACCATGCGGCCGAGCTTCCCGACGGTGAGGATGGTGATCTTCATTTTGGGAGAGCAGGGCGGAGAACCCCGCTCCGAGCGATGCTCAGGAGCGGGGCCTGCCCGGAGGAGATCAGTTCGACGAGGCGGCCGGCATGCGGTGCGGCGCGTCGACGGCCCAGATCTTCTCGATGTTGTAGAAGCTGCGCACTTCGGGGCGGAACAGGTGGACGACGACGTCACCGGCGTCGATCAGCACCCAGTCGCAGTGCGGCAGGCCTTCGACCCGGGCCTTGCCCAGGCCATGGTCCTTCAGCGCGCGCAGCACGTGGTCGGCGAGAGCGCCGACGTGACGATGCGAGCGGCCCGACGCCACGATCAGGCTGTCGGCCACGGAGCTCTTGTCCGTAAGGTCGATGTGGACGATGTCCTGGGCCTTGTCGTCGTCGAGGCGGTCCAGGATCAGGCGCTCCAGCGCCTTGATGTTCAGGTCCGTACTGAGCGTCGGATTTTCAGTCGAGGATTCGGCACCAGCCGGTCCCTCGTGCGCCGTCGGCGCGGGGTCGCTACGCAGCGGAATGCTCCTTATTGGCTTCGCGCAAAGCCCCTCATAGCACGGAAAGACTCGAAACGTGAGGGGGATCGTGGTCGCAGGGGCGATGGGCGGCGATCGCTGGCCTTGCCGCTCGCGGCGCGATAGAGCTTGGGGTGGGGTTCGAGGGGGCGTTGATGAAGTACGAAGCCGCGGGCAAGGCCCGGTTCCAGATCGACCTGGACGACGGGCAGACCATCCGGATCCGGGCGGTCAGGCAGGTCTTTCCCCTGCTTTTCCTGCCGGTGTGGTTGGCGGGTTGGACCGTCGGCGGGGTCGTGGCGATCCACCAGTTGCTCACCGAATTCGAGCCCTTCCTCGCCATCTGGCTTTGCGCCTGGGCCCTCGGCTGGGTGTTCGCGGCCGGGACCCTGGTCTGGATGATCGGCGGGGTGGAGACCCTGCGCGTGGTCCAGGGCGACCTGGAGACGGCCATGGTCTGCGGGCCGTGGTCGCGCCGGAAGCTCTATCAGGGGGCGGTGATCCGCGACCTCAAGCCCTCGCACCAGGATCCGATGCTGGCCCGTTTCCAGTTCAGCGGCCCGTTCGCCATGAAGGCTTCGGGCGCGATCCAGTTCAGCTACGGGGCGCGCAGCGTCCGGGTGGGCCAGGGCCTGGACGAGACCGAAGCTCAGTTGCTGGTCGAGCACCTGCGCAAGCGCCTGCCCTCGGCCGCGGCGGCGGCCTGACGCGTCAGCCTTTGGTCTGGCGCGCCCGCAGGGCCGTGGACGAGGCGAAGTTCAGCGGGCCGGTCAGATAGACCCAGGCCGGAACCTCGGCGTCGGCGATGGTCGCCGCGGCGCTGGCCGGGCGGCGGGCGAAGGCGAAGCGGCGGGCGGCCGGCGAGCTTCGCGCCTTGAGCGCCGCCCAGGGACGTGAGACCACGGCGACCGGGACCTCGCGCATGATCTGGGTCCAGCCGCGCCAGCGGTGGAAGGTGGCCAGGCTGTCGGCGCCCATCACCCAGACGAACTTCACGCCCGGGAAGCGGGCCTTCAGCACCCGCAGGGTGTCGATGGTGTACTGCGAGCCCAGCCGCGTCTCGGCGTCGGAGACGATCATGCTGGAGCCGCGCGCCCAGCGTCGGGCCTCGTCCATGCGCTCGGCCAAGGGCCTGGTCTCGCGCGACGATTTCAGCGGGTTCTGCGGCGAGACGAGCCAGATCACCTTGTCCAGGTTCAGGCGATGCAAGGCGGTCTCGGCCACGTGGGCGTGGCCCTCGTGCGCCGGGTTGAAGCTGCCGCCGAACAGCCCGACGCGCATGCCCGGCTCCAGATGGAAGCCGAGGCGATGGGCGCTGGGGCGGCCGGCTTCAGGGACGAGTCTGGCCGGTCCCGCGAACCACATACTTGAACGTCGTCAGTTGCTCGGCCCCGACCGGGCCGCGGGCGTGAAGCTTGTCGGTGGCGATGCCGATTTCGGCCCCGAAGCCGAACTCGCCGCCATCGGCGAACTGGGTGGAGGCGTTGACCAGCACGATGGCGCTGTCGACCTGGCCGATGAAACGCTCGGCCGCGGCCGTGTCTTCGGTCACGATCGCGTCGGTGTGGCCCGAGCCGTAGGTGGCGATGTGCCGGGCCGCGCCGTCGACGCCGTCGACCACGGCCACGGCGATGATCGGGGCCAGGTACTCGGTGGTCCAGTCCTCGACCGCAGCGGCCTTCAGTTCGGGCTCGATGGCGCGGGCGGCGGCGTCGCCGCGGATCTCGCAGCCGGCCTTGATCAGCACGTCGGCGATCGGCGGCAAAAGCTTGCCGGCCGCGGCGCTGTCGATCAGCAGGGTCTCGGCCGAGCCGCACACCGACACGCGGCGCATCTTGGCGTTCAGCACGATGTCGGCGGCCTTCTTCAGGTCGGCGGCTTCGTGCACGAAGACGTGGTTGAGGCCTTCCAGGTGGCCCAGCACCGGGGCGCGGGCCTCGGCCTGGACGCGGGCGACCAGGCTCTTGCCGCCGCGCGGGATGATCAGGTCGATCGACCGGTCCAGGCCCGACAGGATGGCGCCGACGGCGGCGCGGTCGGTGGTCCTGACCATCTGCACCACGTTGGCCGGCAGGCCGGCGGCGGCCAGGCCCTTGAGCACGGCGGCGTGGATGGCGAGGTTGGACTCGATGCACTCCGAACCGCCGCGCAGGATCACGGCGTTGCCCGAGCGCAGGGTCAGGGCCGCGGCGTCGGCCGTCACGTTGGGACGGCTCTCGTAGATCATGGCGATGACGCCTATCGGCGTGCGCACGCGGGCGATGTCCAGGCCGTTGGGACGCTGCCAGCGGGCGGTCTCCACGCCCAGCGGGTCGGGAAGGGCGGCCACGGCCTCGACGCCGGCGGCCACGCCTTCCAGGCGCGCCTCGTTCAGCATCAGCCGCTCGATCATCGGCGGGGTCAGGCCGTTGGCGCCGGCCTTCTCCAGGTCGCGGGCGTTGGCGGCCAGGATGGCCGGGGCCTCGGCTCGGATGGCGGCGGCGATGGCGACGAGGGCGGCGGTGCGCTGGGCTGGCGTGGCGAGGCGGAGCGCGCGCGCGCCTTCGCGGGCCGCCTGGCCCATCGCCCTCATCGTCGCCTGCAGGCCCCCGGCCGCGTCGTCCATGGCTCGTCCGTCCCCGGATATGCTCAGATTGAGGCTTACCTAGGCTCTTTGGGGGCTCGGGGAAATGGCCAATTGCTGGCGGAGCGCCGAGAAAGCCTGTCAGCGCGGGTGCAGGCCTTGTGCGGCGTTCGTCTTCGGGTTGAATGGCGGGGAAGCTTGGCCGGAGCGGTCCGCGGCTTCCTAGGAGATCGCCGGTGATCCGTCGCACCCTGTCCCTGCTGGCCCCGGTCCTGGTCTTGTCGCTGAGCGCCTGCATCACGGTGAACATCGGCCAGAGGGACGTCGTCCCGCCCTTCGACGGCGCCCAGCCGGCCGGGGCGCCGCTGTCGGCGGCGGCCATTCCCGGCGCGCAGGTGGCCGCCGGCACGGTCCCCTTCGCCTCGGGCGAGATCCACTACGTCTTGGCGAAGGCCGACCCCGCCCGGCCGCTGGTGGTGTTCTGCGGCGGCAACATGTTCAGGGAAAGCGCCGGCGGGGCCTCGCGCGGCGCGGTGCTGGGGCGGTTCGGCGACGTCCTGATGTTCGACTATCCGGGCCGGGGCCAGTCGACCGGCGCGCCGACGCGCCAGGCCTTCGAGGCCGCCCGCGCGCCCCTGGCCCGCAAGATCGAGGCCCTGGCGGCGCAGCGGACCGGCGGGGTGATCTTCTGGGGCCACTCGCTGGGCGGGACCTACTGCGCGGCCCTGGCCGCCGAGACCAAGGTCGCGTCCAGCCTGGTGATGGAGGGCAGCTTCGCCTCGATCGAGGACATCGCCGACGCCATGGCCGGGGCGGCGCGGCCGCTGGTGCGGCTGCGGATCGATCCGGGCGCAATGAACTACAAGGCTCCCGAACTGCTGAAGGCCTATCCGGGCAGGATCGTCGTCGCCGCCTCGCGCCAGGACGAGACCATTCCGTTCAAGGCCTCGCGCCGTCTGGCCGCGCGCCTGGAGGCGCAGGGCAGGGCGGTGACTTTCGTGCCGCTGACTCAGGGCAAGCACTCGCGCTTCTACCTGGAGCCGGCGTATGGGCCGGCGATGACCGCGGCGATCGCCGCGCCATGATGTCAGTACGGCCTGACATGAAGTCATGATTTCCTGACATAATGTCAGGTTGACATTACATTTTGATGCTGTCAGGTTTGCCTTACATCAACGGGAGGCAGCCATGCTGGCCATCGGCAAGTTCCACAGCTCGGCGCATCGGCGCTACGTGATCCGCACCATGGCGTTCATGATCCCCTATGTGCTAGTCAACATGGGCGCGATCTTCGGGGCGTTCGACGACATCAGGACGCCGGTGGCGGCCTGGGCGCTGGCCCTGGTGGTTTCGGCGCCGGTGGTCGGCCAGATCTGGGCCACCCTGGCGCTGATGGCCGAGTCCGACGAGTTCGTCCGCGCCCTGGTCGCCCGCCAGTTCATCGTCGCCTCGGGCGTGGCCATGGCGCTGTTCTCGGTGTGGGGCTTCGGCGAGAGCTACGCCCATGCGCCGCACCTGCCGGGCTGGCTGATCTACCCGCTGTTCTGGGCGGTGTTCGGCGTCGTCTCGCCGTTCATCCGGAGCACGCGATGAAAAACCGCCTGAAGCTGCTGCGCGTCGAACGCGGCTGGACCCAGGAGCAGCTCGGCCAGGCGCTCAGCGTCTCGCGCCAGGCGGTCAACGCCTTGGAGACCGAGAAGCACGACCCGTCGCTTGATCTGGCCTACCGCATCGCCGCCATCTTCGAGCGGCCGATCGAAGAGATCTTCGAGAACCCGCACGTCCGCTGAGGACGTTTCCAGATACTCAAGGAGACCCAGTCCATGTCGCTCGCCTTTCTCGGCGGCCGCGCGGTCGCGCGCGCCTGCATCATCGTCCTGGCCGCCCTGCTGGGCCTCGGGATCGCTATTTCCGTCGCCCGGGCCGAGCCGGCCTTCACGAGCGAGCGGCTGTCGGTCGAGGTGATCGGGCAGGGGCCCGACGTGATCCTGGTTCCGGGCTTGGCCTCCTCGCGCGAGGTGTTCCGGCCGCTGGCCGACCGGCTGAAGGCCACGCACCGCGTGCACCTGGTGCAGCTGTCGGGGTTCGCGGGCCAGCCTTGGACCGGCGGCGAGGGCCCGTTCGTCGACCCGGCGGTCGAGGCCGTGGCGGCCTATGTCCGCTCGGCCGGTCTGGCGCGGCCGGCGGTGATCGGCCACTCGATGGGCGGACTGTCGGCCCTGCTGCTGGCCCAGCGCAATCCGCAGCTGGTCGGCCGGGTGATGACGGTCGACGCCCTGCCGTTCTACAGCGCCATGTTCGGCCCAACGGCTACGCCGGCCAGCGCCAGGCCCTTCGCCGACCGCATGGCGGCGGGGGTCCTGTCGGCCAGCCCCGAGGCCTTCGCCGCCCAGCAGGCGGCCGCCGCCAAGGGTCTGTCGCGCACCCCCGCCATGCAGGAGGCCATCGTCGCCTGGTCGCTGGCCTCGGATCGCCAGGCGGTGGCCAAGGCGATCTTCGAGGTGATGACGCTGGACGCCCGTCCGGGCCTGGCGGCGATGAAGGTTCCGGTCACCGCGCTCTACGCCGTCGACGCCGAGGGCGCCCTGCCGCCGGCCGTGGTCGGGGCGCTGTGGATGCGCGAGTACGACGCTCTGCCGGGCGTGAAGCTGGTCCGCGTCGAAGGCAGCCGCCACTTCATCATGGCCGACCAGCCCGAAGCGTTCGCCAAGGCGGTGGACGTGTTCCTGAAGTAGGGAACCCTCCCCCTGAAGGGGGAGGTGTCGCCGAAGGCGATGGAGGGGGAAGTCTCTTGGAGATTGGCCGGTTCAGCGGAAGCTGAAAACGCCCCCCTCCGGCCCTCCGGGCCACCTCCCCCAGAGGGGGAGGATCTTGTGGCAGCAGATGCTCCCCCTCTGGGGGAGCTGTCGGCGAAGCCGACTGAGGGGGCCTTACCCCCCCACCGCCAGGTCGTCGGCGTGGATCATCGGGCCTTCGGTGAAGCCCAGCTCGGCCTCGATGGCGTCGCTGCGCAGGCCGGCGATCCGCAAGGCGTCGGCGCTGTCGTAGCGCACCAGGCCGCGGGCGACCTCGTGACCGGTCTCGTCGCGCACGCGCACGGCGTCGCCCTTTTCGAACGGACCCTCGACGGCGCGGACCCCGGCGGCCAGCAGGCTCTTGCCGGTCTTCAGGGCGGCTGCGGCGCCGGCGTCGACCGTCACCCAGCCCTGCGGGGCCAGCGAGCCGGCGATCCAGGCCTTGTAGGCGGCGGCGGGCGAGGCGGCGGCCTCGATCAGGGTCGCGGGCGCGCCCTCCTCGATGGCGGCCAGCGGACGCGGGCGCGAGCCCAGGGTGATCAGGGTGGCGCAGCCCGCCGCGCGGGCGATGCGGGCGGCGGCGATCTTGGTGGCCATGCCGCCGGTGCCCACGCCGGCGGCGGCGTTGGCGCCCTCGGCCATGGCGGCGATCGCCGGCGTGATCTCCGAGACGCGCGGAATGTGGGTGGCGGCCGGGTCGCGGCGCGGGTCGGCGGTGTAGAGCCCGTCGATGTCCGACAGCAGCACCAGAAGGTCGGCGCCCGCCAGCTGGCCGACGCGGGCGGCCAGGCGGTCGTTGTCGCCGTAGCGGATCTCTTCGGTGGCCACCGTGTCGTTCTCGTTGACGACGGGAACCACGCCCAGCGACAGCAGGGTCTCGACCGTGGCGCGGGCGTTCAGCCAGCGGCGGCGGGTCTCGGTGTCGTCGCGGGTCATCAGGATCTGGGCGACGCCGACGCCGTGCGGCTCGAACGCCTCCTCCCAGGCCCGCATCAGGAGGCTCTGGCCGGCGGCGGCGGCGGCCTGCTTCTCCGGCAGGGTGATCTTGCGGCCCGAAAGGCCAAGGCGGCGGCGTCCCAGCGCCCCCGCGCCGGACGAGACCACCACCACCTGCTTGCCGGCCGCGCGCAGGGCCGCGGCGTCGGCGCAGAACGCCTCCAGCCAAGCCCTGTTAGCCGCGCCGGTGGCGGCGTCGACCAGCAGGGCCGAGCCGACCTTGAACACGATCCTCCGGGCCTGGCCCAGAGGTCCCCCGACCCCCAGGTTCACGGCTGCCAGCCCCCCGGCGTCTCCTCGATGTGGTCCTCGTCTTCCTCGATCTCGGCCACCGCGTCGCCGCGGCGCACGCGCACCTGGCGATAGGCCGCGCGCAGCAGCTCGGTGACGCCCTCGCCCGACACGCCGGAGATCAGCATCGGCTTGACGCCGGCCACGGCTTCCAGCTCGGCCTGCTTGGCCGCGCGGGTCTCCTCGTCCAGGGCGTCGATCTTGTTCAGCGCCAGGATCTCGGACTTGACCGCCAGCTCGTCGCCATAGGCCTCGAGCTCGCCGCGGATGGTGGTCCAGGCGCCGACGATGTCGTCCTGGGTGGCGTCCACCAGGTGGATCAGGGTGGCCGAACGCTCGACGTGGCCGAGGAACCGGGTGCCCAGCCCCGCGCCTTCCGACGCGCCCTCGATCAGGCCGGGGATGTCGGCCAGCACGAAGCGCTCGCTGGTCGACAGGTCCACGACGCCCAGGTTCGGGGTCAGGGTGGTGAAGGGATAGTCGGCGATCTTCGGCTTGGCCGCGCTGGCCGCCGCCAGGAAGGTCGACTTGCCGGCGTTGGGCAGGCCCACCAGGCCGACGTCGGCGATCAGCTTCAGCCGCAGCCACAGCCAGCGCTCTTCGCCTTCCTGGCCGGGATTGGCCCACATCGGGGCCTGATTCACCGGGCCCTTGAAGTGCAGGTTGCCCCAGCCGCCGTTGCCGCCCTTGGCCAGCAGCACGCGCATGCCCGGCTCGTCGAGGTCGACGATCAGGGTCTCCTTGTCCTCTTCCAGCACCTCGGTGCCGACGGGGACCTTCAGGACGATGTCGTCGCCGGCCGCGCCGTGGCGCTGGCGGCCCATGCCGTGCACGCCGGTGCCGGCCTTGAAGTGCTGCTGGTAGCGATAGTCGATCAGGGTGTTGAGGCCCTCGACGGCCTCGATCCAGATGTCGCCGCCGCGACCGCCGTCCCCACCGTCGGGGCCGCCGTATTCGATGTACTTCTCGCGTCGGAAAGACACCGACCCGCCGCCGCCGTTGCCGGAGCGGATGAAGATCTTGCATTGATCCAGGAATTTCATGGGCGTCTTTTGTCCCAACACGGGTTTCGCGTCGAGCGAAATGGACTTGGCGCAACCTGTGGAACGCGCGACCAGGCGCCGCCCGTGTCGATATTGCGACAAAGAAGCGCTGCCTTGAACGCTGTTCGGCGTCGTGACGAAATGTTAAACACGGGGTGCGACAAACGGTCCCGGGGCGAAAATTCTCTATTTCTCGTGGAGGGGGAGGGCGTCCGTTGTCGACGGAAGCGAACGTCAGGGATGAACTCGATCAGGACCTCAAGGACCTGACGCTGCAGACGCTATGCCGCAAGTATGCGGGCGAGGCGTCGATCCATCGCAACATCCTGATGAGCCGCGGCACCGGCGTGACCGGGACGTGGCGCGATTTCCGCGCCTTCCTCGGCGACATCGGTCCCAAGCCGTCCGAAAACCACGTGCTGGTGCTGATCAACCGGCTGGAGCGCACCTATGGCCCCGGCCGCGCCCGCTGGATGACGCCCGACGAGCAGTCTACGCACGAGGCCGAGTTCGACCGCGTCCAGGCCGAGAAGAAGCGCGAGGCCCAGAAGCTGGAGCACGAGGCCGCCGCCATCCGTCGCGCCAAGGCTCCCAACGCCCCCAATTTCGGTCAGTTCACGCCGATGGCCGGCCAGCAGGTCAGCTTCACCGACGTGGCCAAGAAGCTGAACATCCCGGTCGCCGCCCTTTCGAAGACCATGGCCGGCGGCCGCAGCGCCGACGAGCTGGTCAAGCGCGCGGCCAGCGCCGCCGAGGTGATCAACACCGAAGCCAGCTGGCTGCCGCCGGATCCGGCCCGCAAGGCCAACTTCTTCGAGGCCTTCCGCATCTGGCACATGCAGGTGCAGCCGCAGTTCAGCCGCGCGGCCACCCCGACCTTCCTGTTCCTCTACATCGCCCTGCCGGTGATGAAGGAAT
>PJUJ01000703.1_pt1 | contig 11751 bp, 8 predicted proteins | sample 1512321 | NCBI WGS metagenome assembly PJUJ01 (sample SAMN08177669, study PRJNA422409) | Feces metagenome, whole genome shotgun sequencing project. | isolation source: Chicken feces enriched on filter paper: beechwood xylan treatment | host: Gallus gallus | place: USA: Madison | collected 2015-01-15 | reverse complement strand
TTTTGTTTGTTCAATAGGTGAAGCATCTCCTGATACTATTCGTGAGTATATTCTCAATCAGGGTTAGTCGCTTACATCCCACAGGCTAAAGACCTGTGGGGTTTACGCTCCGTTTTATAAAAACCTAATAAATTCTTTGGATGATTGTCTATCAAAACCTTCGGCTATATTATTTCAAATAGAAACAGTTGCTCTGCATATCTGATCTTTAAAGGAAAAATCTTTAAGATTTCTAAATGAAGAATATATAGAAATAGCAAGATTCTGTGCTTTTTGCCAAGCTAGAATGTCTTCAAATTTTTGTATTTTCATCTTGCCTTAGAGATTAAATACTGACAACTGTTAACTTGTAACTGTTTACTTTGTAAACCTCGCCTCATACACTCTCTCGTTATCTTTCCAGTCTTTAACAATCAATTTAAATATATGTTCTCCTTTCGACAATGAAGGATCAAAACGATGCCATAGATGTCTATTCTTGGAATCATATTCCATCAAAACCCATTTGTCATCGATATAGCCATTAAAGGATTGTATCCCTGAAAAATTATCCGAAATGGTAAAATCAATTTTGCTTTGTGTAACTACATTTTTACCATTTACCAAATTTCGAGGGGTAATAGTCGGTGCTATTGTATCCACAGCTACATAGAAATTTCCGAAGTTTCTGGTGTTAACAATAACCCAACCCTTTTCAAATTTTCCGCCTTCAGCACCTCCGTCCGTAGAGGCGATAAGAGCTTTACTTTCCAAGTGTGGTGGAAGATTTGTGGGTTTGATGGACAAGGAATAAGATGAAAACAGCGGAGTTAATGTATTGTGCACTTTGTGCAATGCAGAATATGCATTGGGCAGTTGAGTAGCTTCCTCATATACAAAGTCCAAATTATCGTATAACACTCCATTGGGAATTTCCAATTTTATGCTTTCCGTAGAAAACGTATGATTGGTATTGTATTCCAACATTTTACCTTTCAAAGGCACAGCAGCTTTTGCTGCAATTGAATTATTTGCTACTTTAAAATCTAACTCACTGCAGTTGCCAGCAACATCCTTTACCACATATTTGACGTTATAAACTTTATTTTCTGTCAACTCAATTACGCCATTATTTGTAAGCGTTTTGAATATTTCCAATGGATTTCCCGGATCTTTAAAAGACTTTTGAACTTTAGCCTTTGTCCTTTTCCAATGTGGATAATCGATATAAGAATGAATGGCACGTGTGGTGTTAAAATCCAATTCTTCGAATACAACAGAAGAAATTACTTGTCCATCTACAAAAAGTTCAATAGAATATACGCCATTTTGAAATCCTCCCGCACGGTGTCTATCAATTGTATTGATTCCTAATCCAAATTTTCCTGAAACAGGGATTGGTGTAGCTTGTGTCAAGCTATATCTTCCTGCACCAATGCTTTTTACTGCTAAGGTTTTTCTTGGTGTGAATTCATTGAATAGTTTATCATTCAGCTCATAAATCATTACACTATTTATGGTGGGATTGAACTTATCAGCAAAGCGCAATCCAAACAATTGTGGGTTCAGTGGATGCTGTGTTTTGGTATCCCGAATTTCGAAATGAAGATGAGGACCTCCAGAACCACCCGTATTTCCTGCATTACCAATGAATTGGCCTTTTGTTAATTTTACTTGGTCTGGACTAAGTGTAATATCTACATCAAATCGTTGCTGTTTGTACTGTTCTGCGCGTACGATTTGGGTCAATTGCACATTGAAAGAATCCATGTGCAGGTACGCCGTCGTATATCCGTTTGGATGGTCAATATATACTGCATTACCGCCACCGCCAATCTGTACACGCACTCTGGAAACAAAACCTTCAGCCGCAGCATGCAAAGGAAGTCCAATTTTTTGTTGTGTACGGTAATCATCGCCTCCATGAAAGTGTGTGCTACGTAACTCGGCAAACGTGCCCGAAGCATCCATAGCAATATTCAATGGATTGCGAAAATAGCCTTGCGGATAATTACGCGATGTAATTATATTCTTATTCTGTGCTTTGATGTTAAAAAGTGTACTTACCACTCCAAGCAACAGAAAACCTAATTTTTTCATATTATTTGATTTGTGTCGTGAACATCAATGTGTCCCCGATATATCCTTCGAATTTGTCCCCAATAGCAATTGGACCGACCCCCACAGGAGTACCTGTGTAGATTAAATCTCCTTTACGAAGGGTGATGAATTTCGATATATATACTATTAACGAATCAATATCGAAAATCATATCTTTCGTATTGCCTTCTTGTACAATTTCCCCATTTTTTCTCAATGAAAATTTAATTTCATTGATATTTTCAAATTCTTCTTTCGTAATTAAAGGACTAATTACAGCCGAATGATCGAAAGCTTTTGCTAGTTCCCAAGGTAATCCTTTTTCCTTGTGCTTAGCTTGAATATCTCTAGCCGTAAAATCGATCCCTAAACCTATAGCATCATAATACTTATGTGCGAATTTTTTAGAAACATGTTTTCCTTCATTGCATATCCTGAAAACCACTTCGCATTCGTAATGTACATCGGAAGAAAACTCCGGATAATAGAAATCTTTATTGTCTTTTAAAACCGCAGTGTCGGGTTTCATAAAGATAACGGGTGACTCGGGAACTGGATTATTTAACTCTTTAGCGTGATCTATGTAATTTCTACCAATGGCAATTATTTTCATCTGTTTATGTCTTTTATACAAATGTACATAAAATGATAGAAGTGATTTTTGTTTCAAAAGTGCTATGATTGCTAATTTCAATTATTACTTAATTCTTGAAAGATTATATCTGATTTTTTACAATTCAAATTTTATCACTCCAAATATCCCTAAACTAAATTATTTTATAAAGTGCTTTATTTTGGGTTGATATCGGGATTTAGGTTTTGCTAAATCGATTAAAAATCATTTAATTAGAAAATAATTATAAACAAAACTCACAGAAAAAATATTGTTATCCACTATCCCAATCCAATAGTGGTAGTGTACACCATCTATATTATGATCAAAAAATCTTTTTAATGCTCATTATCATTATGACCATTTCTATACACATATTGTTTGCGCAGAAAAACCGAAACCTTATTCGGGCGTCAGAAACTTTAGATTCTATATATAAATTTTTCAGCATTCCCAATAGCTATTTGTTGCGGGAACATTACTCCTTTACGGGGGATTTCAAAGCAGACTATTTGGGAGGAGGCGAAAATGCTAATAAAGCAAATGCGTATGCGTATCTATGGCCGTATTCAGGTTCTCTTTCTGCGCAGGTAGCATTTTATGAAAGCACAAGATATAAGAAAACTTTGAAGGCCATAGATAGTAAAGTGTTAAGGGGTTTAGATGAATATTTTGATAAGCGGTCGCCTGTAGGATATGCTTCATATGTTAATTCTGCACCGCAATCTGATAGGTTTTATGATGATAATGTATGGTTAGGAATTGACTTTACGGATCTTTATCTGCTTACAAAAGATAAAAAGTTCCTAAAAATGGCGTTAGAAATATGGGAGTTTGTAGCAAGTGGAAAGGATGAGAAACTTGGAGGAGGGATCTATTGGTGCGAACAAAGAAAGGAGTCTAAAAATACCTGTTCGATGTTCCAAGTGTTGTTTACTTAGCCAAATTGTATCTTGCTACCAACGATAAAAAATATTTAATAGAAGCGGAGAATTTGTACAAATGGATCCAATCTAATTTAATGGATACAAAGGATTCTCTATATTATGATAATATCAACCTCAAAGGCGTGGTAGATAAACGAAAATACGCCTATAATACTGGGCAAATGATTCAAGCAGGGGCATTGCTGCATCAGCTAACCAAAAAACAAAAATATCTTTTGGATGCCCAAAATTCTGCAAAGGGTGGTTTTGATTACTTCTTTTATGATACTAAAGATAGCGATAAAACACATAAAGTATTAAAACAAAGTAATAATTGGTTTATAGCGGTCATGATGCGTGGGTATATGGAATTATATACTGTTGATAAAAATCCGATTTATATCCAAGAATTTCATAAAAATCTGGATTACGCATGGGAACATATGCGTGAGCGGACAGGGCTGTTTAATAAAGATTGGTCTGGAGCACAGCAAGAAAAGTCTAAATGGCTTTTGGATCAATTTGCTATAGTTGAAATGTATGCAAGATTATCAAACTTGAAATAAGATTTGTTTATATTTTCCTCTGATTCAGAATAATAGTTGAATTAAAATCCAACTTCATCATTTGGGTAGTCTACTTATAGGCTACCTTTTTTATGTGCTTCGTTACAATTATTTATACAACTGAGGTAAATTAAAATCTGTCAAAAGCAATGAACTTAATTTTTTCATAAATAGGTACCTAGCTAATGTTGAACGCGTAAATGTTATTAAAACTTATAAGAAAACCATCATATGTTAGTCAATCTTTATTTAATATTTTGATTTAATATTTAAAAAATATTGTAAATGACTTTGCTAAATCGATTAAAATGATTTAATTAGTACAAATTATAAACTAATTCTACCACTAAAATATTTGTGTCTCATATCTTATTTCAAGGCATAAGTATGGAATCAACTGACGAGAACATTGACTAATTAAATTATATTATGTGGAATTCAGACAAACTTAAACTTCGGAAGGGCAGGCTTTGTGTCCTCACCTTAACCTTACTTGCTTTGAGCAATAGTTCAGTTTATGCGAATAAGCTTTCTGCTGAAGAGGTTTATTTTAATGCACTAAAACAACAATCGGTACAAGGAACAGTCGTTGACGCTTCTACGGGACAAGGAATTTCGGGGGTCACCATTAGTGTTAAAGGTTCATCCGTTTCCACGCAGACGGATGAAAAAGGAAAGTTTACCATTACAGCGAATAATGGAGCAATTTTGGTCGCTTCTTATTTAGGCTTCGAAACCGCTGAAAAGGCTGTCAGCGGAACGCAAGTGACATTTTCGTTAATTCCTATTCAATCTAATCTGGATGAAGTAGTCGTAGTTGGTTACGGTACCCAAAAGAAAAGTGAGATAACTTCTGCTGTTTCTTCGGTAAAAGAGAAGGATTTTAACCAAGGCGGAATGCGTAGCCCAGTAGACCTTGTGCAAGGTAAAGTAGCAGGTTTAAATGTAACGCGTACGCAAGGGAGTAACCCAAATTCTGGAACGAGTATACAATTGAGAGGTATGGCTTCTATCAAAGGAGGTAATACGCCACTGATTGTAATTGATGGTATTCCTGGGGGCAATTTAGACCTGATCAAACAAGGTGATATAGAATCAATAGATGTGTTGAAGGATGGTTCTGCCGCGGCCATTTATGGTACACGCGGAAATGGAGGGGTCATTCTGATTACAACGAAGAAAGGTCGTTCTGGTGTTTCTGCATTTGAATACTATACCTATGGTCAGCATGAGGCTGTCGCTAGAAGACCGCGCATGTTGTCCGCTTCCCAGTTCCGAGATCGCGTTATAAAAGGTCAAAATAAACCAGATTTGGATTTAGGAGCTTCCACAGACTTATATGATGAATTAATAAACCACAACAATTTTTCGACATTTCATAATTTTGTAGGTAGTGGAGGCGGAGAAAACTCTTCTTATCGTGCTTCCATCAATTATGAAAAAGCTCAAGGTATAGCCAAACAGAACGAGAGAGACCAATTTGGCGGAAGGATTAATTTTTCCCAAACAGGTCTAGGAGATCGGTTAACCTTTACAGGGAATATCGCTGCAAATTTTAATAAAGCTGATCTTAACGGAGGAAAAACTGAATTTTTCGAACAAGCCATTCAACGTAATCCAACAGCACCCCTGTTCAATGACGATGGTAGTTTCTACCAAACACAAGGGTATAATAACTTCAATCCATTGGATCGTATGGCCAATAGAATTGAAGATCGTAACCAACAGACTTTTTCGGGAGATGCCCGCTTAAAGTTGCAAATTATTGATCCATTGAGCATCAGCACATTTGCTTCCTATGTACGTGACAATACCAATAATAGACAATATCGGTCTATTAAGGATTGGGATCAGCGCGAAGTGTCGGACTATCAGGGTATGGCTTACGCGTGGAAGGGCAATGATCTGAATTGGGCAAAAACATTTGAAACGACCATCGACTACAATCAAACCTTTAACGATGTACATACCATTACAGGATTATTAGGGTATAGTTATCAATACAATACATACGAAACATTCTCCATGTCCAATAATGGTTTTACTACGGATGCTTTTTTGGATTGGAATATGGGGTCAGGAACAGCCTTGACAAATACTAAATTGCCACGTCCAGGTATGAGTTCTTACAAAGATGACAATACTTTAATTGCCTTTTTTGGTCGTGTAAATTATAATTATGCGGATCGCTATTACCTAACTGCAATATTGAGAAGAGAGGGATCATCACGTTTTGGTACTAGTAACAAATGGGGGAATTTCCCAGCGATTTCTGCAGGTTGGAACATTACCAATGAAGAATTTTTTACTAATAAAGATTTAATAAATAATCTGAAACTGAGAGTTGGTTATGGGGTAACGGGTAATCAAGGTTTCCCGAATTACCAATCTATGGTATTGTTAGGTACAGGAGGTGTGTATCCTCAGGATGGAGTTTATTATCAAACATATGGCCCTACCCAAAATCCTAATCCTTTCTTAAAATGGGAACAAAAAGCGGAAACAAACGTAGGTTTGGACTTCGGATTATGGTCTAATCGTTTGACAGGTTCATTAGATGTGTATACTCGTAAAACTACGGATTTACTCAATCAATATACAGCTCAACAACCAGCATATGTCTCAGGAAGCATTTGGTATAATGTAGGTGAAGTGACCAATAAAGGGGTTGAATTGCAATTGTCGGGTTCACCAATTTCTAATGAAAACTTCACATGGACGGTTGATTTTGCAGGTAATTACCAAAAAAATAGATTAGTGCAAATGTCTAACGATACGTTCAAAAGTAATTGGATGACTTTTGGCGGATTGCCTTCGCCAGGTAATTTGGGTGATGCTATTCGATTAGAAGAAGGGGGAGAAATTGGTTCTTTTTATGGTAAAAGATATGCTGGAATAAATGATGAAGGTAAATGGTTATTCTACAAAGCGGATGGGTCTACAGGTACTGCAGCTGAAATGAATGAGAATGATTTAACGTATATCGGTAACGGAGTTCCTAAATATCAAGCTTCTTTAGGTAATAGATTTAATTATAAAGGATTTGATTTGACTGTATTTTTCAGAGGAAAATTTAAATATGATATTCTGAATACACCTGATATGTATTTCGGTAATCAAAAATGGTTGCCAAATAATGTGTTGCAAAGCGCATTTGACAAACATGATGCTATTAAAGATGATCCTCAATATTCTGATTACTACCTTGAGAATGGAAGTTTTGTGAAGCTGGACAATGTGACTTTGGGTTACAATTTCAAATTTAAAACGCAATATATCCGCAATCTTTATGTGTATGTGACTGGTAGAAATATTGCTACCATCACGAGCTACACTGGCTTAGATCCCGAATTGCAAGATGTTGGATTTGATGCTGGTATCGACAGCCGTGGATTCTATCCAAGAACGAGATCATGGACATTTGGGTTAAATATTGGATTTTAAAGTAGAGTAATATGAAAAAGATAAATAAAGTTCTGTCAGCAGTTGCGGTTCTGGGTGCTGGATTATTCTTTCATTCTTGTACAGACTTGACAGAAAATGTATATAGCAGTATAAACGAAAACAGTTTTTATAACAATAAACGTGAGGTAATGCAGGCTGCATTGCGTCCATTCACACATATGCAGGCTTGGTTAGCGCCAACAGGCCAAAGTGGATATTATTACCATTCGGAATTAAGCGCCGATCAATTGGCTTGGCCTCAAAAAGGAAGACATGGTTACGACAGTGGAGATCATATTCGTCAGCATTATCATACTTGGACGAGTAATGAAAGTAGATTGAGAAACGTGTGGACATTAATGTGGGGAGGAGTAGGCTATGTTAATAATGCCATTGCCGATATAGAAAGTTTGGATGTCACGAAGGTACAAGGCTTGACAGAAGAAGAGCGTGATGTAATTGTCTCGCAGTTGAAAGTGTTAAGAGCATTTCATTATATCAAAATAATGGATTTGTGGGGGAATGTTCCCATAGCAACAAAAGTGGCCGACCCCATTAATCCAGAGACACAATCTCGATCAGAAGTATTTGATTTCATTCATCAAGAGTTAGTAGACAATGTGGAGAATTTGCCTTTAACGTCGGCTTCAAATATAGGACAAGTATCACGCGCAGCAGGATATGCCATGCTGTCAGAATTGTATTTGAATGCCCAAAAGTGGAAAGGGCAAGCGATGTGGGATGAATGTATTGCGGTTTCGGACAAGATTATTAATGGTCAGGGTGGAGGAATTGGCGGTACGCCTAAATTATCGCCTGATATTAATTCCTTATTTAGCAATACCAATTCCGCGAATCCAGAATCATTGTTTCAGTTTCAGTTTAGTAGAGAAGCAGGTTTTACATTTGATTGGGCGGGTTTCTTCTTCGGATATGATTATATGAAAGAAGTGTTGAAAGTTGGCTATGGTGGATGGAACGCATTAGTAGTTATTCCTTCAGCATTTGACGCGTATGGAGAAGAGGATTTACGTAAAAAAGACTGGTTTTTGTTTGGTCCTCAATATAAATATGGTACTACCACTCCAGTGTTAGGAACAGAAGAATACAGCGGTAAGCCATTGGTATTTGTAAATAGTATACGTCGTGAAAGTGAAGGAGATCGTACAAGTCAAGGAAGTATGACAGAGGGTGAAGAAAACTCAGGTGCAAGATTCCATAAATACAAATCGGGCACTTTGGATGATCCTAATTATTGGGAGAATGATTATATCATTTACCGTTTGACTGAGATTTATTTCAATAAGGCAGAAGCAATCATGCGCAAAAATAATGGATCTGCAAATGCGGAAGCTGTGTCACTGATTAATGAATCACGCAAAAGAGCTTTTGCGGATGATGATTGGACGGCAAACCAATATACCACAGCTACTTTAACGCTAGATGAATTATTGAAAGAAAGAGGTAGAGAATTTATTTTTGAAGGTAAGAGAAGAACGGATTTAATTCGTTTTGGAAAGTATACCACCGCTTCTTGGTGGGATCACACCCCTTCAAATGATCCTAATAGAGAATTATTCCCTGTGCCGAATAATCAACTTTCAATAAATCCGAATTTAAAACAAAATCCAGGATACGAATAGCATAAGGGCTCTGCAATAGCAGAGCCTTTTTTATTCTACTACAATTACTTTTACGATAACGATATGTTTTTAGCTAAATCGTTTTTAGTTAAAATTTCTTATATTAGAAATACCAATTAATTCGAAATGAAAAGAAGAACCGCAATTAAGCAACTTTTTATTCTTGCTGGAGGAATCGTAATTGCGACTTCTTGTACGGGAGATCGCCAGAAATCTTCGATAGCTCTGTCCAATGTAGATTTTTCCAAAGAGGATGAGGAACTGCTAGCAGATCTAGTCGAAGCAATTATTCCTGAAACAGATTCATCGGGTGCAAAATCCCTGAATTTACATTTGTTCGTGATGAAAATGGTCGATGATTGCCATTCACCAAAAGATCAAAAATCTTTTGTGGAAGGACTAAAAATGGCCAAAGAACTTAAAGGGAAATCGATAAGTGAGATTCAAACCTATTTTTCCACCTTGCCAAAAGAGGATACATTTTTTGCTATTCTGAAAAATAGAACCATAATGGGCTATCAAAATTCTGAATATGTGATGAAGAACAAAGTGATTTATGAATTGGTGCCAGGTAGATACGATGGCGCAGTAAAAGTTAACAGTTAATATGGCATATCTCAATATAGATTCGCAAAAAGATAGAACATATGATGCTATTGTCATCGGTTCAGGTATAAGCGGTGGATGGTCTGCGAAAGAATTATGTGAAAAAGGTCTCAAGACATTGGTTTTGGAACGTGGGCGCGATGTGAAACACATCAAAGATTACCCTACAACCAATATGTATCCTTGGGAATTTGAGCATCGCAATGAGATGCCTTATCAGGTAAAGCAGGATAATCCCATCGTGAGCAAGTGCTACGCATTCCATGAAGATGCGGCACACTTTTTTGTTAAAGATAACGAACATCCCTATATACAAGAAAAACCTTTTGATTGGATTCGTGGCTATCAAGTCGGTGGAAAATCATTATTATGGGCAAGACAGACCCAGCGGTGGTCCGATTTTGATTTTGAGGGACCTGCACGAGATGGTTTTGCGGTAGACTGGCCAATTCGTTATGCAGATTTAAAGCCTTGGTATGATCATGTAGAACGTTTTGCTGGTATAGCCGGTGATAAAGATGGATTGCCAGAATTACCGGACGGGGAATTTTTGCCAGCCTATCCGCTGAATGTCGTAGAGAAATATTTTAAGCAAAGTGTCGAGAACAAATATCCAACACGGAAAGTTATTTCGGCACGTTGTGCTCATATTTCTAAACCGCAGCCTATTCATATCCAGCAAGGACGTACCCAATGTCAAAATAGAACCTTATGTCAGCGTGGTTGTCCTTTTGGAGGATATTTTAGTTCGAATGCTTCCACTTTACCCTGGGCAGCAAAAACTGGAAACCTGACACTAAGACCAGACTCTGTGGTTCATTCTATTTTGTATGATGAACAAAAGGGGAAAGCCGTAGGAGTAAAAGTTATTGATCGAAATACGAAGGAAGAGATTGATTTTTATGCAAAAATCATTTTTGTGAATGCAGCAGCTATTAATACCAATTTGATCTTGTTAAATTCTACATCTACCCGTTTCCCGAATGGTTTAGGCAATGATAGTGAAACGTTGGGTAAATATGTGGCTTTCCATAATTATAGTGCCCGAATATATGCTGAGTACGAGGGGTTGTTAGATTATACTGTCGAAGGTCGTAATCCAGCAGGTGGTGCTTATATTCCCAGATTCAGAAACCTATATAAGCAAGAAACGAATTACTTACGTGGCTACGCGGCTGGATTCGGGGCTTATCGTTCTTCGTATGCTGATACTTCTGGATTAGGCGAAGATTTAAAAAAATCTTTGTTGAATCCAAAACTCGGAAATTGGGGAGTAGGTTCGCACATGATGGGGGAGACTATTCCAAAAGCATCAAATTATGTAGCATTAGATAAGGACAAAAAAGATGAATGGGGTATTCCTTTGCTCAAGATTTCTATTGATTACGACCAGAATGATGAGAAGATGAAGAAGGATTACTTGGATACTTTGGAAGAAATGTTTACTGAGGCAGGTTTTACCAACATTCGTCGCGATGACAATTGGCAGGCACCTGGATTAGATATACACGAAATGGGTGGTGTTCGTATGGGACTTGATCCTAAGACCTCTATGCTCAATAAATGGAATCAACTGCATGCTGTACCGAATGTTTTTGTTACCGATGGTGCAGCCATGACCTCTACTTCTACTCAAAATCCCTCTCTTACCTATATGGCATTTTCAGCGCGCTCAGTTGATTATGCAATTAAAGAAATGAAAAAGGGAAGTTTTTAAAAATTTTATTTTTAAAGAAAAAAATGCTATTTCAAGTGATTGAGATAGCATTTTTTATGTGCGTCCGGCATGGGCGTGAACTCTAGGGTGTAAGTCCCGAACGTGCCTTGATAGTGGGAAACGTTAACTTAAGGCAAGGGTGTCCTTCGCGAGGGGG
>PJUJ01000702.1_pt1 | contig 11774 bp, 10 predicted proteins | sample 1512321 | NCBI WGS metagenome assembly PJUJ01 (sample SAMN08177669, study PRJNA422409) | Feces metagenome, whole genome shotgun sequencing project. | isolation source: Chicken feces enriched on filter paper: beechwood xylan treatment | host: Gallus gallus | place: USA: Madison | collected 2015-01-15 | reverse complement strand
TAAGGACAATTAATAAACAATCTTCCAGAAATCCCTAAAACAAAAATGACTGAGTAAGCTTAATACTATACTCAGTCATTTTTTTAAGTCTCTTAAAAAAATAGAAACTTTTTCAGTGCCCTCAGTTTTTACTAGGCCTTTTTTTGTATTTTATGCCTTCGTTTAATAACTTTAATAAATTAAGATTCTTCCCATGAAATTTTCAATAAGCCTAATTCTCACTATTCTATTATTTGTACGCTGTACAACCAATATTGAAGCGGATCTAATTGTTTATAATGCACGAGTCTATACTGTGGATTCTGCTTTTACCATACAAGAAGCTTTTGCTGTAAAAAATGGAATCTTCATTGACATTGGAACCAGCAAACATATTCTTGACCGCTACAAAGCCAAAGAAATAATTGATGCAAAACAGCAACCCATTTATCCTGGTTTTTACGATGGTCATGGACATTCCTTTATGTTAGCTGACTATTTCCAGCAAGTTGATTTAGTAGGCTGCAAGTCTATACAGGAAGTGATTAACAAAATCCAAGAATTTTACAAAACACATAAAGAAAACAAATGGATTATAGGTGCTGGATGGGATCAATCACTTTGGCCAGACAAACAATACCCGACTCGCGACACCTTAGATAAGTACTTCCCTGATATTCCAATCTTCTTACATCGTATAGATTATCATGCTGCTGTAGTCAATTCTGAAGCACTAAGAGTAGCGCAAATTGATTCTACAATAACAGTAGAAGGAGGAAAAATTGTGGTTGATAGTACGAATCGCATGACGGGCGTATTAATTGATAATGCCATGGCATTGGTATCGAAATATATACCTGCAGGCAATGAGGTTAATATCTTAATAAAATTAAAGCAAGCACAAGATTCATTATTTGCTGTAGGTCTTACGAGTATAGTGGACGCTGGCTTAGATATTGAACAACTGGAATTATTGAAAAAATTCTATGAACAGGATTCTCTAAAAATTCGGAATTATGCTATGATCTTTGCCGAGCCGCACAATATCACAAAATATATAAATGAAGGAATTTATGAATCCGAAAAGCTCACTATAAAAGCCATCAAAATGATGGCTGATGGCGCTTTAGGGTCACGTGGGGCTTGTATGCTCGAAAACTACAGTGATGATAGCACAAAGGGATTTCTACTCCATTCCAGAGAAGAATTTGAAACCTCTTTAGCTGCACTTGCCAATTCCTCTTTTCAAGTCGCTATACATGCCATAGGAGATTCTGCTAATAGAATGTTATTAGACTTATATGGAGCTTTAAATTTACAAAACAGAAGATGGAGGATTGAACACGCTCAAGTTGTACATCCTTCAGATTTCATCAAGTTCAAAAATTATCAAGTTATGCCCTCCATTCAGCCTACGCACGCCACCTCCGATATGAAATGGCTGGAAGAAAGAATTGGAGCCGAACGAGCAAAAGGAGCATATGCGTATAAAGAATTGTTAAGAAATTACGGAAAAGTAGTTATTGGAACAGATTTTCCTATCGAACATTTTAATCCTCTATATAGCTTCCATGCTGCTGTAGCCAGACAGGATGCAGCCAATTTACCTAAAGAAGGCTTCCAGATGGATAATGCATTGTCTAGAGAAGAGGCTTTAAGAGGTATGACCATTTGGGCAGCTTATGGTTGTTTTCAAGAAAAGAAGCGTGGATCTATTGAAAAAGGTAAAGATGCAGACTTCGTGATATTAGCTCAAGATATAATGACCGCTTCTACTGATAAATTGAGAAATATAAAAACAAATCGAACAGTTGTTGCTGGCGAATCGGTTTATATTAGACAATAAAAAGGAGCTTTAAAGCTCCTTTCTACTTATTGCATATCGAATAAATGTTTTTCGGCATGGTAAGAAGAACGAACCAAAGGTCCTGACTCTACATATTTAAAGCCCATCTCCAAACCAATTTGCTTGTATTTATCAAACTGCGCTGGAGTAATCCAATCTATGACTGGATGATGTGCTTTTGTAGGTTGTAAATACTGACCTAAAGTCAATATATGCACACCTGCATTATATAAATCTTGCATAGCTTCAATTACATCTTCTTCTATCTCGCCTAAACCTAACATAATACCAGATTTGGTACGCAAGCCTGCTTCAGAGATACGGCGAAGACATTCTAATGAACGATCATATTTAGCTTGTATACGAACTTCACGAGTTAATCGACGTACAGTCTCTAAATTGTGCGAAACAACTTCAGGGCGCACCGCTAGAACGCGTTCTAAGTTATTCCATTGACCTTTGAAGTCTGGTATTAAAGTTTCTAAAGTTGTCTCTGGACTTTCACGACGAATCGCGTTGATTGTTTCAGCCCAGATTGTTGACCCACCATCTTTCAAATCGTCACGATCGACCGATGTAATGACGCAATGTTTAACCTGCATTAACTTGACTGAATTTGCTACACGGTTTGGTTCATCTAAATCCACTGCTAAAGGTCTTCCGGTTGCCACAGCACAAAAAGAACACGAACGCGTACAGATATTACCCAAAATCATAAATGTAGCAGTACCAGCTCCCCAACATTCTCCCATGTTAGGACAATTACCACTCTCACAAATTGTATGTAGTTTATGTTCGTCTACCAAATTACGAACATGACGATATTCTTTTCCTACAGGAAGCTTTACGCGTAACCAATCTGGTTTACGCTGTGTCTGATGGACAGGTATAACGGGTAGTTCAATCATACTACAAATGTAAACAAACTTTGGAAAATCTATAAGTGAATATTTATTGTGAAATCATATCTATGTAATAAAATAAAATCATTGACAGAGATGGATAAACAACAATAAAAAAGGTCTCCCCTAAAGGAAGACCTCATCATATAACATATTACCTTTATTCTTAGAATTCGAAACCGATACCAAATGATAAAACTCTATTTTTAACATCACTTGATGGGAATTTATCTCCAGCGATGTTAGTAAGACCTAATCCATAGTTCGCATTGATTAAGAAACCGCCAGCTAATTTGACACCAGCTGTAATGTTAGCACCAAAATCAACTCCTTTTAATGTTTCATCTTTACCAAATTTAAATTCATTTAATGTCGTTGATGCAAAATCTCCATCACCTGAAATTCTATCGAATTTATTTTTACCACTAATACCGAATCCTACATACGGACCAGCACCTAATTGCAATTCAGCACCTCCTACTGGAAGTTTACCTACAAAGTTTACAGGAACTTCAATCCACATCGTATTTTGATTAACTTCGTAAGTAGTTCCAGCTACTTTGTAATCTACTAAAGTAGCACCTTTTCCTTGCAATGAAATACCTGGTTGAATAGCAAAATTAGGACTTACATTAGCATTCAAATAACCCGTAATATAAAAGTTAGTTGCTGATTTTGTATCTGATAAATTATCAGAACTACCGTAGCTATACGATGGAAGTGTAACACCTGCTTTTAAACCATAGCCAGTTTGAGCTTGAGCTCCTGCTGCCATTAATAACACTGCTCCTAATGATAGTAAAATTTTTTTCATACCTTAATATTTAAATTAATCTAAATGTTAGTGTTACCTCTATAAATCCCAATGAAGTAACCTCTCGTTGTAGAAATACAAATTAGATGCCAAAAACCAGAGCTCGAAAAAATATCTTTTATTTGAATTTATTTTTGGCATTTTCAAAATTAAGAGTTACTTTTGCACACCCAGTAAGGGAAAAGGGTCGGATGGCCGAGTGGCTAGGCAGAGGTCTGCAAAACCTTGTACAGCGGTTCGAATCCGCTTCCGACCTCGTTTAAAACGTAAAATAAAAATATTAAATACAATGGGAGTTACACGTTTAAAAAGAAAAGATAGAAGAAACAAAACTGTTTCACGTGTTGAAGTTCAGTTTTTGAAATTAGGTCGTAACATTGAACTAGGTTCTCGTTCACAAATGCCTAAAAAAAGTCAAATCGTTAAAAACGATGAAATCTTAAACAAATTAGTTGCTGACGCTAAATAGTTTTATTTCATTTCTATGATATAAAAAAGGTTTACATTCATTTGTAAACCTTTTTTATTACCCCGTATATGAGACTAACATAAAAAATAAAAATCCCATAATGATTTTATTATGGGATTTTTATTTAAAATAGATAAAACTTTAGTCTTGGATTGCAGCAATACCTGGTAATACCTTACCTTCCATATATTCTAATAATGCACCACCACCAGTACTTACATAACTTACATGCTCCGTCATATTGAATTTTGCTACTGCTGCAGCAGAATCACCGCCTCCGATTAAAGAGAAAGCTCCTTGCTCTGTAGCTAATACTACCGCATCTGCTACGGCTTTAGTTCCTTTAGCAAAAGTATCAAATTCAAACACACCCATTGGACCATTCCATAATAGAGTCTTAGATGCCGAAATTACCTCTGCAAAGTGTTTAGCAGATTCAGCGCCAATATCTAATCCTTCCAAACCAGCTGGAATTTGATCATTAGGACCATCGTATACATTAGCATCATTGGAGAAAGCATCAGCAATTTGCGCATCAGTAGGTAATACTAGGTTAACACCTTTTTCTTCTGCTTTTTTCACTAATTCATTAGCCAAATCTAATTTATCTATTTCACACAATGAATTACCTATTTCACCCCCACGTGCTTTTACAAAAGTGTAAGCCATACCACCACCGATGATAAGATTATCAACTTTATCTAATAAAGCTTCGATCAATTGAATTTTATCTGAAACTTTTGCTCCACCCATAATTGCCGTAAACGGACGTTCTGGATTATTTAATACTTTCTCAGCATTTTTCAATTCCGCTTCGATCAAGTAACCAAAATATTTAGCTTCTGGGAAGAATTGTGCAACAATGGCTGTAGAAGCATGCGCACGGTGAGCTGTACCAAATGCATCGTTAACATACACATCGCCTAATTTTGATAATTTCTTAGCGAAGTCTTTATCTCCTTTTTCTTCTTCTTTGTAGAAACGCAAGTTTTCTAACAATAAAACTTCACCTGCGTTTAGGTTTGCAGCTTTATCAATAGCTTCTTGTCCAATACAATCATTAGCGAATTGTACATCGACACCTAAAACTTTGGATAAATGAGCTACAATATGACGTAATGAATACTTATCTGTAGGACCATCTTTTGGTCTACCTAAGTGAGACATCAAAATCACAGAACCACCATCTTTTAATATTTTTTGAATTGTAGGTGTTGCTCCTTGAATGCGGTTATCGTCAGTAATGTTAAAATTTTCATCCAATGGAACATTAAAGTCCACACGAATTAAAGCTTTTTTACCCGAAAAATTAAAGTTGTCAATTGTTTTCATATTCTTTTCCTGTATTCGAAGGTGTTTTAAAAATTATTGTTATATAATAATTTCTCCTTAAAATATATTTTTTAGTTAAGTTGATTAAAGGTGTAAATATATAAAAAGCAAAGAAATATTTACATTTCTTTGCTTTTTAGTAGTTAATAAATTTCTACAGCGTAAGGTAAGCGCGCTTGGATACCCGTTTGATTCATTACTTTTTTCAATTCCATCAAGTATTTTTGATATTCACCAAGTTCCTCGGCAAACATCCAAGTTTTTATTTTGTCTTTAGACGTAGAGAAAATGGAAGCAAAAGGATCTTGTTTAGCAGGATATTCCTTTGTGTAATAAGAACTTAATTTTCCTTTTGAAGCTGCCGCATTAATAGCGGTATTCAAATCCCCTATTCTATCCACTAATCCAATTTTTAAAGCTTGATCCCCTGTCCAAACACGTCCTTGACCAATACTATCCACTTGCGCTATGGTCATTTTTCGGCCTTTCGCCACGCGATCCATGAAGGTTTGGTATGTATTATTTACTTCACCTTGAATAATGGCTTTTTCTTCCTCTGTCAAAGGTTTATCAGGTGTAGACATCAAGCTAGCAAATTTTCCTGTTTTGACATCTTCAAATTTAACACCTAGTTTGTTATTCATTAATCCTTTGAAATTCGGAATAACACCAAAAACGCCTATAGATCCAGTTAAAGTTGCTTTTTCCGCAAAAATTGAATCCGCTGCTGCCGCAATATAATAACCACCAGAAGCGGCATAATCACCCATCGAAACAATAATTGGTTTTACTTTTTTGGTTAATTCCACCTCTCTCCAAATAATATCCGAAGCTAATGCTGAACCACCACCAGAGTTAACACGTAAAACAACCGCTTTTACTTTGTCATCCTGACGTAGCTTACGTAATTCGCGTGAAATCTTATCACCACCAATCTGGCCAGACTCACCTTCTCCATCTACAATATCACCATACGCATACAATACCGCTATTTCATCAGAGCCTTTAATCTCTTCCTTGCTTCCTGCATATTTAGTCACGGGTACAATAGAAATATCGTCTTTATCTGCTAGACTCAAACGCTTTTTGATTTCAGCGATCAACTCGTCTTTATAAAGCTTGCCATCGATAAATTTATATTTCAGCGCATCATCTGCATTACGTACCGCGTAAGTATCGGCATATTGACGCAATGATTCTTTGCTAATTTTGCGACCCGCTGACAAATCATCCAAAAAGGCATCATAAATGCTATTCAGATAAGACGTAACTTGTAATCTATTGGCTTCGCTCATTGAATTTAAAATCAATGGCTCTACAGCAGACTTAAATGTTCCAACTTTTACGACCTGCATTTCTACACCTAATTTGTCAAATGCATCCTTCATGAACATGGTACTAGAACTTAAACCGCGAAAATCTAAAGAACCTTGCGGATTTAAGTAAACTTTATCAGCTACAGAAGAAAGATAGTATGCTTTTTGAGAATAACCATCACTATAAGCTACAATAAACTTTTTCGAAGTTTTGAAATCCACTAATGCATCACGAATGGCTTTTAATGTAGCAAAGCCAGAACCTACTGTAGTTGGATTCAAAAATATACCTTTGATATTATCATCTGTTTTAGCTGCTTTAATGCGAGCCAAAATATCATTTAAACCTACTTCTTTCGCTCCTACACCAAATGGCAGATCCAAATCATTCAAAGGATTAGATTCAGATTTCTCTGTGATAGCGTAATCCATAGAAAGATACAACAACGAATTAGCTGGTGCAGGTACATTCGTCTCCGAAGAAGAACTAGAAACTAATACGGCAATAAAAAAGATAAAAGCAAAAAACAATATTACACCAGTAATCAATACTCCTGTAATAGTTGCAAGAACTTGTTTTAAAAAATTCATACGTTATAATATATTTAAGTAATAAATTTACTGCAATTAAACGGAAAACAAAGAAAATATATTTAAAGGGCTTTAATGAATTTAATTTATATCCTACTTGGTGCTAATCTTGGAAATCCTAGCGAACAATTGTACAGTGCTAAAACCTTACTTTCCCAAAAACTAGGCAATCTTGTCATAGAATCTTCTTTATACGAATCCCAAGCATGGGGTGTAGAAGACCAACCAACTTTTCTCAATCAAGTACTACTGTTCGAAACATCACATGATGCCCAGGAAAGTTTATTGATTTGTCAGGAAATTGAAAACGAATTAGGTCGTGTCCGAAAAGAGAAATGGGGTGCTCGGATAATCGATATAGATATATTGTATTTTAACTCGGAGATTATCGAAACTCCACAACTAACAATCCCTCATCCTTACATCCAAGATCGAAAATTCACCTTACATCCACTTTGTGAGATAGCTGACAGCTACAAACATCCAAAATTAGGTCTGACCAATGAAGAATTATTATTAAATTGCATAGATAACCTAGTAGTCACAAAAATCTAAAACACAATGATCTTTCAAATTATTAATCTGGACATTATTAATGAATCCATGATGGGGAATGCTGATTTGATTAAAGAGCTAGTAGATTTATATATCTCTCAATCTCCGGGCGATTTCAAAGCTTTAGAAGATGCATTGTCTACTGGGGATACAGTTCTTATCAGAAAAACTGCTCATCACATCAAACCTACTATGCAGTATATTGGCGCAAAAGACTTACTTCAAGATTTTCAGGTTTTAGAAAATATGGCTAAAGAGGGCGTTCCTATTGAGGAAATGAATGCGCAGTTTCAAAAAATAAAGCCCAAGTTCTCACTTATGCTGGAAGAACTTCAGCAACTTTCAATTAGTTAGATTAAGGTCTTTTTCGTATTAACAATTCTTTTTTTCACGTATTCTATCCTTTACGAATTGAAAACTACAAGCTTAAAGTAATACTAAAATTCAGCAAATCTTATGCGATATTTTTAATAAGTTTGTATTGGAATAGAATACATTTACATGGCATATAAGGGCAATTCATTTAAAAATAATACGCAAAATAAAAGTTCGAAAGAAACTAAGTATGCTGCTAAAACATCGAGTCCTAAAAAGGAACCGTTATTAAAGCCGTTTAATACAATAGATTTCAGCGAAGGACAACGCAAAGCACTTAAAATAGGAGGATTATTTTTAATTCTATGCGCCTTTTTACTAGCCGTAGCTTTCACTTCTTATTTGTTTACATGGAAGGAAGATCAAAGTTACATCAGTGCTACAAATGGTTCCTGGAGTACACTTTTCGGTACTAGTGAAGAGTTGGCCGATGAAGGTGTGGAAATCCCTGTTGTTGAAAACAAATTAGGTAAACTAGGTGCTTTACTTGCAAACCAATTCATTTTTGAATGGTTTGGAGTGGCTTCTTTCTTATTTGTGCTCCTATCCTTTGTTTTGGGTTACAAATTATTATATCAAAAATCCTTACTTCCTATTTGGAAAACACTTCTATATTCCATTATTGGTATTATCTTTTTGTCCATAACACTTGGTTTTATTCAGGATTATATTGCCGATACACCTCATATATTAGAAGGTAAATTTGGCTACTGGACCAATCAACTCTTGAATGCGCAAATTGGAAAATTTGGTGTCGGAGGAATCATAATTTTTGCTTATCTGACTGCTTTAGTATTAATCTACAATCTAGATTTAAAATTAGCCTTAACTTCTATGCCTTCATCTTCGGATTCTGATGCTGCGGATTATGATTTGGTTAATGGCAAACCTGTACAAAAATCAAACACTGCACTAGCAACGGACAAAGAAGAGGAAGAAGTTATTTCGGAAGAAGAGGAAAACATTGATGGTGCCATTATTGAAGTTTCCAATACACTTCGTAACGTTAGTCCAGATGCTTCTACTCTAACGCTAAATGATCGTTATGCTAGCCTTCGTGAGCAAGAAATCGAAAATGAAGAAGAGGAACTAGATGAAGAAGAAAGCTCTAATAGTATTGTATTTGAGACTAAAACACCTGCTAGAGAAGAAGTATCTTCTAATTCAATAGATTTATCTGTCAACGCTCCTTTGCAAATCGAGACACCAGCTGAAGAAGTATTAGTAGACGATGTCGAACTCGCAGTAGAAGAAGTCAAAGAAGAAAAACAGATTACAGCAAATGACTTGGTGGCTCAATTCGGAGAATATGATCCTAAACTCGATTTATCAGGTTACCAATACCCTACTTTGGATTTATTGAAAGAATACGGAACAGGAAAAATTACGATCAATCAACAAGAACTTGAAGCCAACAAAAATCGTATTGTAGATACCTTGCGTAACTATAATATCGAGATCGAACATATCAAAGCTACTATAGGTCCAACAGTAACGCTGTACGAGATTATCCCGAAACCAGGTGTTCGTATTTCGAAGATTAAAAACTTAGAAGACGATATAGCTTTGAGTTTAGCAGCATTGGGTATTCGTATCATTGCGCCTATGCCGGGTAAAGGGACTATTGGTATTGAGGTGCCGAACAGTACACCAGAGATGGTATCGATGCGTTCGGTATTGGCGACAGAGAAGTTCCAAAAAACGGATATGGATTTGCCTATTGCATTAGGTAAAACCATTTCTAACGAAGTTTATATAGCGGATTTAGCGAAAATGCCACACTTGCTTGTTGCTGGTGCTACAGGCCAAGGTAAATCGGTGGGTATTAATGCGATCCTTACTTCATTATTATACAAAAAACATCCAGCAGAGCTAAAATTTGTCTTGGTGGATCCAAAGAAAGTAGAGCTTTCCTTATTCAAAAAAATTGAAAGACATTTCTTAGCCAAATTACCAGGTGAAGAAGATGCTATTATCACGGATACTAAAAAGGTAATTAACACATTAAACTCCTTGTGTATCGAAATGGATCAACGTTATGATCTATTAAAAAATGCACAGGTTCGTAATTTAAAAGAATATAACGCAAAATTTATCAATCGCAGATTAAACCCTGAGGAGGGTCATCGATTCTTACCGTTTATAGTTCTTATTGTTGATGAGTTTGCAGATTTGATGATGACAGCCGGTAAAGAGGTCGAAACACCGATTGCTCGTCTGGCCCAATTGGCTCGTGCGGTAGGTATTCATTTGGTGATAGCGACACAACGTCCATCGGTTAATATCATTACAGGTACGATCAAAGCCAACTTCCCTGCACGTCTAGCATTCCGAGTGTTGTCAAAAATTGACTCACGCACGATCTTAGACACAGGAGGTGCGGATCAGTTAATTGGTCGTGGAGACATGCTTTTAGCGTCTGGTTCGGATCTTATCCGTATTCAGTGTGCATTTGTTGATACACCAGAAGTTGAAGGAATTTCTGATTTCATTGGTGGACAGCGTGGGTATCCTTCAGCATTTATGTTGCCTGAATACGTTGATGAATCGGGCGAAGGATCTGGCTCTATGGATTTTGATCTTTCCGATAGAGATGCCTTATTTGAAGAAGCTGCCCGTCTTATCGTCATGCATCAACAAGGCTCTACGTCCTTAATTCAACGTAAATTGAAATTAGGATACAACAGAGCAGGAAGAATCATCGATCAATTGGAAGCTGCAGGTATTGTAGGTCCTTTTGAAGGAAGTAAAGCAAGAGAAGTTTTATATCCGGATGAGTATTCTTTGGAACAGTTTTTAGAAACGTTAAGATAAGAAAATTAAACATGAGAAAACTGTTATTATCATTTGCCTTGGTAGGAAGCGCGTTAATGTCATTTGCACAAACAGATGCTGCTGCTAGAAAAATTTTGAATGATGTATCTAAAAAGTACAGCACTTACCAAACGATTCAATCCGATTTCACGCTGAGTATTCAAGATGCGAACAAAAAAACACATACTACAAATGGAGTAATGTACTTCAATAAGCCGAAAAATCAATACGCAATTTCTTTGCCTGAGCAAGAAGTTATTTCGGATGGTAAGTCAGTTTGGAATATTTCAAAAGATATCAAGGAAGTTCAAATTTCAGAAAACGAAAACAATAGCAACACTATTGGCCCTAATAATCTGTTCAACTTCTACCAAAAAGGTTATAAGTATGTTCTGATGCCAGACGAGAAAATTGTGAGACAGGGAAACACTGAATCGGCTAAAGTCATCGAATTATCTCCAGAAGACACAAAGACGAATTATTTCAAGATTAAACTGCGTATCAACAAAAATAACCACATCCAAGATGTGACTATCTTTGACAAATCAAGCAATAAGTATACTTATACCATTAATAGCTTGTATTTAGGTAAGAAGTTTAGTCCTCAATTGTTCACCTTTTCAAAGGACAAATTCAACGGATACGAAATAGTAGATTTAAGATAGAGTAGGAAGGTAATCATTATTTGATTACCTGACCCCTCACACCACCGTACGTGCCGTTCGGCATACGGCGGTTCATTAAACATTAACAGTCTTTGGGACTATTATATCGGTAAGAT
>PJUJ01000698.1_pt1 | contig 11818 bp, 11 predicted proteins | sample 1512321 | NCBI WGS metagenome assembly PJUJ01 (sample SAMN08177669, study PRJNA422409) | Feces metagenome, whole genome shotgun sequencing project. | isolation source: Chicken feces enriched on filter paper: beechwood xylan treatment | host: Gallus gallus | place: USA: Madison | collected 2015-01-15 | reverse complement strand
GTCTTGTTATGCAGACTCACCCACATCCAACGGCCTCATTCGATTTCTGTGCGTCAGGCCAGAGATTTACCGACGGCTTCCTTCAGATTCCCCCTCGCGAAGGACACCCTTGCCTTAAGTTGACGTTTCCCACTATCAAGGCACGTTCGGGACTTACACCCTAGAGTTCACGCACATGCCGGGCGCACATAAAATAAATGGTTTCTCCTTAACGGAAAAACCATTTCAAAAAAGCTAATCACCTTATATTTTATCAATTAAATTGAAAACTTAGATTATGTTCCTCGATAAGACGGCGTAAATTGCTCAAGGCATATCGCATACGACCAAGTGCTGTATTAATACTAACATCCGTGATTTCAGCGATGTCTTTGAAGCTCATATCACAGAAATGTCTCATGATAAGCACTTCCTTTTGATCATCCGGCAGCAGTTGAATCAATTTTTTCAAATCAACATCAATCTGCTTTTTGACTAGCTTGCGCTCCGCATCTTCATCTGCAAAATCCATTACTTCAAAAATATCATATCCCTCATTGTTAATCACTGTGGGGCTACGCTTTTCCTTGCGGAAATAATCAATTACCATATTATAGGCAATACGAATCACCCATGGCAAAAATTTACCTTCTTCATTGTAGCCACCAGACTTAATGGTATTAATGACTTTTATGAAAGTTTCCTGAAAAATATCCTCAGCAATAAATTCGTCTTTGACACGCATATATATGGAGGTATATATCTTACTCTTATAGCGTTCTAACAAAACCTTCAAACCATTCTCTTCACCATTTGCATAAAGATGAATCAGTTCCTGATCAGTTATGTTATTCACATTTTTCATAACATTTCTTATTTAAGTTACAGCAAAAATTAAATTCGAGTAAGTGTGTTTCGATAGGCGTTTATATTTTATTTATAACAATTATTAATATAGCTAACTATTTACATAAAAGTAGGGTAAAATCTACAAAAAATCAAAAAGATTAGCTATCATTTAACATAAATTCACATTGTGGTTTACTAGAATTATACCACAAAAAAAGCACCAAAGTTTTCTTTGGTGCTTTTTAAAATATATAATTACAATTATATTACTTGTACAATGGGAATTTAGCCATCATTTCTTTCACTTTACCGTGAATTTTATCTAATTGAGCTTCATTACCACGGTTTTTCAATGCCTCATTGATTAATTCACCGATTTGAATCATTTCAGCTTCTTTCACTCCACGAGTTGTAATCGCAGCAGTACCGAAACGTACACCTGATGTCACGAAAGGCGAACGCGTATCAAAAGGAACCATATTTTTGTTAGTAGTGATACCCGCTTGACCCAATACTGCTTCAGCTTCCTTACCTGAGATATCTTTATTACGTAAGTCAACCAACATTAAGTGGTTATCTGTACCACCAGAGATAATTTTGTAATCAAGGTCAATGAAGAATTTAGCTAAAGCTTGCGCATTAGCTTGAACTTGTTTAGCATATACCAAATAATCATCTGTCAACGCCTCGCCAAAAGCAACAGCTTTCGCCGCTATAGTGTGCTCTAAAGGACCACCTTGAGTACCTGGGAATACCGCTAAATCCAATAATTGAGTGATTGTACGAGTTTCGCCTTTAGGAGTTTTAATACCCCAAGTGTTTTCGAAATCTTTACCTACCATGATCATACCACCACGAGGACCACGTAATGTCTTGTGCGTAGTTGTCGTTACGATGTGACAGTGAGGAAGTGGATCAGACAATAACCCTTTAGCAATAAGACCTGCTGGGTGAGAAATATCCGCCATAACTAAAGCTCCGATCTCGTCAGCTACTTTACGAATGCGAGCATAATCCCAATCGCGAGAATAAGCAGAAGCACCACAAATAATCATTTTTGGTTTTTCGCGTAACGCTGTTTCCTCTAATGATTCGTAATCGATTAGACCTGTATCTTCTTTTACACCATAAAATAATGGCTGGTAGATTTTACCCGATAAGTTCGCTGGAGAACCGTGAGTCAAGTGACCACCATGAGACAAGTCAAGACCTAAAATCTTATCACCAGGTTTGATTGTTGCTAAAAATACAGCTGCGTTAGCTTGTGCACCTGAGTGAGGTTGTACGTTTACCCATTCAGCACCGAATAATTGTTTTGCTCTATCAATAGCAATTGTCTCGATAGTATCCACTACTTCACAACCACCATAATAGCGTTTTCCCGGAAGACCTTCTGCATATTTATTAGTCAATACAGAACCAGCAGCTTCCATCACTTGTTTACTTACAAAGTTTTCCGAAGCAATTAATTCGATACCTTCTTCTTGGCGTTTTAGCTCGTCAGCGATTAGATTAAAGATGGCTTGATCTCTTTCCATTATACTTTAATTATTTTTGGATATTCGTATTGTTTAAAATTGACGCAAATATACGATTATCTTACCTTTTCTTTAAATTCTTTAACACTTCTTTTTTAAAAGAATGTATTAACAATAAATTCTTCACTAAAGCCTTCCGAATCTTTGAAAAAGTAAAATATTATTAGGCAGTAAGCTCTTTTTTTAGAATTATTTGAGCAGCCTCATAAGGATTCACTTCTAATTCCGCAACATGTTTTAGCACAACAGCTACATAATCATCTATTTTGGCACCCAAAGGAATCACTCTTGCTGTATTCTTAAAAAGGCTAATTGTACTTTCTTTCAAATCTTTCACATTAGTCCACGCTGCATCTGAAACGTATAACTGTTGAGTAAAATTATGTTGGTATTCATTTTCAATATCATTTATCAACAATTGTTTAAATTCATCTATGGATATACTATTGGAATGATGACGCAACATCACTTGATAAGGAGAAATGCGGTGTGCAAATAAAATTAATCTTTCATAAGCTGCGTATTTCAGATGTTGGGTATTCTTGAGCAAGTCTTTGTTTTGTCCAATATCACTTACTTTGAGAAAAAGATATTCAACTTTGGGCCATACCACATAAAATGCCAGTACCAAGGCCACCAAGACTCCGAATGAGATAATAAATAACTGTTTCAGCAACTCTTCAAATTCCATGTATTTTAGTGTTTATAAATTGTCAAAAAAACTTAGGTTCTATTTAAAAGCCTAAAAATATGTAATTTTGCTTAACAATCAATTTAGAAAGGATATTCGATGAGTACTGAAAATATAACAGCTGCAGCACCAGTTACTTTAACAGCAGGAGCCGTTGCAGAATTAAAGAAATTAATAGATCAACAAGAGTTAGGTCCAGACTTTGGTTTACGTCTTGGTGTAGAAGGTGGTGGATGTTCGGGAATGAGCTACATTTTAGGATTTGACACAAAGAAAGATGGTGATTCAGAATACGAAATTGAAGGAATTCGTGTTTTTATGAATAAAGCACATGGAATGTATCTAGCAGGTATGGAAGTTGATTTCAAAAACGGATTAGATGCACGTGGCTTTACTTTCAACAACCCTAACGCGACTAGCACTTGCGGTTGTGGATCAAGTTTCTCCGCATAATATTTTTTATTTTACGTTTAATACAACAAAAGCACTTCCATGGGAAGTGCTTTTGTTGTATACGTGGATTTCCTAATAAATTAGTCCCAAATAATCTATTAGAGGTGTTCAATAAATATAGTATAAATAGCACTGCAAGGTTTAACAACTAAATTGTTATGAAACTTTTTTAGAACATATCTTAAATTTGAACTATTCAATTTTCGACCAATCCTAGCAATATCTGGACTTTCTAAAAATTCCTGTTCTGACCATTTTTGATCATATACAAAAAGCATTTCCCCTTCAAGACGTATACTATTACTAATCGGTTCAATAAAATATAATGTTAAAGAATCTTTATACAAAAAGAAAGACTCTCCATAATCTATATCCTCCACAGTAATTTCATTACCAATTTTATTTACCTTAAATTCATGTCGACTGTATATTGGACGTCCATATCTAATTGGGGGCAAATATTTAATTGGATTAATTATCAAATAATCATCTAATTGTTTTTTCAACCACGAATTCTCTGAGTGTGTGGTCATTTCTATATTCGATTTATTATAGGCAAAATATAGCTTAAATTGAGCACTAAATTCATTAGGAATTACTTCCAACGTTTTTAAGTACTTTTTGAATGAATCACAAAATTTTCTATTACCTCCACCAAATTCTGCACTGATACCTGGATTAGGAAATACCACGTTTCCAACATTTTTTAAATGATCATACTCATATACATCCACTATTTGCATATTAGACAACAAATCATTAATCCCAACTACCATATAAATTATTGAATCTTGAATACTTTCATTATTTACAACAAACTTATTCAAAAGCCTATATTCATCTTTACTCCAATGCACAGAGTCTTTAATTCGATAAAATGTAGGTCCCTTTGTGAAGATTAATCCACTACTACTTAATGGCACATGTAAACTCCATCTCATGTCATTAAAAAATGTCTGGAAGTTTTTAGAAAGCTTTATCAAATTTGAATCACTTTCCGACTGAGAATACACTTTAGATAAAATTAACAGATAGAAGAATACAATAAAAAAACGTTTCATACCTCAATGATGCTAAAATTGATTTTATTCCACAAGAAATCTAATCCGAAATTCATAAATACTCATCTAACTATGCTTCGCTTTTTTCACCTTCCATATTTAAAGTTATTTCGTTAAATTAGCGACCTTTGAAAAATTGATATAAAATACGTGATGTACAAGGAATATAAGCAGTTAAATTTACCGGAAATCGGAAAGGAAGTTTTAAGACGTTGGGGTGCGGAAAACATTTTCGCAAAGAGTATTTCGAATCGTCCTGCAAGCAAACCATACACTTTTTATGAAGGTCCGCCTTCGGCGAATGGTATTCCAGGCATTCACCACGTGATGGCTCGTACGATTAAGGATATTTTCTGTCGTTATAAAACCTTGAAAGGCTACCAAGTAAAACGTAAAGGTGGTTGGGATACGCACGGTCTTCCTATTGAGTTGGCTGTAGAGAAATCTTTGGGTATTACCAAAGAAGATATCGGCACAAAAATTTCTGTCGAAGAGTACAACAATGCTTGTCGCAAAGAAGTCATGAAATACACCGATGTATGGAATGACTTAACAGAAAAAATGGGCTACTGGGTGGACTTAGAAAATCCATACATTACTTATCAAAACGAATACATCGAAACATTGTGGTTCTTGTTGAAAGACTTATACAAAAAAGGTCTTTTGTACAAAGGATACACCATTCAACCCTATTCACCTGCTGCAGGTACAGGTTTAAGTTCACACGAATTAAACCAACCTGGCACGTACAAAGATGTAAAAGACACTACTATCGTCGCTGAATTCCGTGTGGACAAAACACAAGTTCATCCGTTGATTAATATCTTAGTAGAATCAGCGGATGAAGATGTGGCTTTCATCGCTTGGACGACTACGCCTTGGACATTACCAAGTAACTCGGCTTTAGCTGTAGGTCCAAAAATTGAATACGTAAAAATCAAAACTTTCAACCAATACACAGGTTCTCCTGTTTCTGTGATCTTAGCGAAAAGCTTGATCGGTAAACATTTCAAAGCTGAAGGTCAAAACGCTTCATTCCAAGATTACAAAGTAGGCGACAAAATTGTTCCTTGGGAACAAGTAGCTGAATTCTCAGGTGCGGAATTGGTCGGTTTACGTTACCACCAATTGTTACCTTATATCTCTTCAGAGGAATTATTAGAAAAAGCTTTCCGTGTCATTCCAGGTGACTTCGTGACAACAGAAGATGGTACAGGTATCGTTCACATTGCTCCTACTTATGGTGCAGATGACTTTAGAGCTGCCAAAGAAGCTGGTGTACCGGGAATTTTGGTAAAAGACGAAAATGGTAAAGAAGTGCCTACAGTTGACCGTACAGGTCGTTTTGTAAAAGAAGTAACTGATTTTGCAGGGCGTTTCGTAAAAGAAGAATACTATTCGGAAGAAGAACGAGCTGATAAAGACTTCCGTCCGACAGATGTATTAATCGCTATCAAGTTAAAAGAAGATAACAAAGCGTTCGACGTTAAAAAATACGAACACACCTACCCACACTGTTGGCGTACAGATAAGCCTGTATTGTACTATCCATTGGATAGCTGGTTTATCAAAACTACTTCTGTAAAAGAGAAATTGGTAGAATTAAACAAAACTATCAACTGGAAGCCAGAAGCTACAGGTTCAGGTCGTTTTGGCAACTGGTTAGAAAACTTAGTAGACTGGAACTTATCACGTTCTAGATATTGGGGGACACCACTTCCAATTTGGAGAACAGAAGATGAGAACGAGGAAATCTGCATCGGTTCAATGATTGAATTGAAAGGATTATTGCAAGCTTCTTTGGAGTCAGATGTACTTTCAGCTGAAGAAAAAGCCGTGAACAAAGAATACTTAGACAAATTCGGTTCTGATAAATTAGACTTACACCGTCCTTATGTAGACCATATCGTGTTAGTATCCGAATCAGGACAAAAAATGTTCCGTGAGCCGGACTTAATTGATGTTTGGTTTGATTCAGGTGCGATGCCTTATGCGCAATGGGGATTAGATTACGATAAATTAGCAGCTGGCGATCCTCTTCCTTTCAAATCGGATTACGATTCAGCATTCCCTGCAGATTTCATCGCGGAAGGTGTTGACCAAACACGTGGTTGGTTCTTTACGCTTCACGCGATTTCGACAATGGTTCGTGGTTCTGTTGCTTTCAAAAACGTCGTATCTAACGGATTGGTATTAGACAAAAATGGTAACAAAATGTCTAAACGTCTTGGAAACGGCGTGGACCCATTTGCTACAATCGAGAAATACTCAGCTGATGCGACACGTTGGTACATGATCAGCAATGCTTCTCCTTGGGATAACTTGAAATTCAACGAAGAAGGTTTGGACGAAGTTCGTCGTAAATTCTTCGGTACATTGTATAATACGTACGCATTCTTCGCTTTATACGCGAACATCGACAAATTCAGCTACGCTGAACCAGAGATTGCACTTGAAAATCGTCCAGAAATCGACAGATGGATTATCTCCTTATTGAATACCTTGACTAAACAAGTAGACGAATTCTATGCAGATTACGAACCAACAAAAGCCGCTCGTGCTATTCAAAATTTTGTAGACGAGCATTTGAGTAACTGGTACGTACGTTTGTGTCGCCGTCGTTTCTGGAAAGGTGAATACACAGCAGATAAGATTTCTGCTTACCAAACTTTGTATACTTGTTTGGACACTATCGCCAAATTAATGGCGCCAGTTTCGCCGTTCTTTGCAGATCAATTGTATTTGGATTTGAACAACGCAACGAAAAAAGAAAATTTTGAGTCAGTGCACTTGGCTGACTTCCCTGCATATCACACGGATCTGGTAGACACTGCTTTAGAAGAAAGAATGGCATTAGCACAAGACATTTCTTCGTTAACATTGTCTCTACGCAAAAAAGTTGGTATCAATGTACGTCAACCATTAAGCAAGATATTGGTTCCTGTGTTGGATTCTTCTTTCCAAGAAAAGGTAGAGAAGGTAAAAGACTTGATCTTGTCGGAGACAAACATAAAAGGCATTGAGTTTATCACAGACACCACAGGAATTATCAAGAAAAAAATCAAACCAAACTTCAAAGCGTTAGGTGCTAAAGTGGGAAAAGATATGAAAGTCGTGAGTACGGCTATTCAAGGATTAGGTGCTGAGGAGATCAGTACACTTGAGAAAAATGGATCATTAGTTCTTGCAGATACGGGTTATACGATAGGATTGGAAGATGTAGAAATCATCGCAGAAGATGTGGCAGGATGGCAAGTAGCGAATTTAGGTAATTTGACTGTAGCTTTGGATATCCAAATCACAGCAGAATTAAAGCAAGAAGGAATCGCTCGTGAGCTAATTAACCGCATTCAAAACTTACGTAAAGAAAAAGGATTCGAAGTGACTGACAGAATTCGTTTACAAGTAAGTAGAAATAATGAGATCGAAGAAGCTGCCAAAAATAATTTATCGTATATTTGCACCGAAATACTAGCTGATTCATTTGAATTCGTGGATGTTGTAGAAACCAATGACAGCATCGAGATCAATGAAAGTAAACTTGAGGTATTAATCGCAAAAAATTAGATCATGGGAGAAAACACAGAAAAGACACGTTATAGTGACGCGGAATTACAAGAATTCAAAGCAATTATTCTTGAGAAATTGAGAATTGCTAGAGAAGAACTGGATGCATTAACTAAAACATTGAGTGGTGGTAATGCGAACGGAACAGATGATACCGCAGGTACGTATAAAACGTTAGAAGATGGTTCAGCTACCCTAGAGAAAGAGCAAACTAATCAATTAGCTGCTCGTCAAAAGAAGTTTATTGATAACTTAGAAGCTGCGCTTGTACGTATTGAAAACAAAACTTACGGTATCTGTAGAGAGACAGGTAAATTAATTCAAAAAGAACGTTTGAAAGCGGTTCCTCACACTACTTTGAGTATTGAGGCCAAAAACAAACAATACTAGACAAAAAATTAAAGCAAAAGATAGCCTTTGCAATGCTTAAATTGTAAAGGCTATTTTATGAAATTGATATGAAAGGCTACACAAGACCCATTACATTAATTGCTATTATCTTACTTATAGACCAACTCTCCAAGTTTTGGGTAAAATTAAATATGACCATCGGTCAAGATTTCAACTTTATTGGTAATAAGTTCCTAATTCATTTTATTGAAAACCCAGGTATGGCCTACGGTATGGAATTCGGTGGTGAATATGGAAAATTATTTTTAACTGTGTTTCGTATCCTTGCTGTTGGTGGTATTGGTTATGGATTACATTATATGATTCAAAATAAATACAACCGTGGATTTATTTTGAATGTAGCCTTAATATTTGCTGGAGCTGTAGGTAATATTATTGACTCTGTATTTTATGGAGTAATTTTTAGCGAAAGCACCTATTACGAGAAAGCAACATTGTTTCCTGAAGCTGGAGGTTATGCCTCATTATTACATGGAAAAGTAGTGGATATGTTATATTTTCCACTTATAAATGGTACATTCCCATCTTGGTTTCCAATTTGGGGAGGTGAAGATTTCTTATTTTTTAGACCTGTTTTTAACATTGCTGACTCCGCTATTTCAGTGGGTGTCTTCTTAATATTAATCTTCCAAAAAAGATATTTTAAAGAAGAACATAAGGAAAAAGAAACGCCACATAGCGAGATACTTGAAGATTAGAATAGAATATAAGGGTTAGATGTAAAATCTAGCCCTTTATTTTTATATTTATACCTCACTACATAAGGTTATGAAAAGACTTTTTCCGTTATTTATTCTTCTTTTAGTTTTACTAAGTGCCAAACTTACAGCACAAGAAATCGAAATTAGTCGATTGAAAAAGCATATCTTTTATTTGGCAGATGATAAAATGAAAGGTAGAGCGACAGGCTCTAAAGAATTAGCGAAAGCGGCTAACTATATTGAAAATGAATTCAAGAAATATAAGTTGCAACCTTTAGGTGAAAAAGGCTATAGGCAAGCCTTTGAAGCGAAAGTTCGTCGTGTTATTGTGCCCGATAGTATTCGTCAAGCAGAAAATATTATTGGTTTTTTGGATAATGGTGCTCCTTATACTATAGTAGTGGGTGCGCATTACGATCACTTAGGACATGGAAATTTTGGTGGAACAAGAGACACCTCACATATTGGACAGATTCATAATGGAGCAGATGACAATGCTTCAGGAGTAGCTGGGCTATTGGAATTAGCGCGTTATTATAGCAGCAACAAAATTAAAGAGAAATATAACATCTTATTCATTGCGTTTTCGGCAGAAGAATTAGGATTGGTAGGTTCCAAATATTGGACAGAGCATCCTACCCTACCTTTGGATAAAATCCATTGGATGCTGAATATGGATATGATCGGAAGATACAATCCTGATAACGGCTTAGCAATTATTGGATATGGTACTAGTTCCAAATTCCCTTCTATCTTTGAAAATATTTCAAGCACGATAAAATTCAATAAAAGTAAAGATGGTAATGGTGGTTCAGATCAAACGTCTTTCTACAAAAAGAACATTCCAGTTTTATTCTTCCATACTGGAGGACACGATGATTACCATAAAGCGACCGATGATGCAGACAAAATTGATTATAACGCTTTGAAAGCGATTCTTGAATTAGAAGTTAAAGTCATTGACTATTCTATGCTTCACGATAAAATGGATTTTATTTGGACAAATTAATATGCGCGTACTACTTACAGGTTCTAATGGATTTTTAGGACAAAAATTTTGTGAAAAATTATCAGAATATTCAGAAATCAAGGCAATTCTAGGAGTTTCGAAGTCTCTGAATAGAAATTCGTATTTGGACGAAAATACTTTCAAACAAATAGATTTATTGGATTATGAATCCTTCTTAGAAATTATCAATGCATTCGAACCTACTCATATTTTACACACTGCTGCCTTAACAGCTGTGGAAACTTGTGAAGAAAAACCCAAATTAGCACAACAGATAAATGTGGATCTTTCTGCGCAATTGGCGCAGATAGCAAAGCAAAAGAATATCCATTATACATTCATTTCAACAGATTTTGTATTTGATGGACTAAATGGACCTTATAAAGAGACGGACGCTGTAAAAGCAACTAACAATTATGGGCAAACCAAAATTGACGCAGAACAGCAAATTACTGCAGTGAATACAGACGCGGCTATTCTAAGGACTATTCTTGTTTATGGAGCAATACCAGATAAGAACAGAAGCAATCTTATACTTTGGGCTAAAAAACAATTAGAAAACGGTTCTCCTATTAAAGTAGTGTCAGATCAATGGCGTATGCCTACTTGGGTGGATGATTTAGCAGACGCTTCTTATTCGGCGATGCAAAAGAGAACTTCAGGTATCTTTCATATTTCAGGAAATGAAATGATGACAGTATTAGAAGCGGTAGCAACACTTGCTGACACGTGGAACTTCGACAAATCGCTGATATCACCTATTACCGCAGCAGAAATAGGACAGGCGACAAACCGTCCTCGTAAGACTGGTTTTATATTAGACAAAGCTGAGCAAATATTAAACTATAAGCCTACATCTTTTGTTGTATCTTTGCAAAAAATTAATGAACAATTAAAAAAATACAACAGTTAGATGGAAGCAAAAAAAGCACACGAATCCTACACCGAAATGAATGAATTAGTTCTTCCCAACGATACCAATACATTTGGAAATCTAATGGGTGGAAGATTGTTGTATTGGATGGATATCTGTGCTGCGATGGCTGCACAAAAGCACTGCAGCAATGTTGTAGTTACAGCTTCTGTAGATAATGTATCGTTCAAGCGTTCTATCAAATTAGGCGAAGTAGTTACTATCCAAGCACAAGTTACTCGCGCTTTTAATACTTCAGTAGAGGTAAGAATGGAAATTTTTGCACAAAATCTTCCTAAAGGCACAAAAGAAAAAAGTAATGAAGCCTTTTATACTTTCGTAGCGCTAGATCCAGAAGGAAAACCTAAAGCTGTTCCACAACTTATTCCTGAAACAGAAAAAGAAAAACAACTCTACGATGAAGCGCAGCAACGCCGTGAGCTTCGTTTAATTCTGGCAGGAAAACTAAAACCTGAAAACGCCACAGAACTCAAAAATGTAGTTGGTCTATTTGACCACAAAGGATAGAGTAGGAAGGTAATCATTATTTGATTACCTGACCCCTCACACCACCGTACGTGCCGTTCGGCATACGGCGGTTCATTAAACATTAACAGTCTTTGGGACTATTATATCGGTAAGATAT
>PJUJ01000694.1_pt1 | contig 11842 bp, 10 predicted proteins | sample 1512321 | NCBI WGS metagenome assembly PJUJ01 (sample SAMN08177669, study PRJNA422409) | Feces metagenome, whole genome shotgun sequencing project. | isolation source: Chicken feces enriched on filter paper: beechwood xylan treatment | host: Gallus gallus | place: USA: Madison | collected 2015-01-15 | reverse complement strand
TTCAATTACTTCTATTGTTCGCAAGTTAAAACAAGAATCTACTTATTACATTTGGCGTTCACCACACAGGTCATTCTTATTTAAACATTTTTGGAAAGAACATACTTTCTGCTCTGATGGGTTATTTTGTTTGTTCAATAGGTGAAGCATCTCCTGATATTATTCGTGAGTATATTCTCAATCAGGGTTAGTCGCTTAAATCCCACAGGCTAAAGACCTGTGGGTTTTACGCTCCGTTTTATAAATCACTATTGGTAAAACTTAGATCAAAGTGAAGAGAGAATAACTAATGATTATTAAGTCAAGTCTATTAGTTTTAACTGTAAAGTTAATTTTATCATTCGCGAAATGGTCAATTTTGAAAATTATCCAGGATGGAGCAGGAAATACATAAAACTATCCTGGATGATTTCAAAGAATAAGCAAACAAGCTAGTTTTCAAACACATAATTGATTAAACAAATGTAGAGGAAAGACTGCAAAATCAAAGGAATGCCTAATCCGATATGCTTGGCAGGAACAATAATCAGCACTATCATGTTACCAAATACAATACATTACGATTGAAAAAAGTTATGATCTACCTTAAAAGTAATATATTTAAATTTGAAACAACAAGTATCCGAATAAGGAACTACCCAAAACTACAAAAGCACTATTTATTTTCCTGTAGCCAAAAGTTATTGCAATGCTGGAAAAAGCAATTAACATCGTCCTCCAATCAGTAATGATTTCTTTACCCATTTCCAAGCACACGACCATCATTACAGCTACAGATGCTACATTTACAGCATCTAAAAAGGCAGAAAATCCTTTAGAATTTCGAAGCTTTTTCATTAAGAGATTAAGCATTGCTACAAAAACAAATGAGGGAAGAAAAATAGCTATTGTCGAAATAAAAGCACCTGAAAGCCCATTGATTTGAAATCCGATGAAAGTTACCGACGAAAAAACGGGACCAGGCGTGAACTGACCTACTGCAATAGCATCCATCAATTGTTGCCTTGTGAGTAAACCTTTTGTAACCAATTCTGTATCGATAAAGGCAAATAATACATATCCGCTTCCATAAAGTATGGAGCCAATTTTAAGGAATGTCCAAAATAGCTGTGCATTGGTCGCTGTCCAAAAAGTTGTCTGAATGATTTGAAGAAAAAAAGCAAACGGAACGATACTTTGTAAAGTATCATTTTGTCTGTTCTGAATAGTGTGCAATCCAAATGCTAACAAACCTGCACCAAGCATTAAATATATTTCATTAACTCCAATCACCGCAGCTAACAATACGGTAATACCGATAAGACCTAAATTTAAAGATTTTACGGATTGTTTTGCTAAAGGATAAATAGCAGCGAGAATGATAGCAATTATAGCAGGTTTGATACCATAAATAAAAGGCTGTAGCTCGGGCAACTGACCATATCGAATATACAAATACGCTAGAATACTTGTTAAAAAAACGGCGGGTAAAATAAAACACATACCGGCTGTTACTAAGCCTCTCCACCCACCTTTATCAAAGCCAATATGAATAGCCATTTCCGTGCTGTTAGGGCCTGGAATAAGATTGGTAGCTCCCAGCAGATCCAAAAAATACTGTTCACTCATCCACTTCCGCTTGACCACTACTTCATCCCGCATCATAGCAATATGTGCTGCTGGACCACCAAATCCAATAAAACCTATTTTACTAAAAACTTTTGCTATTTCTTTTAGCTCTATTTTATTCTCCATTTGTTTTCAAAATTTTCATCTGCTGACCATTTACCTCCACCTTTTATCAATAGAAAGATACTGCCCAAAAGCATCGTCCAATCGGTGCGGCTGCTGTGCATCATTTCCCAAAATCCTTTTTCTATTAAAATCTCTGATTTAGTTGTTGCAATAGCCACAACATAATAACAATAAGAGGGAGACTTGCAAGCCGTGTGAACAGCCCGATTAGAAGAAGAAATCCACAAATAACTTCAAATGTTCCAACGAAACTGCCCAAAAATTCAGGATAAGGCAGACCAATTTTTTCAAATCGTCCGCCTCCACGGGTATCGGCAAATAAAAATACCGCTCCTACCATCAATCGAATTAATATAGTGGTTTTTGATACGTCTGTCTTAGTTATTGTTTGCAACTTCATGATTAGTTTTATGAATTTTGGATTGCACTTTTTTATATAGAAGGGCTAAAATAAATGCAATTGGCAAACTTAAAATAACAGAGAGGCCAGTTTCAACCATCCTATATCAAATGCACAGAATTGATTTTTTCTATAGTTTATTCTGCACATCCCCTTTTATTTATTGGCCCTGAGCCATTCCTTGTTTTTTTACAACCACAAATAAATGGAAGTATAAACAAATATCAAACATCTCATAACCCGCGCCTTACACTACACAAATTTCGTGTAATACGAACTATCAGATATTGTATATTTGAAAATAGAAAGGTGTATTTTAAGTATTACGGAAGGTTTGAGGTGTAAGACCAGTGTAACGCTTGAAATACTTTACAAAATGGGAAGTGTCCTTAAAATTCAATTTAAAAGCAATTTCAGAAACACTACTTATGGTATACATCAATTGTCTTTTTGCCTCACTAATTATATGCTCAGCTATTACCTCAGCCGCTGATTGGTCTAGTGCCTTACGACAAATAACATTAAGATTTTGGGGTGTCATATGAAGTTTTTCTGCATAATAATTAACATTGTTTTGCAGGTCATTTGTCTGGTTGAGCAGTTCTCGAAATATAGTAATGGCACCATCTGATTTACGTGATTTAATTATCGAAGGTTTCCCCGCAATCAAAATTTTAGCAAATAGTGCTTTTAATAATCCTTCAGTAACAGTAAAATCTTTTTCTATAGTGAGCATTTGGAACAAGGTGTCTATACTTTCTGTTTCTTTCAGATGAATGCAGCTTAATCCACTCAGTTTAGATAAAAGACTTTTAAGTTCCCTGTCCAACGAATGGTCGACAAAACCCTTTTTTAAAAGCAATACATAACCATCCGGAGTATCTGTCATATCCCAATGATGCACCTGCTCCTTTCGGACAAAAAAAACCGTAGGTGGCATTATCGAAAATGAAGTATGATCGATGGTGTGCAATCCGCTTCCTTCCCTTAAATAAATTATTTCTAAATAGCTGTTATGTTTGTGAGGCTCGGTCTTGCGAATTTCTTTACGGAATGGGGCAACTTTTAGTAATGTTGACGCTTCAATTTTGTTTTTTATGGAGATAGAGTTTTTCAATTTATCTCAAATATGCAGTTTATCCCCATAAAATTAGCTATAATACTTTTTCTTTAACCATAAACTTGCCTTTACCAGCAATATTAATACCGGCACTTCGACCAATGGTCCAATCACACCTACAAATGCCTGCGGCGAATGAATACCGAAAACTGATATTGCAACAGCGATTGCCAATTCAAAATTGTTTCCTGTAGCAGTAAATGCGATAGAAGCGTTTTTATCGTAAGGTACTTTCAAAGATTTATTGATAAAGAAGCTTACAAAAAACATTAGCACGAAATAGATGATTAATGGTATGGCCACTTTCACTGCATCCATTGGTAGTTCTACTATTTTGTCGCCCTTCAAACTGAACATTAATACGATGGTAAACAGTAAAGCATACAATGTAATGGGTGATATTTTTGGCACAAATATTCTGTTATACCATTCTATACCTTTAGATTTTACCAATATATAACGACTTAAAAAGCCTGCCAGAAAAGGAATACCCAAGTATATCAATACACTTTCTGTTACCGCACTCATCGACACGCTTACATTGAAATTGGCTAAGCCAAATTTTGCAGGTAGTATGTTGATGAATAACCAGACTAAAAAGCTGTAAGAAATTATCTGAAAGATGCTATTCAATGCCACTAACATAGCGGTATATTCCCGGTTGGCTTTGGCTAGGTCACTCCACACGATGACCATTGCTATACACCTGGCCAGGCCTATCAATATCAATCCTGTCATATAATCAGGTTCGTTCCGTAAAAACAGAACAGCTAATCCGAACATCAATACTGTACCGATAATCCAATTCAGCATTAACGATATGCCGATTACTTTTTTATCCTTAAACGCTTTGGGCAGAAGTGAATAGTCCACTTTTGCTAATGGAGGATACATCATCAGTATTAAACCAATTGCTATTGGAATATTGGTTGTGCCTACGGATAAGCTACTAGTTAAAGTAGAGATATTGGGAAAGAAAAAACCCAACCCCACCCCTAAAGCCATGGCAAGGAATATCCATAAGGTGAGGTAACGGTCAAGGAATTTTAATTTTACTTGCATCTTCTAATTGTTTATAGTGTTAGCGTTTTCTTCTGCTTTTAGTAAGCTCACAATTTCTAGTTTGTTTTCTATTTTTACCAACCGACCATTTTCAAATGGTTTTCTGTTTACCCATGTTGGATCTTTTAAAATTAGTCTATTGGTTTCTATCACTTTACCCGACATAGGTAGAAATAAATCACTAACGGTTTTAACAGCTTCAATGGAACCAAACATTTTCGTCCTGCTTAAAATAATAGCCAATATTCGACACATCCGCATACACGATTTCACCTATATTACTTTGGGCAAACTTTGTAATATCAATCGTTCCAATGTTATTTTCTATAGGCAGCCAAGTATGCTCTTCGGAAAAGTATAAATCCTTTGGAATTTTCATTTCCTTTTTTTTTATTGATTAGTAACCACGTCTTAAATTTTCTGCATATTCGTTGGGTAGCGGACTATCTTCAACTGCTCTGGCAGCTTTTTCAATATCGTATTCAAATCGAATAAATTCAACTTTTACACTGTCTCTATCCAACACAGAGCTGTTCTCATTAATGGTAAGCATTACATAACAACCTCTTACATCACTGTCTTTTGGTTTGCCTACCGAACCAATATTGATGGCGTGTCTGAAATGATTTTGTCCATCAATTCCCGAATTCAATACTCTGTGATATGGTTTGTGTGTATGTCCAAAGCACAGAATGTCTGCATCTGCTTGTTCCATAATACGAAGCATGCTTTTCTCCTCTCGGTCTTCAAATAAATATTCGTTTATTTTTCTCGGACTTCCGTGAACCAGTAGCAAATTCAATTTATCTTTATTTAGTTGAAACTCTACTTTTATATGTGCTGGTAGTGTTCGCAAATACGCTCTTTCTTCATCATTCATTAAAGAATTTGTGAATGAAATAGAAATGTTTCCGTTGTCTTTTTCGCTGTCCGTTTTGTATGCACAACCGCATTCGCTGCTCATTCTTCCAATTCCAAAATCGTAATTTCCTGCAATTGTTGGGATTTTTCTTTTACGGATTTCGTTAACCACTTCGTTTGGCCAAATATTATAGCCCACCAAATCACCCAAACAATAGATACTGTCAGGATTTCTTTTTTCAACATCTGCAAAAAAAGCTTCTAATGCAGGTAAATTAGCATGAATGTCGCTGAATAATACAATTTTCATTTTGATAAATTTTAAAATTAGCAACAACCTCCACCTGGCGTGCAAGTATTGGTTTGATTTACCTGCAATCCTATTAAATTTTTCTTTTGTTTTTCTGATGGAATACCACAAGCATCTTCTGCCAAACAAGCTGTGGTTTTGTTTTTCAAGACAAAAGTTTTTCCATTAAATTCTAAATCATATTTTCCAATGGTGTCACTTTGATATTCCACTTCAATTTCCACATCTTCAATACCTAACTTTTCTTCCGAGAGATTAATGATGTTTAAAAGTTTAGTGGGTTTTAAGCGATGTTCAAAATCATTAGCATTCCATAATTGAAAATTGACAACTTTTTCGCTCCGAATTATACCACCGCAGTCAATAAAATGTTTAGTTATTTGTCCCACTTCCGTAACGTGAAAATGTTCGGGTACAAAAGTTCCATTTTCCAATTGAAATTCAACATTATCCAAAGTCTTAAGAATTTCTTTAATTTCTGATAGTTTCATGTTTTTTGTATTATTATGATTAATGGTATATTGCAATGTGGCGATATAGTAAAGTAAAAAAATGCATTAGCAGCATTTTTCAATAGCTATATCAGCTACAAAGAAAGTATCGAGTTCTTTTTTAATTTGTTGCCAAACTGTCTCATTGATACAGTAACATACACTTGTTCCCTCTATATTTCCTTTAATGATGCCAATGTTCTTTAATTCTTTTAAATGTTGGGAAATGGTAGCTTGCGCCAATCCCAATTCTTCTACCAAATCATTACAAATACAGGCATTCTGTTTGATGATATACTGTAAAATGGCTATTCGCGCAGGATGTGCCAGAGCTTTCAAATTAATGGCTAAATGATTCTGTTCTTCCGTAAATATTTCACTTTTGGTAACACCCATGTATTTTTGATTAATATTGCAATATTACGATAATACATTGAAAACAACAATAATTTTATAAAAAAATTATTGTTAAGTTCGAAGAATAGTTGTCAATCGTATCTAGCCAGAGAAATCAGCTAAAAGATATGCTTTTATCGTTTGCTACCGAATTCGTATCCTATCCCAATAGAAGTAACTCTATTTAAATATTTCATTCCACTCTGGTTTGAAATATTAACCAACCCGGCCGAGCTAGAAAGTCTTGTTGTGAACCCTCCATTAAATCTATATCCAAAAATTAGACCTATCCCTGCATCGAATGGTCTAAGCTGATTGATTTCATTTCCCCACTCTAAATGTAGTGCATTTCTACCTGATGTCACTCTTGCATCAACCCCATATGCAAAATATGGACCTCCTCCAAAAAAGAACTCTCCAGATTTCGTTGGTGTCCATGAAATAAAATTTATAGGAACCTCTAAATACATTAACTTATCTGTAAGTGATTCACCATCTATTTCAGACTTACCACCTTTGCCTTCTAGGGAAAGTCCTGGCTGAATAGAAAAACGCGGAGACACAGCAATATCATAGTATGCAGAAAGATGGTAAAGGGGAGCTATTTTGGTTGTTGAGGACTGATTATCCATGCGCAAGTACTCACTTGCAAGATTCAATCCTGCTTTGAATCCAAATCTATTCTGTGCTGATAATCCTGTTACGGTACCGATCAATAAGAACGCTAATAGGTAGTTTTTTTTCATATTGGTTTGTTTATAAAATCTCATATTTAGACCTTAACCCAAGGCTAATATGAAAATTATGTAAATATAGTTAGATTAATAATGCATATTACTAATAATAATTGAAACAATTATTTGTAACAATTTATATATAATATTAAGGATAATTCAATTTTTCATGCTATACTCTATTATATAATAAGCATTTTCTTTCCTCTTACGATAATCTTGACAATACGTAATCTTGGTTTTCCTTTGGCCCAATCGTAAACCATATGCTCATAAGCGTTCCTCAATACACTGTAACAACTTATAACTTTCTTGTGGTGTTTTGTGGCACTAAGTATTTATAAGAACCTTTTGCTCTGGGAATTAGTCCTGAAATTATCGGAGTCATTATCTACCCAATAAGGTATGGCTAGCATTGATTCTATGCATCATTACTCAGTATTTTATAACAATTATAGAGACAAAATATCATAAGCAGGGAGCTAAATCGAATGACTTAAATAAGTTAAATATTTAAAATTTTGAAGAGATTTACTATTTTATAGTTAAATTGTAAATGGCCAAAAAGACAACAAATGAATACCTATCCTATACCTTTAAACGAAGATGATCGATTAACGCATCTAAAAAGATTCAACTTACTAAACCTTAGTAAGGATTCTGATTTTGATGTTATTTCTAAAAGCGCGGCTAATTTTATCCATTGCCCTATCGCTTTAGTTAGCATAATGGAAAGAGATGTTCAACGCATACAAAGCTGCATCGGAATGGAGGTTGACTCTGTAGATCGAAAACAAACAATTTGTCAATATACGTTAATGAGCACGGATGCTCTTGTAATTGAAGATACACTCCTAGATGAGAGAACCGCCGACAATCCAATCGTTAATCAGGCCAAAATAAGATTTTATGCAGGTGTTCCCATTATTGATGAAGATGGATTTGCTCTGGGCACGCTTTGTGTAATTGATTTTGTTCCTAAAAAAATAGATCAAAGTCAAATTGATTTCCTCTATGCGCTTGCCAAAAATGTGAGCCAGCTTTATACCTATAAAAAATTAAAAGTTGAGTCGGGATATTATACAGATATAATAAAGGTAACCCAAAATTTAATTGGAGTAATAGATAGTGATTTAAACATAAAAGAAGTTAATCCATCATTCAAACAGATCTTAAATCAAGATAATAAAGAAATAATAAGTAAACCTTTTTTAGACTTATTTACTGCAGATACAAATGATGAATTAAAAGCAGCATTTAAGGATACCTTAGCTGGTAAAGAAGTTTCACTTACAACCTACACACTTTCTAATAGCAATCGTCTTATAACCATCCAATGGCACATTAAGTACGAGGAGAAGTACAACGAATTTTTCGCTATTGGACGTGATATAAGCCATGAAAACCAAGAGCGTTTAAAATTATTAAACTCTGAGCGAAGATTTAGAAATTATTTCGAAAACTCCTTGGGGCTTATGAGTATGCATGATTTAGATGGAAATATCTTACGTGTTAACGAAAAAGGAAGAGAGCTTTTGGGGTACAAAGAAAGCGAGGTAGAAGGTCTTAAATTAATTGATTTAATACCGCTGGAAAACAAACGACTCTATGATCAGTACATGACAGAACTGATTGAGCATGGGCAAATGCGAGGGATGATGACCCTGTTGAAGAAGTCTGGAGAAAAAGTATTTTTCTTATACCATAATGTATTAGAGAAGGATTTGGATGGAAATCCTTATGTCAGCAGCATCGCACTTGATATTAGCGATAGAAGAAAGCTTGAACTAAATCTTTTACATACGCAGCAAATTCTTGAACAAACAAATGCAGTAGCTCAAGTTGGTGGCTGGGAGGTTAGCATGAATGATGGTAGAGTATACTTATCTCCACAAGCGAAACAAATAATGGAAATGCAAGAAGTTGAAAATCTAGATCTCGAGACAGCTTTTGGAAATTTTCATACGAGTTCATCAATACTACTTCAAGAAGCTTTTTACACTGCAGTTAACCAAGGAATACCATATGATTTAGAGATAGAAATGCAACCTATCAGTCAAAACAGACAATGGGTGCGTGTAAAGGGTATACCAGAATTCTCCGAGGGGGTGTGCAAACGGATATTTGGAATTATACAGAATATACATAGTAGCAAGACCATGCATTTGGAGGTTGAACGAAAAGAATCTATGTTGCGCACTTTTATCGAATACGTGCCAGCAGCAGTAGCTATGTTTGACCAGAATCTAAACTACCTCTATGTAAGCAATCAGTGGTTAGATGAATTTAATTTTGTAAAGGAACATGTTGAACACAGGAATATTAGTGACCTTTCTACCGATATACCCGATTACCGAATAGAAATATATAAAAATGCTTTAAAAGGTATTTCTTATAAAAACACTCATGAGGTAATGTATATTGGTAAGGATAAAGAAGAAAAACATTTTAACTGGGAGGTTAGACCGTGGTATATTTCCGCACAGAAAATAGGAGGTATAATTATTTTTGTACAAAATATTTCAGAAGAAGTAAAGAAAAACGAAGAATTATTAACAGCTCAAAAATCTGCTGAGGCAGCAAATAAAGCAAAATCTGAATTCTTGGCAAATATGAGTCACGAGATACGTACCCCTCTAAACGGTGTAATCGGCTTCTCCGACCTACTTCTTCAAACACCACTTAATGAACTTCAACAGCAGTACCTTAAATATATTAATGAATCAGGAAATAGTCTGCTTAGTATTATTAACGATATATTAGATTTTTCAAAAATAGAATCCGGTAAACTTGAATTATATATAGGCAAATACAATCTATATGATTTATGTAGTCAAGTTGTAGATGTGATATTGTTTCAGGCGCAAAGTAAAGGTTTAGAATTGTTACTTAATGTGCCTGAAGAGTTAGATTTAAATATTTGGGTCGATGATTCGCGACTAAAGCAAGTTTTAATAAACTTAATGGGCAATGCCCTAAAGTTCACTGAAGAAGGCGAGGTTGAACTTAAAGTCCAACAAATAAGCCAAATGGGTTCAACAACAAAACTTCGTTTTTCTGTAAGAGATACTGGTATCGGAATTGCAAAAGAGAAGCAGGATAAAATATTTCAAGCATTTACCCAAGAAGACAGTTCAATTAGCAAAAGGTATGGAGGGACAGGATTAGGTCTTACTATTTCCAACAACTTACTAAAATATATGCACAGTAATTTGCAGCTTTTAAGTGAGCCAGAAAATGGAACTACTTTCTTTTTCGATTTGGAAGTTGAGTATGAAAAAACAATTACTAACCCTAATAATAAAATAGAAATACCTATTAAGCGTGCTTTGATTGTAGATGATAATACTAACAATCGAATTATAATGGATCATATGCTTAAGTATAAGAATATTGATACAACCTTAGCAAAAAATGGAGTAGAAGCTTTGCAGTTATTAGCCCAAGGAGAAGAATTTAACCTTATTCTTGTGGACTATCATATGCCAGTTCTCTCTGGTGTAGAAACTATTGCCAAGATGAAAGAAATAATGGCTAGTAAAAATATGGAAATACCGTTAATAATTTTGCATACTTCCTACGAGAAACAAGAATTGTTATCACATTTAAGTGACGATAATGAAATTGTTAGTTTAATGAAGCCTATCAAAACAGATAAATTATACTTGGCAATTAACCAATCAATACACAAACACCAACAAGATAAAGAAGATAAAGATCTAATTAAAAATAGTATTGCGACAGAAAATTTGCTAGACAAAAACGAATCTATAGCTGCTATATTAGTAGCCGATGACAATGCAGTAAACATGCAACTAAATCTCCGCATGCTAGCTGGTTTATTACCGAAATCCGAAATAATTTCTGTTAATGATGGAGAAAAAGCATATCAGGCGTGTACAGAAAAACAATTCGATATTATTTTAATGGACGTTCAAATGCCAGTTATGGATGGTACAGAAGCAACCAAAAAAATAAGACAATTGGATAATTACAAAAACACACCCATCATTGCCATTACTGCAGGAAATACTTTGAGCGAAAAACAAAACTGCATTCAAGCCGGCATGACACAGTTTCTTGCTAAACCAATACGTATTGCTGATTTAAAAAGTGTAATTATGGAAGTTCTTGCTAACATTCCTGGTGATACGACTGCAAAGCATGCTACTTTAGACTTTGATTTTGATAGATCAATTTTAGAAAGTAATTATAGTGACGATGACGAGTTTAAAAGATATTTTCTTGACCTTGTAATTCAAGAATTAAACAACACAATAATAATATTAAAGCAAGCTATAGAATACAAAGATATATCTTCGCTTAAATCGATTCTTCATAAACTAAAAGGCACAGCGTCTCACGTAGGATTAATCAAATTAAATCAAGTTACGAAAGATTTAGAAGATAAAGTTATAAATCACGAGCCTTTTCGTTGGAACGAAATATTAAACATTGTAAAAGATATAGAGAACGGTCTTATGTATATAAAAGAGTTGAAAGATGATGACACACAGAGCACAGCAAATAATTAACATAAACTGAAAATAATAGTGTGCTTAATTTTTTATGGACATACACATTATTTCTTTAAAGGTCTTACAGAAAAGGTTGTGAACTACCCATTTGCTAAAGACAAATGGGCTTCGGGCTTCACAGACTTGTGCTTTGTTGCCAAAGTCTTATTTGAGTCTCCGCCCGTGTAATCGCCAGTTCCTGACGATATTATTTTTA
>PJUJ01000673.1_pt1 | contig 12392 bp, 6 predicted proteins | sample 1512321 | NCBI WGS metagenome assembly PJUJ01 (sample SAMN08177669, study PRJNA422409) | Feces metagenome, whole genome shotgun sequencing project. | isolation source: Chicken feces enriched on filter paper: beechwood xylan treatment | host: Gallus gallus | place: USA: Madison | collected 2015-01-15 | reverse complement strand
TGGCCGCGGTCGACTGCTCGACCATGGCGGCGTTCTGCTGGACGGTCTGGTCCATCTGGTTGACGGCGGCGTTGACCTGGTTGAGGCCGGTGGCCTGCTCCTGGCCCGAGGCCGCGATCTCGCCGACCAGGGCGTCGATCTCGCCGACCTTGGAGACGATGGCCTGCAGGGCCTCGCCGGTCTGGCCGACCATCGACACGCCTTGATTGACCTGCTGCGACGAGGTCGAGATCAGGGTCTTGATCTCCTTGGCCGCTTCGGCCGAGCGCTGGGCCAGGGCCCGCACTTCTTGCGCGACGACCGCGAAACCTTTGCCCGCATCACCCGCACGGGCGGCTTCGACGCCCGCGTTCAGGGCCAGCAGGTTGGTCTGGAAGGCGATCTCGTCGATCACGCCGATGATCTGGCTGATCTCGCTGGACGACTTCTCGATCTGCTGCATGGCGTCGACGGCGCCCTTGACCACGACGCTGGAGCGTTCGGCGTCGGCGCGGGTCGAGCCGACCACGCGGGCGGCTTCCTGGGCGCCGGCCGAGCTGCGGCGGACGGTGGCGGTGATCTCGTCGAGGGCGGCGGCGGTTTCTTCCAGGCTGGCGGCCTGCTGCTCGCTGCGGCGCGACAGGTCGTCGGCGGCCGAGGCGATCTCGTCGCTGCCGGCGCCGATGCCGTTGGCGGCATGGACGATGGTGCGCATGGCGTCTTCCATCTGGGCGATGGCGCCGTTGAAGTCCGATTGCAGGCGCTTGTAGTCGGCCGGGAACTCGGCGTCGACGCGGTAGGTCAGGTCGCCCTCGGCCAGGCGGTTCAGGCCGGTGGCGATGGCTTCCATGACGAAGGCCTGCTCCTTGGCGGCGGCTTCGCGGACCTGCTCGTTCTTGCGGCGCTCGGTCTCGGTCTCGGCGGCGGCGCGCTGCTGGGCGGCCTCGGCGGTGCGCAGGGCCAGGGCGTTGTCCTTGAACACCTGGACCGAGCGGGCCATGGCGCCGACTTCGTCGCGGCGATCAGCGCCGACCACGTTCACGTCGACGCTGCCCTGGGCCAGGACTTCCATGGTCTTGGACAGGTTGATCAGCGGACGGGCGATCTTGCTGCGGCCGATCCAGACGGCGAACATCAGGGCGGCGGCGGCCGAGATCAGGCCAAACAGCATGGTGATGGCGACGCCGGTCGAGCCGTCCTTGCGGGCCTTCTCGACGGTGGCCTGGGTGTCGGCCGAATGCTTGTCGGTCCAGGCCGAGACGTCCTTGGTCAGGGCGGTGATGTCCGGATCGATCACGGCCATGACCATGATCGCGGCTTCGTTGGCGTCCTGCAGGCCCAGATCAGCACCCTGGCGGCCGCTGTCATAGACCTTCTTGAAGCGGGCGCGGAAACCGGCCACGTCCTTGGCGGTCTCGGGGTCGGCCTTGGCGACCTTGTCGAGGCGCTCGTTGCCGCTCTTGAAGTTGTCGTCGATTTCCTTCGAGGCCTGGCCGGCGGCTTCCGACGAGCCGCTGTTGGCGACCGTGCGGTAGGCGGCGTAGCCGATGCCGGAGACGCGACGGTTGAAGCGGGCCATCTCGAGTTCGGCCGGGGCGCGCTGCTCGACGATCCGCACGACGGCGGCTTCCAGCTTCTTCTGCTGCCACACGCCCACGCCCACGCAGGCGACGGCGACGAGCGCCAGCACGATGGCCGGCAGCATCACCTTGGTGGCGATCTTCAGATCGTCGAGTTTCATCAGGCGGTCCCGCTTTCAGCGTTCCTCCGAACGCCGCAGCGCGGCCGGAGGTGTTTCATCTTTGGACTTCACCAAGCGGGGTCCGCGGTAAAAGCGTGGTTAAGCCGAGGATTTTCCCTATCTCCCGCGACCGCTTGTCGCAGATCGTCGGTCGGGCGGCCGACCAAGTGTGAAGGCGAGCACAGTTCCGTTGCAATTTTAGCGTCAGCTTCCGGTCCAGGGCGAACGCGCCCGGACCTGGGGAGGCGACCATGGCCAAGCGGCCCAACATCCTGCTGATCACCTGCGACCAGTACCGCTTTCCACGCTTTTCCTACGGACCCCTGCACGGGCTGGACGAGGACCTGAAGGCGGTGCTGGGCTTCCAGCCCCTGGAGCCGCGCAACAGCTACGCCGACCACTTCCCGGGCCTGCTGGCGCTGCGCGACAACGCCGTGCTGCTGGCCAATCACACGGTGGCGGCCAGCGCCTGCACGCCCAGCCGGACGGTGATCTACACTGGCCAGTACGGCACGCGGACCGGCGTCACCCAGACCGACGGCCTGTTCAAGAGCGGCGATTCGCCCAACTTCCCGTGGCTCGCGGCCGACGGGATCCCGACCCTGGGCGCCTGGATGCGCCAGGCCGGCTACACCACCCACTATTTCGGCAAGTGGCACGTCAGCGATCCGCCGGACCACTCGCTGGAGGCCTTCGGCTTCGACGACTGGGAAAAGAGCTGGCCCGAGCCGCACGGGGCGGCGATCAACAATCTGGGCCTCTATCGCGACGCCGGCTTCACCGACTCCGCCTGCGCCTTCATCCGCCGCCAGGCCCTGGCGGTGAACTATGACCGGGCGGTGGCGACGGCCCAGTCGATCGACCCCTACGCCTCCGGTCCCGATCCCGCCGACCTGAAGCCGTGGTTCGCCGTGGCCTCCTTCACCAACCCCCACGACATCGCCACCTATCCGGCGGTGATCGGCCAGGCCCTGCCCACGCCCGACGGCAGCGGCGTGCAGGGGATCTTCAACCCGCTGACCGTGCCGCTGCAGGGCCAGAGGACGCCGGCCCCGACCGCCGGCACGGCGACCATCCCGCTCAATCCCGGCGGCTTTCCGCAGGAGTGCGGGCACGTGCCGCCGACCTGGAACGAGGACCTGTCGAGCAAGCCCTCGTGCCAGGCCGACTACGCCTGGAAGATGGGCCTGGCGCTGAACGCCAAGACCGGCTTCAACGTCGCCCGAGCCCTGCCCACCCAGTCCGAGCAGCAGGCCCTCGAAGCGGCGGCCGACATCGCCCTGCAAGGCCCGATCCCGTTCCAGCTGACCGACGATCCGCGCGGCGGGGTGAAGGCCTTCGTCCAGCTCTATGGCTGGCTGCACAGCGTGGTCGACGTCCACATCGCCGCGGTGCTGAAGGCGCTGGAGGAGACCGGCCAGGCCGACAACACCATCGTCGTCTTCCTGTCGGACCACGGCGAATACGCCGGGGCCCACGGCATGATGATCGAGAAGTGGCACACGGCCTATCAGGAGGCCCTGCACGTGCCGGTGGTCGTGCGCTTCCCGCCGGCCCTGGCCAGCATCGAGACCCCGGACGGCGTGCCGCTGGCCAAGGGCGCCCTGACCAGCCACGTCGACATCCTGCCGACCATACTGGGCCTGGCCGGGGTGCATGAGGCCGAGCGCGACGCCATCGCCGGGGTGCTGGCCAAGACCCAGCCCGTTCCGCCGCTGCCGGGCGTCAACCTGGCGCCGCTGATCCGGGGTGAGACCGACAGGGTGATCGAGCCGGACGGCTGCGAGCGCCAGGGGGTGCTGTTCATCACCGACGACGAGATCACCGCCCCCTCGCCGCCGCTGAACAATCCGCACAACACAAAGTGCGAAAAGGAGTTCGCGGTGTTCGACGTGGCGGTGGAGAAGCTGCGGGCGGGCAATCCCAAGCGTCCGCCGGTGGACATCGCCCCCGGCTCGGTGCGCCAGCCCAACCACGTGCGCTCGGTGCGCACCCAGCGCTTCAAGCTCAGCCGCTATTTCGACCCGTCGGACCGTGCGGGGCAGGAGTGGGAGATGTACGACCTGCTCGACGATCCCAACGAGGCGGTGAACCTCGTCTATGTCGAAGCCGACCCGCCCCGCGCCCGCCTGGACCCGGCCCTGCAGCCCGAGGTCGACCGGCTGGCTGTGCTGCTGGCGGCGCTGGAGGAAAGGGATCTTTCCTGACGCCCCTTCTCCCGCCTCAGCAAAACCCCAACCCTCGTCATCCCGGAAAGCCCGAAGGGCTTATCCGGGACCCCGGGGACTGGGCGCGGTGGTCGGGTTGGCCGCCCCAGCGTTGGCCGACGCATCGCGGCGGCTCCTGGGCCCCGGCTCTACGCTGCGCTTCGGCCGGGATGACGAATTGTGGGTGCGTGGTGGCTCTCAAGCCCTCGGATGCGCCTTGCCGTAGGCCGCCAGCAAACCCTCGGCGTCCACCTGGGTGTAGCGCTGCGTCGTCGACAGCGAGGCGTGGCCCAGCAGGTCCTGGATCGAGCGCAGGTCGGCGCCGGCGCCCAGCAGGTGGGTGGCGAACGAATGCCGCAGGGCGTGGGGCGTGGCGCGGTCGGAAAGGCCCAGGCGCCCGCGCAGCAGCTGCATGGCCGCCTGCACGTGACGGGGCGACAGCGGTCCGCCGCGCTTGGCCCTGAAGAGGGGCTCGTCCGGTCCGAGCACGAAGGGCAGGGCGGCGACATAGGCGTCCACCGCCGTCCGCACGGCGTCGAGCACCGGCACGATCCGGGTCTTGCCGCCCTTGCCGGTGATGCGCAGCGTCTCGGCCAGGGGCGCGTCGGCGCGGGTCAGGGACAGGCCTTCGGAGATCCGCAGGCCGCAGCCCCACAGCAGGGTGAGCACCGCCTCATCGCGGGCGGCCTCCCATTCCTCGCGGTCAGGGTCGAGGGCGATCTCGGTCAGCAGGCCGCGCGCCTGGTCTTCCGAGACCGGACGCGGGGCGCCGACCTTGATGCGCGGGCCGCGCACCAGGCCGATGGCGGCGTTGGGCGTATCCAGGCGCGCGTCGAGAAAGCGGTGAAAGGCGCGGATCGACGACAGGCTCTGGCTGACCGAGCGCGGCGACAGCGGGTGATCGCCCGAGCGCCGGAAGGCCAGATAGGCCCGCAGGTCGGCGGCCGAGACGGCGCCGAGGTCCTTGAGCGACAGGCCGCCGCCGTTGTGGCGCTCGATGAAGTTCAGATAGGCCAGCACGTTGTCGCCATAGGCCCGCACCGTGCGCGGCGAGGCGCGGCGCTCGTCGGCGAGATGGGTGAGCCAGGCGGCCAGGGCTTCGCGGGCGGAGCTCATTGGATCCTCCCCCTCTGGGGGAGGTGTCCGCGAAGCGGACGGAGAGGGGAGTTGGGGCAGGGTCTCTCAGCGTCTCGGAAGCTGAGAACGCCCCCCCTCCGGCCCTCTGGGCCACCTCCCCCAGGGGGGGAGGATCTCATTACGGAACCGGCCAACGCTCGGCCGTGCGCTCGACGACGCGGGCGAGGAAGGCCACCAGGTCGGAGCCCATGTCGGGGGTGAAGGCTTCGGGATCCGTCGAGCCGAAGGCCAGGACGGCCTGGCGCGACGGCTCCCACAGGGCCATGCGGACGATGGCCATGCTGCGGATGGTCTCGAACTTCTCGCCGAACAGGCCCAGGGCCGGGGCGAAGAAGCCCATGCGGGCGACGCCGTGGTCGCCCATGATCATGTCGACCTGGCCGTCGACCAGGGCGTGCCAGCCGGCGGGCACTCGGGCGGGGCCTTCCAGGGCCAGGGTCCCGGCGGCGAGGCTGAAGCGCAGGGCGGCCATCTCGTCGACCCGGCGGGCCAGATCCGAATGGTTGCGGGCGTCGAGCAGGTCGATGACGGCGGCGTGGACCTGGGCCTGGGCCGACATGTTGGCCTCCGCGGTGGCCTCGACGAACTTGCGCGCATGGGCCTCGCGCTCGCGGGCGGCGGCGGCCTTGGCGATGGCGACGTGGCCGAACTCGACGACATTGCCGCCATCGAGCTTGAGGCCCAGGTCGCTGAGCAGGTCGGCGTCGTCGCGCAGCATCTCCGGCTGGTCGCGCAGGAAGTCGCGGACCAGGTCCGGATCGATCTGCGGCTGGGCCAGCGCCTGACTGAACTCGCTCATGAACACCTATCCCTGCGTTCGCCTGCACGCGTCAGGCGAACCCGATGAAGCCCTGTTTCGGTTAACGACGGCTTGATGAGCTGAGCTGGGGCAAGCGCATCAGGGTCAGCTGCGCGCGGCTGACCCGCCAGGATGCGCGCCCGCTCAGGTGTCTCGACGCGGCCACGTTTCTGGAGCAGAAGGCGGGTCCCATGCCCCGCATCGCCTCCGTCCTGCTGCCCATGCCGCTGCCCGAGGCCTTCGACTACGCCGAGCCGGAGGGCCTGGCGCTGGCCGTCGGCGACCACGTGGCCGTGCCCCTGGGGCCGCGCACCGTGCGCGGGGTGGTGACGGCGCTGCGCGAAGGCGCAGGCGGCAACCGGCCGCTGAAACCCGTGCTGCACCGGGTGGACGACCCGCCCCTGCCGGCCAATGTCATCACCTTCGTGGAATGGGCCGCGCGTTATTCTGTCGACGTTCCGGGCTGGCCGCTGGCCATGGCCCTGCGCGGCCTGCGCCATCCGGCCGCCAAGCCCGAAAAGGCCGTGGCCCTGACCGGCGTCCAGCCCGGCCGCATGACGCCCGCGCGCCTGAAGGTGCTGGCCGCCGCCGAGCATGGCCCGATGAGCGCCGCCGAACTGGCCCGCCAGGCCGGGGTCTCGGCCGGGGTGGTCAAGGGACTGGTCGACGAGGGGGCGCTGGAGGCGGTGCTGGTCGCCGCCGACGACTCGGTGGCCCAGCCCGATCTTTCCCTGCCGCCCCAGACCCTGAACCCGAGTCAAAAGGCCGCGGCCGACGTCATGGCCGACATGCTTGCGGCCGGTGGTTTCCAGGCCGCGCTGCTGGACGGCGTCACGGGCTCGGGCAAGACCGAGGTCTATCTGGAGGTCGCCGCCGCCGCCCTGGCCGCCGATCCGGCCGCCCAGGTGCTGGTGCTGCTGCCCGAGATCGCCCTGACCCAGGCCGTCATGGCCCGCTTCGAGCAGCGGTTCGGGGCCGCCCCCATCGAGTGGCACTCGGGCGTCTCGCCGCCGCGCCGCCGCCGGGCCTGGGAGGCCGTGGCCGACGGCCGCGCCCGCATCGTGGTCGGGGCCCGCTCGGCGCTGTTCCTGCCGTTCACGAACCTCAAGCTGATCGTCGTCGACGAGGAGCACGACGGCTCGTTCAAGCAGGAGGAGGGCTTCATCTATCAGGCGCGCGACCTGGCCGTGGCCCGCGCCAAGATCGAGAAGGCCCTGGTAGTGCTGGCCAGCGCGACGCCGTCGCTGGAAAGCCTGTGGAACGCCCAGTCCGGCCGCTATCGCTGGCTGCGCCTGGGCGCGCGCCACGGCACGGCGCAGCTGCCCGACGTGCACCTGATCGACATGCGGGCCAATCCGCCCGAGCCGGGCCGCTGGCTGTCGCCGACCCTGGTCAAGGCCGTGTCCCTGACCTTGCAGAAGGGCGAGCAGAGCCTGCTCTTCCTCAATCGCCGGGGCTATGCGCCGCTGGTGCTCTGCCGGGCCTGCGGCGAGAAGCTGAAGTCGCCCGACAGCGACAGCTGGCTGGTCGAGCACCGCTATACCGGCCGCCTCGTCTGCCACCTGACCGGCTTCTCGATGAAGAAGCCCGAGGCCTGCCCGCACTGCGGGGCCAAGGACAGCCTGGTTTCGATCGGCCCGGGCGTGGAGCGGGTCGAGGAGGAGGCGCGCTACCTGTTCCCCGATGCCCGCATCGCCGTGTTCTCGTCGGACACAGTGTTCGACCCGGCCGGGGCGCGGGCGCTGGTGGACTCGATGGTCGCCGGCGAGATCGACATCCTCGTCGCCACCCAGGCCGCCGCCAAGGGCCACAACTTCCCGAACCTCACCCTGGTGGGGGTGATCGACGCCGACCTTTCCCTGCGCGGCGGCGACCTGCGGGCGGGCGAGCGGACGTTCCAGCTTCTCGCCCAGGCGACGGGCCGGGCCGGCCGTCACGAGAAGCCGGGCCGCGCCTATCTGCAGACCTACGCCCCCGAGCACGCCGTGCTCCAGGCCCTGAAGGCCCAGGATCGCGACGCCTTCGTCGAGGCCGAGATGGCCATGCGCGAGGAAGCCGGCCTGCCGCCGTTCGGACGCCTGGCCGCGGTGATCGCCTCGGGTCCCGACGCCGAGGCGCTGGAGGCCTACGTCCAGGCCCTGGCCGCCGCGACGCCCAACGCCGAGGGGGTGGAGGTCTACGGCCCCGCCGACGCACCGCTCGGTTTGGTGCGCGGTCGGCGGCGCAAGCGGTTCCTGGTGCGGGCGGGGCGCAATGTCGACCTGCCGGCCTTCATGGCGGCGTGGCGGGCGCGAGCCAGGATCCCGAACTCGGTGCGGGTGACGATCGACATCGACCCGTATTCGTTTCTCTGAGGGAGCGAGGTCGTCCCGAAAGATCCTCCCCCTGTGGGGGAGGTGGCGCGGAGCGCCGGAGGGGGGACGTTTTCAGCCGCCGCCGAGCGTGGCCGATTTCGCAGCCACTCCCCTCTCCGTCCGCTGCGCGGACACCTCTCCCACAGGGAGAGGGTCTTCTATTCCTTCTCCAGCACCGGCTCCTGCGTCGGCATGCGCGAGCGCAGGGGCAGGGCGGGGACGAAGAAGATCACGATTACGCCCAGCACGATCACCAGCAGCGCCGCCTGCATCACGCCGCTGACGGCGTAGGCCAGGGCCTGGCCCAGGGCCGGGTCGCGATGGCCGCCGACCACGCCGCTTTCCAGGGCCAGGCCTTGCAGGGCGCCCAGATCCAGCTTGCCGCCGCCGTAGCTGGCCAGGCGGGTGGTCAGCAGGGCGCCGGCCACCGCGACACCAACCGTCGAACCGATCTGGCGGAAGAACTGGTTGGAGCTGGTCGCCACGCCGATGTCGCGCGGCGACACCGCGTTCTGGGTGGCCAGGTTGAAGAGGCTCTGGTTGGGTCCCAGGCCCACGCCGACCACCAGCAGCAGCAGGCACAGCCAGTAGAGGTGGCTGATCCCGGCCAGGTGGGTCATCGGGGTCACCCCGACCAGCAGCAGCACCGCCCCGGCCAGCATGAACGGCTTGTACTTGCCCGTGCGACTGACCAGCTGGCCCGAGACCGACGAGCCGACGATCAGCCCGCCCATCAGCGGCAGCATGGCCAGGCCCGAGGTCGTGGCGTCCACCCCCAGGCCCAGCTGCATGTAGAGCGGCAGGAACACCGCCACCCCCATGAAGGCCATGGAGATCAGGAAGGCCGCCAGGTTGGCGGTGACGAAGGTCTTGTTCTTGAAGAGATGCAGCGGAACGATCGGGTTCGACACCCGGCTCTCGACATAGACGAACAGGGCGAGCGCGACGGCCGCGCCAAGGAACAGGCCCACGCTCTGGACCGAGGCCCAGGCGATGTCGTGGCCGCCGAGGCTGAGCGCCAGCAGCAGCGGCACGAAGGCGGCGATCAGCAGGGCCGCGCCCAGGAAGTCGATGTTTCCCGAGCGCTGGTGCGGCAGGGCCGGCATTTTCACCAGGATCATGAACAGCGACAGCAGGCACAGCGGCAGGTTGACGTAGAACACCCAGCGCCAGCCGGCGATCACGTGGGCGCCCAGCTGGATCGTGCCGTGGTCGGTGAAATAGCCGCCGATCAGCGGGCCCAGCACGCTGGAAAGACCGAACACCGAGCCGAAGATGCCGGCGAACTTGCCCCGCTCGCGCGGCGGATAGAGGTCGGCGATGATGGCGAAGGCGGTGGTGAACAGCGCCCCGCCGCCGATCCCCTGCAGGGCGCGGAAGACGATCAGCTGCACCATGCCGCTCATGCCGGCGATCGGGCCGAACTCGCCCGAGAGACCCGACAGCCACGAGCCGATCATGAAGATCGAGATGCCGGCCACCAGCACGGGCTTGCGGCCGTAGATGTCGCCCAGCTTGCCCCAGATCGGCACCATCACCGTCGAGCTCAGCAGGTAGGCGGTGGTCACCCAGCTGTAGAGCGTCAGGCCGTGCAGCTCGGAGATGATCCGCGGCATGGCGGTGGAGACGATGGTCTGGTCCAGCGCGCTGAGCAGGAAGACGATCATCAGGCCGGCCAGGGTGGTGCGGCGTTCGGCGTCGGTGAATTGGCCGGTCATGCGATGGTCCGTGGGCGATGTCCCGAGGGGGTCGCCCCGCCTAGCATGGTTCGCGCCGGAAGGCGGAGAGGGAACGGCGATCTCGTTCGCAGAGCGGTGATCAGATCCTCCCCCTGTGGGGGAGGTGGCGCGAAGCGCCGGAGGGGGGACGTTTTCAACCGCCGCCGCATTGGCCGATGCCGGCGCGACTTCCCTCTCCGTCGGCTTCGCCGGCACCTCTCCCTTCAGGGAGAGGGTCTTGAGGAGCAATCCAACTTTCGGTTGCTCGCCCCGCGCGCCGGGGCGGCGTAAGCGTCTTGCGCCCTCCATGGAGACCCCGCCCATGCGCCGCCTCGTTCCGTTTCTCGCCCTCCTGGCCCTGGCGCCCATCGTCGCGACGGCCGCGCCGCGCGGCGCGCCGGTGTCGGTGCGCGAGGCCTGGGCGCGGCCGGCGCCGGCGGGGATGAACGGGGCCGGCTACCTCGTTCTGATCAACACCGGCGAGCGGCCGGTGACGCTGGTCCGGGCCGAGAGCCCGTCGGCCCGCGAGGTGATGATCCACCAGACCCGGATGCAGGGCGGCGTCGCCTCGATGCAGGGCATGGGCGAGGGCGTGGTGATCCCGGCCGGCGGCAAGCTCGTCTTCGGTCCTGGCGGCCGGCACTTCATGCTGATGGGGCTGCGGGCGGAGCTGACGCCTGGCGGTCGCCTGCCGCTGACCCTGATCTTCGACGACGGCCGCCGCGTCGAGGCCCGTCTGGCGATCCAGCGCAACGCGCCGCGACCGATGGTTGCGGCCCCGCCCGCCCCGCCGCACCGTCACTGACCAGGCAAAGGGCGCCGGCCCGGTTTCCGGCAAACATGACAGAATTTTAAGGCAGGAAATTTCAGCGTCCGGCGCAGATTGCCGCGGGTTTTCCAACGGATCTGCCTTTCGATGAAAAAAGCTTGGTTCGGCGCCGCCGCGGCGGTCGCCCTTTCGATGTCCGCCTACGCCGTCCAGGCTCATGAGGAGCACGCCTGCGTCGACGACGCCTGCACCGTGCAGTCGCTGCTGCCCCAGGCCTCCGACGCCGCCGGCGGCGCCGAGGTCTCGCTGGAGTCGCCGCGCTACGGCCAGTGGGGCTTCGACCTCTCGGGCATGGACACCTCGGTGAAGCCGGGCGACGACTTCTACAAGTACGCCAACGGCAAGTGGGACGAGGTCACGACCATCCCGTCGGACCGCGTGCGCTACGGCAATTTCGACCGTCTGTCGGAGCTGTCGGAAGCCCGCACCCGCGCGATCATCGAAGGCGCCGCGTCCGGCAAGACCAAGGACGCCGAGAGCCTGAAGATCGGCGCCGCCTACCGCGCCTTCATGAACGAGGCCCGCATCGAGACGCTGGACGCCAAGCCGATCGCCGGTGAGCTGGCCCAGATCAAGGCGGTCAAGACCAAGGGCGACTTCACGGCCCTGATGGGCAAGAGCCCGACCACGGCCTTCACCTCGATCCTAAACCTGTACGTCTCGACCGACGCCAAGAACCCGACGCGCTACGCCGTCTACGCCGCGCCGGGCGGCCTGTCGCTGCCCGACCGCGACTACTATCTGGACGCCAAGTTCGCCGACAAGAAAGCCGCCTACGAGCTCTATGTCGCCAAGCTGCTGGGCTATGTCGGCTGGGCCAACCCGGCCGAGAGCGCCAAGGCCGTGGTCGCCTTCGAGACCCAGCTGGCCGAGGCCAGCTGGACCCGCGTGCAGCGCCGCGACCGCGACAAGACCTACAATCCCAAGTCCTGGGCCGAGCTTCAGGCCCTGACGCCGGGCTATGACTGGAACCGCTATCTGGTCGGCACCGAACTGCCCAAGCTCGACCGCGTGGTGGTGACCACCGACACGGCCTTCCCGAAGTTCGCCGAGATCTACGCCAAGACCCCGCTCGACACCCTGAAGGCCTGGCAGGCGTTCAAGGTGGCCGACGGCGCGGCCCCGCTGCTGTCCAAGCGCTTCACCGACGCCAGCTTCGAGTTCCGCGGCAAGGCCCTGTCGGGCCAGCCCGAGCAGAAGCCCCGGTGGAAGCGCGGCGTCGGCCAGGTCAACGGCATGCTCGGCGAGGCGGTCGGCAAGGTCTATGTGGCCGAATACTTCCCGCCGGACTCCAAGGCCAAGATGGTCGATCTGGTCGGCAACCTGCGCACGGCGCTCAAGGCCCGGATCGAGAACCTCGACTGGATGGGCCCGGAGACCAAGGAACGGGCGCTGGACAAGCTGGCCAAGTTCACCGTCAAGATCGGCTATCCCGACAAGTGGCGCGACTATTCCAAGCTGGAGATCCGCGAGGGCGACGCCTACGGCAACAGCCTGCGCGCCAACGCCTTCGAATGGCGCCATGACGTCGAGCGCCTGAACCAGCCGGTCGACAAGACCGAGTGGGGCATGACCCCGCAGACGGTCAACGCCTACTACAACTCGGTCAACAACGAGATCGTGTTCCC
>PJUJ01000671.1_pt1 | contig 12443 bp, 13 predicted proteins | sample 1512321 | NCBI WGS metagenome assembly PJUJ01 (sample SAMN08177669, study PRJNA422409) | Feces metagenome, whole genome shotgun sequencing project. | isolation source: Chicken feces enriched on filter paper: beechwood xylan treatment | host: Gallus gallus | place: USA: Madison | collected 2015-01-15 | reverse complement strand
GTTCACCTCTTCCCATTCCGAACAGAGCAGTTAAGCCCGCCCGAGCCGATGGTATTGCCGTAACAGGTGGGAGAGTAGGTCGGTGCCTTCTTTTATTAAACAACAAAGCAAAGCCTTATCACATAGCGTGGTAAGGCTTGCTTGCGTTTAAAGGATTTATAAAGATCTATCTTACTAACTAATTTTAATAGAATTATTTTCTATACGTATTCGATTATTATTCCTAAGCGGGTAAGGATTGTCGCAGAGGAAATATATCGAGATAAAAGTATTTTGAAGTATAATTACCTCTAAAGTAGTTCGAACAAATAAACAAGTCCGAGTAACAAAATCATTTGGACTTAATGGTCTTATTCTTCTGTATAAAAATCTATGAGGCTACCTACAAACTCGCTATCCCAACCTTCAATGATATCTTCATATGCTTCATCTGGTATGTTCGTATGATTCACTTCAAATGAAGTTCCCTTTTTATGTTCGTGTAATTTGATAGTCACAATAGATTGTTCCTCTTCACCAAAAAACCATTCCTGCACGATCTTTTTATCAGGCTCTAATTCTAAAAATTTACCAGTGATGCTTCCATCCCAAAGGGAAAATTCACCGCCAACTCTAGGATCTATTTCCACAATATCCCCTGTCCAAAGACGTATTGTTATTTCCGTTGTCAGCGCTTTATAGATCTCCTCTGGTGTAGCTGGAATAATGTAATATTTCTTAAAATTCTTCATGTTCTTCAAAGATAATGCAATTGAATAGTATTTCAGTTTTTAGTTATGAATTTTTACTTTTGACTATGAGTAATATCCTTCCGAACGATTTATTGACGCTTTTAAAAGGCGATCCTTCTTTTGATTATAAAGCATTCAGTGCTGTGCACGATAAAGAGGAAAAAACAACTTCTATACGTTTAAACCCTTCTAAAAGTTTTGATGTATCCACTTATGACATCGATCGTGAAATTCCTTGGTGTCAGCATGCATATTATTTAAAGGAACGTCCTGTGTTTACCTTAGATCCTTTGTTTCATAGTGGATGTTATTATTCACAAGAAGCAAGTTCCATGTTTTTGGATTATGTGATTCGCAAATTAAAACTAAATTCTTCTCCAATAAAAGCGTTGGATATGTGTGCTGCGCCAGGGGGGAAATCAACTTTAGTTAATTCAACTTTGCATAGCGAGAGTTTGTTAGTGGCAAACGAGATTATCAAATCACGTGTAAATATACTTACCTCCAATTTGGTAAAATGGGGTAATTCGAATGTAGTCGTGACAAATAATGATCCATCTGCTTTTGGTCGTTTGCCAGGCTATTTTGACCTAATGGTAGTGGATGCCCCGTGCTCTGGTTCGGGGATGTTTCATAAGGATCATTCTGCTATTGATGAATGGTCACTAGCCAATGTAAAATTGTGTAGCGAACGTCAACAGCGTATCTTGAGTCAAAGTCTCTCGGCTTTAAAGACTGGAGGGTATCTGATATATTCAACATGTTCTTATTCGAACGAAGAAAATGAGGAAATAGTAGATTGGCTAATCAGCGAGTTTGTGATGGAATCCGTTCATATAGGAGTGGATGACAGCTGGGGAATTACAGTGACAGAATCGAAGGAGCATAAAGCTTCTGGATATAGATTTTATCCGCATTTATTAAAAGGTGAAGGATTCTTTTGTGCTGTTTTGAAGAAAAAGGCGGAACAGGGCACCTTTTCCATGAAAAAGGTAAAAACGGAGAAAAATGTAGCTCCTCAACATTTTGCGAAAAATTGGGTAAATGCTGAAGGGCATTATTCTTTTCTTCACAACAACTTCTTGCATATTTTTCCGCAACGCTATGAACAGGACTTACAAGCTTTGCAAAGTGTGCTTTACCTGAAAAATGCAGGTACTGAATTAGGTGAATTAAAAGGTAAGGATCTTATTCCTAGTCATGATCTAGCCTTGAGTAATTTGGTTCGTAGGGATTTACCAGCTATTGAATTAGATTTAGAAGAAGCACAAAATTACTTGCGCAAGGAACAATTATCTGTTGGTATCAATCCTGAAAATTTAAAAGGGTGGATTGTGGTTAGATATAAAGGAATCAATTTGGGCTGGATCAAAGCGATGCCAAGCCGCATTAATAACTATTATCCAAAAGAAATCCGTATTTGGAATTTATAATTGTTGCTGATGTTCAACAATGATTTGACCGATATCTTTTGCGACCTCTTGTTTCGACTTGAGGTCGTAATTTTTTATGCCTGAATGAGGAGAAAGTACCGTGATTTTGTTTGTATCTGTACCAAATCCTGCTCCTTTATCTTGCATAGAGTTTAATACAATAAAATCAGCATTCTTTCGTCTTAATTTATCTTGGGCGTGAGCAAGTTCATTATTGGTTTCTAAAGCAAATCCAACTAATGTCTGCTGTATTGATTTTCGTTGACCTAAAGTTCCTAAGATATCTGTGGTTTTCTTTAGCTCAATGGTGAAATCCTCTGCTTTCTTCTTGATTTTCTCGACTGCGGTTTCTTTGGGAGTATAATCTGCTACGGCAGCACTCATGACAATAATGTCGGAACTATCGAATCGAGTATCACATGCGTCAAACATTTCTTGTGCAGAGCGCACAGCAATTGTTGTAATGGCTTCAGACGCTTTCAAATGTGTTGGACCACTTACTAAGGTTACTTGTGCTCCCAATCGCTGTAATTCCTCGGCAATTGCATAGCCCATCTTACCAGAAGAATGATTGCCTATAAAACGTACAGGGTCGATAGCCTCATAGGTAGGTCCCGCTGTTACAAGAGCCATTTTTCCTGCCAAAGGTTTAGCTGTATTCAAATGATTTTGCAAGAATGTAACAATTTCCTCGGGTTCCGCAAGACGTCCTTCTCCAACCAATCCACTTGCTAATTCGCCATTTCCTGGAGGAATAATGATATTTCCGAAGCTTGCTAATAGGGAAAGATTATTTTGTGTTGCAGGGTGCTTCCACATATCCAAATCCATTGCTGGAGCAAAATATACTGGACATTTAGCCGAAAGGTAAGTAGCTGTCAACAAATTATCACAAAAGCCATTGGCCATCTTAGCCAAGGTATTCGCAGAAGCAGGTGCAATAAGTATCAAATCCGCGTTTAAGCCCAGATGAACATGATTATTCCATTCTCCAGTTTTAGGATCATAATAGTCTACTAAAACAGGTTTTTTGGATAATGTTGATAAGGTGAGGGGAGTAATAAATTGAGTTGCTTCAGGAGTCATGATGACTTGTACAGAAGCTTCTTCTTTAATGAGCAGGCGTATTAAAGAAGCTATTTTGTATGCGGCAATACTGCCGCATACACCTAGCACAATATTTTTGCCTTTTAATGAAGACATTTGCTTCTCTTGCTATTATTCTTGTTCTTTAGAAGGATTTCTAAAGTAAATTTTGTCTTTCAAAAATTCGTCGATAGCGACCAATGTAGGTTTTGGCAAACGCTCATAATGCTTAGAAATCTCGATTTGCTCACGGTTTTCGAACACTTCTTCTAAGTTGTCGTTGTTGCTGGCAAATTCAGCTAATTTCGAATTTAGCTCTTCTTTTATTTCTACACCAATTTGGTTTGCTCTTTTGCTAATAATTACGATTGATTCGTAAAGATTGTCAGTAGCTTTGTCCAATTCTCTCAAATCACGTGTTACAGTAGAATTTGGGATGGCGTTGTTTTTTGCTTGACTCATATTAACTAAATATTATTTTTAATTTGTTGTTACTTCAATGAAGAATCTGCGCTACCTTCTTCTTTTTTAGTTTCAGTAATGCCCAGTTCTTTGTTTCTTTCTTCCACTTCCTTATTATATTGATTCATAAGGCGAATGGCAGATACAATTTTTTTGTCTGCAGATTTTTTTAAATCATCTGCCTCTGACTTGAATTTGCTGTTCGGAAAATGTTCAACAAAACTATTATAATAATCTATTGCATTGTTAAAACGTTCTTCCTGACGATAAACACGACTGTTATCCGCGAATAAATATTGAGACTTTAACATTAAAAACTCAATTTCTTCTGCAAATCTCGTGTCTGGATACTGTCTCAATACATTTTCAAGTGCGATAACAGCAGCACGGTAATCATCCGCAAGCCCCATGTTATAATAGAGCTTCGCATTATCGAATGCTTTTTTCTCTAATTTTTCACGAAGATCTTGAATCAATTCTCCTGCTTTTTCCGCTCTTTCGGATTCAGGATAATAATTCACAAATAACTGTAATTCATCAATTGCTTTACGAGTGTTCTCTTGATCCAGTGTAGAGCGAGGAGATTCGATGTAATAGCAATAAGCAGCCATATATCTACATTCTTCAGCTCTTTCGCTGTTAGGGTAGGTATTGGCAAAGTTTTTAAAGTGAAAACGAGCAGAAGTATAGTCTTTTAATTTGTAGTTCGCGTTTGCAATAAGGTAAAATAAATCCTCCGCTTCGGCTCTACCACGATATTTTCCTGCTAGGTCATCAAATAAAATCAGTGCTTTAGAATATTTTCCTTTCTCATAAAGCTTCACGGCTTCTTGATATTTCATTGTAATATTGTTGCTGGTGCGAAGCTTTTCAAACTTACTTTTACAGCCTACAAAAAACAATGTAGCCAAGCATAAAGCTAAAATAACAGGTGTACGTCTATTCAAAAACATTTTACAAAGATACGTCAATTAACAATAATATTCAATTAAATTTTAAACCGCAATTTAGTTGATTTTTAGTTACTAATATATTTTTATAAAAGGCTTTAACAAACTTTAACCATTCTCTGGAATGTCATTGTTTTGCTAATAATATTTGGTAGATTTCAGATGGGAATAAAAATCATTATATTTACGGATTATTAAGTAACACAAGAAATGAGCTTACGCGAAAGAGTAGAACAAGCATTAGATACAATTCGTCCATATTTGGAAACTGATGGGGGGAATGTAAGTATTGAAGAGATTACAGAGGATAAAGTCGTGAAGTTGAAATTATTGGGTGCTTGTGCTAGTTGTTCTATGAGCATCATGACTTTCAAGGCTGGTTTAGAGCAAGCAATCAAAAAAGCTGTTCCCGAAATTGTATCTGTAGAGGCAATAAATATTACGGATATGAATGATCCAAATGCTACATTGCCGGGTCAAGCATTGTAACAAAAATGTTGTTTTCTGATTAACACATTTTAACAGCGCTGAATAACCATAAATTTTATTTTTGTTAAAATGTTTTATAAATCAACTAAATATCTGTTTTTAAGTATTGGACTTCTGTTCCTTACGATGGCTAGCGTGTCTGCGCAGAGCAAAAAAATTCTGCAATTTAGTGGATTGATTACCTCAACAGGATCCGATTTACCTGTCGGATTTGTCACCATTAAAAATACAACCTTCAATAATCAAACTTTCATGTCAAATAATGAAGGGTATTTTTCATTTGTTGCGCACGTAGGAGATGTTATCGAATTTACAAGTGTCGGCTTTGATCCTGTAACCATTACTATTCCTGAAGTAGAAGGTGATAAATATACGGCATCGGTAAAGATGCGTGCATTGATTATAGAACTTCCGGCAGTTACACCATTTCCTTGGGCAAGTTATGAAGATTATTTAGCCGAGTTTATGGGATTAGGAACCGGAGAAGATCCTATCGCAAGTGCAAGACGTAACTTGAGCCCTGACGCTCTTGCGGCTCTTGCCAGCGTAGTACCGCGTAATGCGGAGGAAATTCAGACTTACAATTCTTTGCAACGTCACCAGTACATGCAAAATAAGAATATAAATCAACGCATGAACAATCCATTCTTGAATCCGTTTAATTGGTATCAATTTATCAATTCCATCAAAAAAGGTGATTATAGTCGCGAAAAACTTAAATACTAATTTTATTCCTCGCTTTTTAGTACAGTAATTTTTCCAATCTCTCTTACGCTTAGTTTGGATGAAAAGTAAGAGACGATGATCGAAAGAATCGATATTGTCAAGAAGACTAATATAAAGTCTTGCATACGCATATCGACAGGATAGACATCAATAAAGCTTCCATTAACATTATTCGTACGTATAAATCCGTAAATGTCTTGTAAATAGCAGAAAATGTAGCCTATAGCGATACCAATGCTGCTACCAATCAAAGCAATCATAATTCCTTCATAAAAGAAAATCTTTTCAATCGTCGATTTGTTAGCGCCAATATGCTGTAGGATTTTCATATCTTCTTTTTTGTCAATCACCAGCATCGTAAGGGAGCCAATAATGTTAAATATGGCGATAATACCGATGAAAGTGAGGATAAAGAAGACGATCCACTTTTCTGATTTGATGGTTTTGTATAAAGTCGGATTTTGTTGTTCTCTATTTTTTACTTGAAAATCTGAGCCTAGTTTCTTTTGGATTTCCTTTTGCAATGAAGAAGATTCAAGAGGGTTATTTAAAAATAATTCGACAGCCGAAATAGCTTTATCTTCTCCTAAAATATCTCTTGCAAAATCCAACGGGAGAATAACTAGATTTTGAAATTCTGGCTCGAAAGTAAGAATCCCGTTGACAGAAAGTTGTCTAATATTAAAATCTTCTAAAGGATTAAGATTGTTGACAGAGGATTCTTTACGAGGGAAGTACAAGTCAATCACATTATTAAATTCCGAAATGGGAACTTGTAAATTTGTTTGAATTTGGGGACCAATCAACGCATAATTAGAAGAGTCAGCTTGAATCTCAAATTTCCCTATGTGTAGAATGTGCTCTTTAGACTGTTTTTCAAGGCTTTGTTGGGTTATACCCTTCATCTGTCCTACAATCTGTTTTCCATCGTGTTGGATAAGAACTTTATCCTCTAGTGTCTCCGAATAATTTTTAACATCAGTATTTTTTCCTAATTCCAAGAAAGTTTGGTTTTGAGAAGGGTCAAAAGTTTTTCCTTTTGCTGCCTCAATTCGTAGGTCGGGCGAAAAAGTGCTATTCATTGATAAAATGAATTTTTCCATGCCATTATAGAATGAAAGCACAATAACTAGCGCGGCAGTACTAACAAAAATTCCTACAATGCTGATTAAAGAGATGATGTTTATGGCATTAACGGATTTCTTCGAAAAAAGATATCGCAATGCAAAAAATAATGGAACACTTATTTTTTTCATCCTCTAATAAATGGGTTTGTTTGTTTTTCAAAACCAATTGTGGTAGTTGAACCATGGCCGGGGAATACTTCTGTATCCTCTGGCAAGGTATAGATGCGTGTGGAAATGCTTTTTAAAAGAGTTTGATGGTCTCCTCCAGGCAAATCAGATCGTCCAATACTGTTGCGGAATAAGACATCTCCTCCAATTAGGGATTTTATTTCTTCCAAATAAAAACAAAGATGGCCAGGAGAATGTCCTGGTGCCAAAATAGATTCTATATGATGATCACCAAAAGATATTGTCTCTTTGTCCTCCAGGAAAGATTCAGGAATAGGAGACGTTTCATAACGAAATCCCATCTGTGGCGCATAGTTTTCTACTGAAACCAATACGGGCACTTCTGCTTCATGAAAGTTTGGCACTATACCCCAGTTATCGAAAACGAAACGATTTCCCAAAACATGATCAATATGGCAATGCGTATTAAGCAATAGAACAGGAGTCAAATTGCCTTTGTCGAGGTGCTCTTTGAAATAATTTTGTTCTTGAACAGTATGCATCCCAGGATCCACGATGATACAATGATTGTTTGAATCATCAATAATTAAATACGTGTTCTCTTGGTAAGGATTAAATGTAAATGTTTCAATAGTCAACATGATTCAAATTTAATTATTTCCATGTTAGGGTACTAATTAAATGTTGAATGTCTGTTTTCAAAAAGTCTAAAACAGGTTGAATGGAATCTAAATTTGGTTTTTCATTAAAGTATAGGGCACCTCTTACGTAGTGATTCTTATTGTCAGTGACATAAAACTGTACATTCGAAGCGGTATTGCCCTCAATATTATACATCAATCCTGATACATAATGCTCTGGATGAGAAATTTTCTGTTGATCTATAGCTGTTGCTTTAGGGGTATGCTTAAATACAAACGCTCTAGCATCCTCAGTGAGCTGCTCTAATGTAGAATGTTGGGTTATTGCGTAATAACTAAGATGCAATTGCGCGTTGAATTTATTAAATAGCACATTTTTCCAACAAGGATTAGCGTTTGTCGAAAGATCTGGTTGTACTTCGCTGTATGCTGGTATCTCAAAAAGATAAGGACATCCTGAAGTATTGGCTGTCAAAAAGGTTTTCTCTGGAAATTCAATGCGATGATAAGCTCTTGGTTTGGGGCTATAATCTTCATTATTACAGCCAACGCTGCTTATTATACAAAGTACGAAGAAAACTAATCGTAGCATATTTTAAAAATTGCTTTGCCAGATTTCCCAATTTTTTTCAGCTTGCAACACAAGCATTTCATAGCCATTTTTGATTGTTGCTCCTCTTTCCTTTCCTTTTTTTAGAAATAAAGTTTCTTCTGGATTGTAAATAAGATCGTACAAAAGATGTTTTTCTGTGATTCCTTCATAAGGAATATTTGGGCATGAATCAATATTAGGAAAAGTGCCTACTGGAGAACAATTAATGATAAGCGAATATTTCGCTAGTAGTTCTTTAGTCAGGTCTTCATAAGTTAGATCACTTGTTCCACTATTGCGGCTTACAATTTTATAAGAAATATTTAATTTTTCTAAAGTATAAAATACGGCTTTTGCCGCACCTCCATTACCTAAGACTAATGCTTTAGTGTGATGAGGATTTAACAAAGGTTCTAAGGATTTTTCAAAACCATATGCATCGGTATTATAACCTTTGAGAATTGTTTTGCCTTCTTGATGTTTTATCGTGATGCAATTTACCGCCTTCATTTGAGCCGCCTCTTCCGATAATTCATTTAGATAGGGAATGACCGCTTGTTTGTGGGGAATTGTTACATTAAAACCTCTGAAATGTGAATTTTGATTATATAAAGTTGGAAACTGATCTATTTGCTCTATTGGATACAAATCATAATGAATGTCATGAATATTTTCTTTGTCGAATTTAGCTAAATAGTAATTTTTTGAAAATGAATGTCCCAATGGATATCCAATCAAGCCTAATTTAATCATTTTTCTCCGTATACTTTTTTATAATTTCTAAAATTATTTGATTTCCTTGTAATTGAGGAAGATATTCAAATAATATATGATGTTTTTCAGGACCAAAAGCTAAGGCTAATTCAAGAAAATTTAACGCTTCATTGTATTGACCATTCGCAAATAAGTATGCTACTAATCTGTAGTACAATTCGGGAGCGTCTGTATTAACTTTAATTGCTTCGGATATGGTTTCAATCGCTTCATCAATTTTATTTTGTTCAAAATAGATAGATGAAAAATCTAGCCAAGCTTCTATATCAGTTGGATTTAATTCTACCACCTTATTGTATGCTAATTCAGACTCTTCTATTTGACCTAATTTATAACGTGCGTCGGCAATTGCAAACCAGTAGTCTGGATTTTCGTCGTCCAACTCTAGAGCTTTTTTATAGAAATGTAAGGATTCAAAATAGCGTTCCTCAAAATCCAATGTTACACCAATTCCAAACCATGCATCGGCCATATCAGTATCAAGCTTAACGGCTTTTTTATAATAATCTCGTGCCGTATCCATTAATTCGAGCTTCTCATAGCATTCGCCTATGGCGCAATAAGTGTCAGCATTGGGTGGTTCATATTCGAAAGTTTGCTTATATATTTCAATAGCTTCTGTATAACGATCAAGATTTACTAAAGCATTACCTTTATTAAAATATGCTGAAGAAAAGCCGTCGTTGATTAGAATAGCGTAATCATATGCATCAATTGCTTCTTCATATCTGCTTAATTTGTGGTATGCATTACCTACATAATACCAGCAATGATAGGAGTAAGGGTCTTCATCTATTAGACTTGTGAAAAACTTCAAAGAATCTTCATTCGCGTCTAATACATCAAAACAAAAATTAATCTCTAAGAGCGCATCTGGATTATCAGGATTAATTTTAAGGGTCTTTTTCAAAAAGATAATTGCTTTCTTAAAATCCCCTTGCAATTGATAAATGGTTGCCAATTGATGATAAATCTCGGCTTTATTTTCAGCGTTTTCCAATGCTTGATTAAGAAGCTCTTCCGATTTATCGAGAACGCCTTGCGAAGCGTAAATAGAAGCCTTTACTAATAGAATATCGGAATCAGATGGCTCTAATGATTCGGCTTTCTGTATCGCCTCCATTGCTAAGGAAAATTGACGCATGCTAGAAAGAATTTGTGCTTTCTTTGCATAGAATCCTGCTTCGTAAGGGTGTTGACTTGTTGCGAAATCAATAACCTGCAAAGCTTTTACTGATTCATTTTTATCTGAGTAAAAATCGATAATACTTTCAAAAGTGCTAGCATCAAAAAAATATTGATCTTCATTTCGAATCATCTCTTCGAAACGATTGACAAATTTTTTTTGCTCTTCTGATGATCCAAAGTCAAATTCCTCTTCCATATCCATTCCAATTTAGTGAAAAATACGCTTTTTAAATTATTTGATCTCAAATTATTTTCCACATATCCACATATGTATTGAGTGGTAAACCTTTAAAAGGTTTAAATCAAAAAAGCCGCCACAAATTTGTGACGGCTTCTGTATGTTGAAATAATTATATATTATAATTATTTTTTGATTTCAACACGACGATTTTGAACACGACCTTCTTCAGTAGCGTTAGAAGCAATAGGATTAGCTTCACCGTAACCGTTAGCATTGATGCTTGATGCAGCAACACCAGCGTTCACTAAGTATTGTTTTACTGCATTAGCACGGTCTTTAGATAAGTTTAAGTTATACTCTTCAGTACCTTCTGCAGAAGCGTAACCATCTAAAGTAACTGTACCGTTTGAATCACGTAATTCTTTAGCTAATTTATCTAAAGTAGAGTATGATTCAGTTTTCAATACTGAGCTATCGAATTCGAAACCGATAGGAGCGTAGTATCCATCTACTACTGCGTCATTTTTAGGCTCTGGGAATTTGATTGGACATCCTGAACCATCAACTACTGTACCAGCAGGAGTGTTAGGACATTTATCAAATTTATCAGATACACCGTCACCATCAGAATCTTTACCTAATTGATCAACAGTACCTTCTAATGTAGAAACACGTTGTTTTAAAGCTTCAACTTCATTACGTAATGAAGGATCTTTTAACTCATCGTATAATGTTGCAACTGGGTTAGCAAATGTTAAGTTTTCTTTATCACGAGAACCTAAAGTGAATTCTAAACCACCGTAAAGGTTAGAGAATTTTTGTTTTCCTGTTGAATAATCTGAAGGTCCGTATAAGTAGTTATCATCAGTAAAGTTCATTGTATAACCTAAGTTCAATGCTACAACTTCTGATAATTTGAATTTAACACCAAGACCAACTGGTACATAAGCTGTTAATTTATAGTCTCTGTCACCTGTTGGTACACGATCACCAAAAATTTCTTCGCCCCAATTACCTTTGTTATCAAAAGTCGATCCAGTGAAATCATTATTAGAATACATTACTGGATTATTTGCTAACACACCTAAACCTACTTTAGCGTAGAAATTAACTGCATTTTCTCTTCTTAAGAAATCAATAGTACCTAATTGAAATACACCATTTAAGCTAGCAGCCCAGTTAACATCAGTTTTAACTGATTTTGAACCAGCAGCTAACCAATCAGTAGTTTCAACAATACCGTTACCATTATTGCCTGAAACATCATGGTTATAAGTTTTGATTGAACCACGGTTACCTTCCAATTCTAAACCGAATAAGTGTGAGAATTGTTTACGGATAGTCAAGCCATAGTATTCACCTACTTTATTTTGGAAAAGACCAACTTTTTGACCATAAGCATTAGAACCACCAATGATTGCATTTGGAGTAGTAATACCACCTTGTAAACCGATTGACCAAGTTCTGTATTGTGAGCGTCCACCGAATACAGTAGGAGTTTGTGCTTGAGCTACATCAGCGTAACCTAAAGCGGCTACTAAAGAAGCGGCAACAGCTGTTTTTTTAATTGTAGAATAGTTCATACTCTTTTTGTTTAAGGTTATAAAAATTTTTAATTGTTTCTATATTTAACATAACTTAACAATAATGATGCCAAAAAATATGAGCGGCATTTACTGTTTTATAATTGACTAATGTAACTAATTTTGCCGTAAAAGTAAATAAATGCTAATAATCTAACAAATCTTATCATCAAAAAGTTACACGTAATTCAATAAACAAAAAGCGATGTCATTGACATCGCTTTTTGTTTATGTGCGCCCGGCATGGGCGTGAACTCTAGGGTGTAAGTCCCGAACGTGCCTTGATAGTGGGAAACGTTAACTTAAGGCAAGGTTGTCCTTCGCGAGGGGGAATCTGAAGGAAGCCGGCGG
>PJUJ01000669.1_pt1 | contig 12481 bp, 9 predicted proteins | sample 1512321 | NCBI WGS metagenome assembly PJUJ01 (sample SAMN08177669, study PRJNA422409) | Feces metagenome, whole genome shotgun sequencing project. | isolation source: Chicken feces enriched on filter paper: beechwood xylan treatment | host: Gallus gallus | place: USA: Madison | collected 2015-01-15 | reverse complement strand
GCGTTGGCGATGTTGTTCGCGACGATGTCCAGCTCACGACGGAGCGTCATCTGCCGCGAAAGGCCCACATACAGCGCGTTGTCCATGACGATTAACTCGCAGTTTGGCGCGACAAATGCGCCGCAACCCTGCAAGCAAGCCGCGTGCCAACTCGAAAATCACAATGAAATCAGCGGGGAGGGTGGTTAATGGCGACGCTTTGCAGGAGTCCGCCGGGCAGATTCCGCCTGCGACCAAATGGCCTTCAAAAGAGATCGTTAACCATGCTCGCGCATGAGTACGGGTCATAGATTTCAAGGAACCTGCGCGTGGCCAAGAAACCCCCCAAGGAAGCTCCCGCCCCGGAAGGCGAAGAGGGCGCGGCCGAGGGTGAAGCTCCCGCCAAGAAGAAGCCGCCGATCATCCTGATCGCGGCGGCCGCAGGCGTGCTCGTTCTGGGCGGCGGCGGGGCCGCTGCGTTCTTCATGCTCAAGCCCAAGCCGGCCGCCGAGGGCGAAGCCGGCCACGGCGAGGAGAAGAAGGAAAAGAAAAAGGAAAAGAAGAAGGAAGAGGGCGGCGAGGGCGCCAAGACCGCCGAGGGCGGCGCCGGCGCGCCGGTCGTCAAGGAGGGCCCCGACGGCGTGGTGTTCTACACCCTGCCCGACATCGTCGTGAACATGCAGTCGGCCGACGGCAAGTCGACCTTCCTGAAGCTGAAGCTGACCTTCGAGCTGCCCGACGAGGAGACGGCCGAGGCGCTGACGCCCAACCTTCCGCGCCTGACCGACATGTTCCAGACCTTCCTGCGCGAGCTGCGTCCCGAGGATCTGGCCGGCAGCCAGGGCAGCTACCAGCTGCGCGCCGAACTGCTGCGCCGGGTGAACCTGGTGGCCGCGCCTTCGAAAGTGAACGCCGTCCTGATCGAGGAGATGCTGATCAACTAGCCTTCGGGCCGGCTGAGGCGAACCATCATGGCAGACGAGATCGACGATCAGGCCGCGATGGCCCAATGGGCGGCGGAGAACCCCCCGGGGACCTTCGACGCCTCGGGCGGCGGCGAGCTGAACAATAGCTTCGGCGACTTCAGCGGCGGCATGGCCGGTATGGCCGGCTGGGACGACGGCGGCGGCGACGGCATGGGATCCGAGCGGATCCTGAACCAGGACGAGATCGACAGCCTGCTGGGCTTCGACCTGTCGGGCGACGGCGGCGACGACCGCACGGGCATCCGCGCCATCATCAACTCGGCGCTGGTCTCGTACGAGCGCCTGCCGATGCTGGAAATCGTCTTCGACCGCCTGGTGCGGTTGATGACGACGTCCTTGCGCAACTTCACCTCCGACAACGTCGAAGTCAGCCTCGACAACATCAGCTCGATCCGTTTCGGCGACTACCTGAACTCGATCCCGCTGCCGGCGATCCTGGCGGTGTTCCGGGCCGAGGAGCTGGACAACTACGGCCTGCTGACGGTCGACTCCAACCTGATCTACTCGATCGTCGACGTGCTGCTGGGCGGCCGTCGCGGCACCGCGGCCATGCGCATCGAGGGCCGTCCCTACACCACCATCGAACGGGTGCTGGTGCAGCGGATGGTCGAGGTGGTGCTGAACGACGCCAAGGCCGCCTTCGAGCCGCTGCATCCGGTGTCGTTCACCCTGGACCGCCTGGAGACCAACCCGCGCTTCGCCGCCATCGCCCGTCCGGCCAACGCCGCGATCCTGGTGAAGCTGCGGATCGACATGGAGGACCGCGGCGGCCGCATCGAGCTCTTGCTGCCCTACGCCACGCTGGAACCCATCCGGAAGATGCTGCTGCAGCAGTTCATGGGTGAGAAGTTCGGCCGCGACAACATCTGGGAAGGCCACTTGGCCACCGAGCTCTGGACCACCCAGATGGAAGTGCGCGCCGTGCTCGACGAGCAGCAGCTGCCGCTTTCCAAGGTGCTGAACCTGCAGGTCGGCGACACGTTGATGCTGAACGCCACGCCCGACAGTCTGGTGGAGTTGCGGGCGGGGTCGATTCCGCTTACCCGCGGCCGGATGGGCCGCCGTAACCATTCCATCGCCATCCGGGCCGACGCCCCGCTGACGCCCGCGGCGAAGAAGGCGGTTCAGAAACTCAAATGAGCCTGATCTCGGTCGCCCTGCAGGTCCTTCTGGCGGTGCTCCTGATGGTGGCGCTGGTCTTCGGCTGGCGCCTGGAGCGCAAGCTGAAGGCGCTGCGCGACGCCCAGAGCGGCTTCGCCAAGGCCGTGGCCGACCTGGACAACGCCGCCCAGCGCGCCGAACAGGGCCTGGCCGACCTGCGCGCGGCGACCGACGAGGCTTCCGAATACCTGGCCGACCGCATCGAGAAGGCCAAGGCCCTGGCGCTGCAGCTGGACGAGCGCATGACCCGCGCCGCCGCCGCGCCGCGCATCGAGGCCCGCCCCGAGCCGGCGCAGCGTCCGGCCCGCGATCCGCGTGATTTCGCCGCGCCGCCGGCGCCCGAAGCCGCCCCGGCCGGCGGTCGCCGCCTGAACGCGCAGGACTTCGAAGCCATGCTGGAGCGCGAGGCTCGCGCCCGCGGCGCCGGCCCTGCGACCTCGCGTCCCGCGACGGCCGCCAATTCCTCGCCTATTTCGTCGCCCACGCCCGCGCGTGAAACGCCCCGTTCACGGGCTCGGGTGGATGATGACCTGTTCGACGGCCCCGACCCCGCGTCGCGGCCCGGATCGCCATTCAGAGACCGTCGATGAAGAACGTTCCCCGCATCCTGCCGATCGTCGGCGTCGCCGTCGTCGGCGTCCTGGCGGTCAACGCCCTGGCCGGCGCCAAGTCGGTTCCCGACCTGCTGAGCGGGGCGAAGGCCTTCGCCGAGGGCGCCAAGGCCGAGAAGAAGGACGCCAAGGGCGAGGAAGCCGCCTCGGCCGAGAGCGCGTCGAGCGACGCCGCCGCCAAGGCCGCCCCGCCGCGCATCTGCGCGCCGTCGGCCACGGATCTTGCCAAGGAAGCGGGCCTGTCGCCGGCCGAACTGCGCGTGCTGCAGAGCCTGGGCCAGCGTCGCGGCCAGCTGGACCAGCGCGAGCAGGACATCGACGTCCAGCTGCAGCTGCTGGCCGCCGCCGAGGCCAAGCTCGACGCCAAGATGAAGACCCTCAACGGCATGAAGGGCGAGATCCAGGGCCTGCTGGGCCAGGCCGACAGCCAGAAGGCCGCCGAGGTCGACCGCATGGTCACCGTGTTCTCGGCCATGAAGCCCAAGGATGCGGCCGTGCGCCTGACGGTGCTGGAAGACAGCGTGCGCCTGCCGATCGCCGCCAAGATGAAGGAGCGGACGCTGGCCATGATCCTGGCCAACATGGCGCCCGCCGACGCCAAGGTGCTGACCGAGCGCCTGGCCAGCCGCTTCTCGGGCGACGCCATCGCCAAGGGCAAGGCCGCCGTGGCCGAGAACGCCGCGGCGCCCGCCGCCGGCGGCCAGCAGGCCGCGGCTCCGGCCCTGGCCGGCGCCGGCGTGCCGAAAAAGGCCGGCTAAGGGGAAGCTGGGGGGCTCATGAACCTGCGGGGGGCGTTGAAGGCGAGCGTTGCGGCGATCTGCATCGCCGGCGTCGTCGCGCCCACGGTTCTGGCGGCCGCGCCCGCCGCGGCCCAGGCCGTGCAGGGCGACCTGGTCGTCCGCGTCGCCCAGGCTCCCGACTTCTCGCGCCTGGAGTTCCGCTGGAGCGGCCGCGTTCCGGTGATGAAGATGCGCCGCGAGGGGCAGCAGGCGATCCTGCGCTTCGGCCGCGACGCCAATCCCAATCTGGCCAGCCTTCGCATCGCCCCGCCGCGCTGGGTTAAGACGGTCGAGGCCCGCCATGTCGGCGGCGCGCTGGAACTGGTCCTGACCCTGACCGACGACGCCGACCTGCGGGTCGGGCGCGCCGACGGGATCGACTTCGTCAACATCTTCGCCAAGCCGCCGCAAGCCGGAGCGCCCGCCGCGGCGACCCCGACGCCCGCGCCCATTCCGCGCGACCCGCGCCGTCCCAATCCCGCGCCCGCCAGCGGCGTGGTGGCCGTGACCTACAACAAGACCGACGGCCAGACCCAGTTCACGACTACCTGGGCCGCGCCGGCCGCGGCCGCCGTGTTCAAGCGCGGCGAGGCGGTCTGGGTGGTGTTCGACGCGCCCGTTCGCCTGGACCTGGGCCGCACGCCGCAGACCGGGCCCAGCCACACCAAGATCCAGGTCTTCCGCGGCGCCGACTATTCGGCCCTGCGCATCTCGGCCAAGCCCGGCGTGCCGGTCTATGCCGAGGGGCAGGGCAACAGCTGGACCGTGGCCCTGGGGGCCGGCCTGCAGCGCGAGCCCGATCCGGTGAAGGTGGCTCGCGACGAGGCCGCCAGCCCCGCCAGCCTGTCGGCCAACCTGGCCGGCGCGGCCCGTCCCGTGTGGGTCAGCGATCCGGCCGTCGGCGACCGCATCGGCGTGGTCCCGGCCCTGGCCCCCTCCAAGGGCCTGGCCTCGCGCCGCGAGTATGTGGAGATGGCCCTGCTGCCGTCGGCGCAGGGTCTGGCGGTCGAAGCCTTCGCCAGCGACGTGCAGATCCTGACCGAGGGCGACATCGTCCGCATCGGCCGGCCCAAGGGCCTGGTGCTGTCGCCGGCCGGGGCCGGCGGGGGCGCGGCCGAGATCGTGACCGGCGCGCCGCAGCCGGCGGCCATGCCTGCGGTCATCGACCTGGAGCACTGGCCCAAGACCGGCTCGGGCGGCTTCCTGGCGCGCTACAACGCCCTGCAGGCGGCCGTGGCCGCCGTCGATCCGGCCGACCGCCAGGGCGACATCGCCGCCCGCATGGCCCTGGCCCGTTTCCTGGTCGGCTCGAACCTGTCGTTCGAGGCGATCGGCGTGCTGAACGCCGCGGCCCGCAAGCAGCAGGGCCTGCTGGGCGACGCCGAGTTCCGCGGCCTGCGCGGCGCGGCCAAGGCCATGGCCGGCCGCTGGGCCGAGGCCGAAGCCGATTTCTCTTCGCCCGTGCTGTCGGACGATCCGTCCAGCGCCCTGTGGCGCGGCTATGTCGCCTACAAGCAGGGCCAGTGGGTGGACGCCCGCAACAAGTTCGCAGGCGGCGCTCAGGCCATGAACCTGTTCCCGGCCGTGTGGCAGGCCCGCTTCCTAGGCGCCCAGGCCGAGTCTGCCGCCGCCACCGGCGACGGGGTCGGCGCCGAGCGCCTGATCAACCAGGCCCTGAAGCTGCCCAAGCTGCCGATCGTCGACCAGCTGGACCTGCGCCTGACCCTGGCCAAGGCCTTCGAGCTGCAAGGGCGCAAGGACAAGGCGCTGAAGATGTTCCAGGCGATCGGCAAGGCGCCGAACGACCGCATCGCCACGCCCGCCGTGCTGCACGCCACCCAGATCCGCCTGGAGAAGAACCAGATCTCGCCGGCCGAGGCCGCCAGGACGCTGGACCAACTGCGGTTCCGCTGGCGCGGCGACGGCGTCGAGCTGGACGTCGTGCGGGCGCTGGGCAAGCTCTACATTGACCAGGGCCGCTATCGCGAGGCGCTGGAGGTGCTGCGCTCGGCCAACAAGGTGCTGCCGGACCTGCCGCAGGCGGTGGCCCTGCAGAACGATCTCTACGGCGCCTTCCGCACCCTGTTCCTCGACGGTCTGGCCGACGGCATGCAGCCGATCCAGGCCGTGGGCCTGTTCTACGACTATCAGGACCTGACGCCGATCGGCGCGGACGGCGACCAGATGGTCCGCAACCTCGTGCGCCGGCTGGTTGACGTCGACCTGCTGGACGAGGCGGCCAAGCTGCTCAAGTACCAGGTCGACAACCGCCTGAACGGCGTGCCCAAGGCCCAGGTGGCCACCGACCTGGCCTGGATCTATCTGATGGACCGCAAGCCCGAGGACGCGCTGGCGGCGATCAACAACACCCGCACCACCATCCTGCCGCCGGCCCTCAACAGCGAGCGCCGCCTGGCCACGGCCCGCGCCCTGATGACCCTGGGCCGCTACGACGACGCCCTGGAGGTGATCGAGGGCGACAAGGGCAAGGACGCCCAGGACATCCGCGGCGACATCGCCTGGAAGCAACGCAACTGGGCCCTGGCCGGCAAGCTCTATGAGGCCGCGCTGGGCGACCGCTTCAAGAACGCGGCGGGCCTGTCGCCCTCGGACGAGGCCAAGCTGATGCGGGCCGCCGTGGCTTTCAGCCTGTCGGACGACGACGCCTCGCTGGGCCGCCTGCGCACGCGCTACACCAACCTCATCGGCACGGCCCGCAATCCCGAAGGCCTGCGCGTGGCCCTGGCCGGCGTCGACGGCGTGGCCTCCAGCAGCGACTTTGGCCGCGTGACCGCCGAGAACGAGGTGTTCAACGGCTGGGTCGCCAAGATGAAGGACCGCTTCCGCGCGGCCGCGACGCCGAAGGTCTAGGTGCGGGCGTAGCGCCAAACCCCCTCCGGCCCTCCGGGCCACCTCCCCCAGAGGGGGAGGATTTTAGATGCTCCCCCTCTGGGGGAGCTGTCGCGGAGCGACTGAGGGGGCTTTACAGCCGCTCGATCGCCAGCGCCGCGCCTTGCCCCACGCCGATGCACAGCGTCGCCAGGGCCCGCTTGCCGCCGGCGGCCTCCAGCTGTCGCAGCGCCGTCAGGGCCAGGCGCGCGCCCGAGGCGCCGAGCGGGTGGCCCAGCGCGATGGCCCCGCCGTTGGGGTTCACGTGCGCGCCGTCATCGGGCAGGCCCAGCTGCCGCAGCACCGCCAGGCCCTGGGCGGCGAAGGCCTCGTTCAGCTCCACCACGTCGAAGTCGCCGATCGCGAGGCCGGTGCGCGCCAGCAGGCGCTGGGTGGCGGGCACGGGGCCGACGCCCATCACGCGGGGGGCCACGCCGGCCGTGGCGTAGCCCAGCACGCGGGCCCGCGGCGTCAGGCTGTGACGCTTCACCGCGTCTTCCGAGGCCAGGATGATGGCGGCGGCGCCGTCGTTGACGCCCGAGGCGTTGCCGGCGGTGATCGTGCCGCCCTCGCGGACGATCGGCTTCAGCTTGGCCAGGGCCTCCAGCGTGGTTTCGCGCGGGTGCTCGTCGCGATCGACGATGGTGGGGCCGCCCTTGCCGGGGATCTCGACCGGGGCGATCTCGCCGTCGAAGAAGCCGGCCTTGATGGCGGCCGCCGCCCGTTGCTGGCTGCGCAGGGCGAAGGCGTCCTGGTCGGCGCGGCTGATGGCGTAGTCGGTCGCGACGTTCTCGGCGGTCTCGGGCATGGAATCGACGCCATAGGCCGCGCGCATCGCCGGATTGACGAAGCGCCAGCCGATCGTGGTGTCGAAGATCTCGGCGTTGCGGGAAAAGGCGCTGTCGGCCTTGCCCATCACGAAGGGGGCGCGGCTCATGCTTTCGACGCCGCCGGCGATGACGAGGTCGGCCTGGCCCGAAAGGATGGCGCGGGCGGCGTAGCCGACGGCTTCCAGCCCCGAGGCGCAGAGCCGGTTGACGGTGACGCCGGGCACGGTCTGCGGCAGGCCCGCCAGCAGCAGGGCCATGCGCGCGACATTGCGGTTGTCCTCGCCGGCCTGGTTGGCGCTGCCGTAGACCACCTCGTCCACCGCGCTCCAGTCGAGGCCGGGGGTGCGCGCCATCAGCGCCTTCAGCGGGATCGCCGCCAGGTCGTCGGCCCGCACCTTGGCCAGCGCGCCGCCATAGCGGCCGAACGGGGTGCGGATGGCGTCGCAGATATAGGCGGTCATGGCGGCTCCCGGGGGCGGCGTTCGGCGCGTATTCAAACGAACGTTCGCGGGAAGCGCAATGCGCTTGCGACAGGCGGGCAGGGGACTAGGCTGGGGGCATGAGCCCAACCGTGCAGCCCTTCCTGATGTTCCAGGACGGCGTCGGCCCCGACGCCCTGGATTTCTACGTCTCGGTTTTTCCAGGCAGCGTGGTCGAGGAGGTCGAGCTCTACGGCCCCGCTGGCCCGGGGCCGCAGGGTACGATCAAGACGGCCCGCTTCACGATCGGCGGCCAGAGCGTGATGTGCAGCGACAGCTTCATCAAGCACGCTTTTACCTTCACGCCGTCGTTCTCGTTCTTCGTCACCTGCGCCTCGGCGGCCGAGGTCGATCGCCTGGCCGGGGTGCTGGGCGAGGGCGGCGGGGTGCTGATGCCGCCCGGAAATTACGGCTTCAGCCCCTGGTTCGCGTGGGTGTCGGACCGCTTCGGCGTGTCCTGGCAACTGAACGTCGGGGAAGATTGACGTCAGTTTCGAATTAGGACTATGTCGGTCGCGCGCCGCTCCAGGCGTGGGAGACCAAGCACCGTGCCCAGCTACAGCGAACTGATCGACGCCCTGCGGATCGATGGCGAGGCGGTGGTAGCGACCGTGGGCGACGACTGGAAGCAGGGGCGCACCACCTATGGCGGCTTGTCGGCGGCGCTGTGCCTGGAAGCCGCCGCGCGCCGCCTGCCGCAGGCCCCGCCGCTGCGTTCGGCCCAGTTCGCCTTCGTCGGCCCGGCGGCCGGCGAATTGTCGGCAAAGGTAGAGGTGCTGCGCCAGGGCAAGTCGGCGCTGTTCGCCAGCGTCGACCTGACGGGGGAGGGCGGCCTGGCCACGCGCGGCGCGCTGACCTTCGGCGCCGGGCGTGCTTCCAAGCTCTCGCACGTCGACCTGCCGGCGCCGGCCGTTCCCGCGCCCGAGGCCTGTGAGCTGTTCATCCCCGAAGGGGCCGGTCCCGCCTTCGCGCGCCAGTTCGAGTTCCGCTACGTGGCCGGCGGACGGCCCTTGAGCGGCGGGCCGCCCGACTTCCTGGTGTGGATCCGTCACCGCGACGCCGCCGCCCGCTCGCTGGCGGCCATGGTCGCCCTGGCCGACGCGTTGCCGCCGCCGGCCCTGTCGGTGTTCGACCAGTTCGCGCCCATCTCGACCATGACCTGGTCGATGGACGTGCTGGGCGATGCGCCCGACGACGACGGCTGGCGACTGATGAACAGCCGGGCCGAGACGATCCGCGAGGGCTATTCGGCCCAGGCCATGACCCTGTGGAGCCGGGACGGGACGCCGCTGATCGCCGCCCGCCAGACGGTGGCCGTGTTCCTCTGAAGCTTACCTGAGCGAGGGGCGGGGGGGCATTGCCTCGCCCCGTCGACTGCGGCTAAGGAGAACGCCCGTTCGCGAACACGCGTCGGCGCGCCGGTTTAGCTCAGCGGTAGAGCAGCGGTTTTGTAAACCGAAGGTCGGGGGTTCAATCCCCTCAACCGGCACCACGTCTCTCTTCGTTCGAAGGTCCAGGATCGGTCGCTCCGGCGCCCGCAAAGGCGACGCCGCGTCTGCGCCTTTCGTCGGTATTTGTTCGTTCACGGATCGTTGTTCGGGTAAGTCATGTCTTACTTGCCGGTCAGGCGGGCCAGATCGCTGCGCCATGGATGCGGAATAAGATCATATATTGCTGTTATTCTTTCCCTGGTTTCTCCAGTAAATGCAGCGTGCAAGCTGGAGTCTCTTTAGGCAACGTCCAGTTGTCGTGAAAAATTCAAGCAATAGCGCCGGTTTTTTATGGCGCTGGCGTAACGCCGCGGCGTAGGCAGCGCCCCTATAAATTACAGGGGATAGACCTATGAACCATCGCCACACTTGGCTTGCTCTGTCGGTGAGCGGGCTTGCGCTGCTCGCCAGCGCTCCGGCCCTGGCCCAGCAGGCGCCGGCGACCGACGCCACGATCACCGAAGAGATCGTCGTCACCGCCCAGCGCCGCAGCGAAAACATCCGCGACGTGCCGTTCGCCGTCACCGCCCTGGGCGGCAAGACCCTGGCGGCGGTCTCCGCCGGCGGCGGCGACGTGCTGTCGCTGTCGGCCCGCGTGCCCAGCCTGCAGATCGAAAGCTCCAACGGCCGCTACGCCCCGCGCTTCTACATCCGCGGCCTGGGCAATGTGGACTTCGACTTCAACGCCTCGCAGCCGGTGTCGGTGGTGCTCGACGACGTGGTGCTGGAAAACGTCTTCCTGAAGGGCTTCCCGCTGTTCGACGTCGAGCAGCTTGAAGTGCTGCGCGGCCCGCAGGGCACGCTGTTCGGCCGCAACACCCCGGCCGGCGTGGTCAAGATCGACACCGCCAAGCCTTCGGACGACTTCGGCGGCTTCGGCTCGCTGGCCTACGGCAACCTGGGCGCGGTGCGCGCCGAGACCGGCGTCTCCATCCCGGTCAGCGACACCCTGTCGGTGCGCGTGGCTGGCCTGTGGAACCACCGGGACGACTGGGTCAACAACGCCTACAACCCCTCGTTCGCCGGCGACGGCGACGACCTGGGCGGCTTCGACGACGTCGCCGCCCGCGTGCACGTGGCCTTCAAGCCGACCGAGCGCCTGTCGACCCTGCTGACCCTGCAGGCCCGCGACTACATCGGCACCGGCACGCTGAACCGCGCCAACGTGCTGACCAAGGGCTCCAACGAGTTGAACGGCAACTTCGACCGCGACACGGTCTATTACGACGGCGGCCGCAACAACCCGCAGAAGCAGCACACCACCTCGCAGAGCCTGCAGGCGGCCTATGACTTCGGCCCGGTCACCCTGACCGGCGTGGTCAGCGCCTACCAGGGCCGCTCGTCGGGCGACGGCGACATCGACGGCGGCGTGGCCTCGGCCGCGGCGACCGCGCCCTACAAGACGCCGTTCAACTCCGAGACCGGCACCCTGTCGAGCGACCTGGACCAGAAGACCATCGAAGTGCGCCTGGCCTCGAACGGCGACGGCCGTTTCGGCTGGCAGGTCGGCGCGTTCTTCTGGGACGAGCGCTTCAACCTCGTCTCGGGCACCTTCAACGGCACGGGCGGCCTGGCGCCGACCGTGATCGGCGACGTCGTCCAGCGTTCGGAGTCGTGGTCGGTGTTCGGCCAGGCCAACTACAAGGTCACCGACGCCCTGAAGATCACCGGCGGCCTGCGCTACACCGAAGACAGCCGCGACTTCCAGGGCGATCGGATCATCCCGGTCGGCAGCACCAGCACGGCCCGTCCGCTGTTCGACGTGCGTCGCTCGGTCGGCGACGAGCAGGTCAGCTGGGACCTGAGCGCTCTCTATGAGGTCAATGGCGATCTCAACGTCTTCGCCCGCGTGGCCAAGGGCTATCGCGGTCCCTCGCTGCAGGGCCGCATCACTTCGTCCGACCTGATCACGGCCGCCAATTCGGAAACCGTGATGTCGTACGAAGCCGGCCTGAAGTCGCGTCTGTGGGAAGGCCGCGCGCGCCTGAACGCCACGGCCTACTACTACGAGGTCTCCGACCCGCAGTTCACGGCCATCGGCGGCGAGGGCAACTTCAACCAGCTGATCAACGCCGACAAGGGCGTGGGCTACGGCCTCGAGATCGACGGCGACGTCTATCTGGGCGCCGGCTTCAGCCTGGCCGGCGGGTTCGCCTACAATCACACCGAGATCAAGGACAAGGACCTGCTGGTCGCCTTCTGCGGCGCCAACTGCACCGTGACCGATCCGATCGTGACGGTGGGGACGACGCGCCGCGCCAACATCGACGGCAACCCGTTCCCGCAGGCTCCCAAGTACACGGCCAACATCACGCTGAACTACGTGCATGGCCTGAGCAACGGGACCGAGCTCTTCGCCTCGACGGACTGGGTCCTGCAGAAGGACTTCAACCTGTTCCTCTACGAGTCGGTCGAGTTCATGCAGGACACCAGCTTCGAGGGCGGCGCCCGCGCCGGTTGGCGCAGCCCGGCCAAGGGCCTGGAAGCGGCGGTCTACGTCCGCAACCTGACCGACGAGGCCAATGTCATCGGCGCGATCGACTTCAACAACCTGACGGCCTTCGTCAACGAGCCGCGCACCTACGGCGTGCAGGTGACGAAGCGATTCTAAGACTGACGATCCCGGCGGCGCTTCTCGAAGCGCCGCCGGAGATCCGGGATTCGTCCCGGACGATGATTTTCCGGCGCGAGCGACGCGCCGAAGCGGCGTCGTTTCGACGGCCGATTCCCGCCGAGGCCGGCGGACGACCCGATTTTCCAGTTCCCGTTCAACCGTCTCCCCGCCTGACGTCCGTTCGTGGGCGAGGGGAGGGGGCTTCCGCCACCCATATGCGGCGGGCTTTTCGGGCGGTTTGCGAAGAAAATCGTCAAAGCGCGTTGCAGTGCGCTTGACTCAAAATGGGCTCCCGCATAAACACCGCCCTCCCGACGCGGCCTGCCGCTTCGGGGGCTCATTCGAAGCTCTCTTTTCTTTCCGAGGCGCTGAAGTCCATTCGGCGCCGCGGAGCGGTTCGGCCTCCTCGGAGGCGGGGCGGTTCGGAAAAGAAAGTTGAAAATAGAGTTTGACAAAATGAGGCGCTGGTTTAAATAGCCGCCTCCGCCGACACCGGGCGCTAAACGGTGGGGCCGCTCCCCGGTTTTCGGAGGCGGCTCGGAGCTTCGGCTCTGGTCTTTGACATTGTTGATTTGGAAAGAGAAACGCAGGCGGCGGCGCTCTGGCGATGACCCTTCGAGGTCATCTTAGACGCTGACGAATGCGGTCTCTTGAAGACACCAT
>PJUJ01000666.1_pt1 | contig 12542 bp, 10 predicted proteins | sample 1512321 | NCBI WGS metagenome assembly PJUJ01 (sample SAMN08177669, study PRJNA422409) | Feces metagenome, whole genome shotgun sequencing project. | isolation source: Chicken feces enriched on filter paper: beechwood xylan treatment | host: Gallus gallus | place: USA: Madison | collected 2015-01-15 | reverse complement strand
TGGCTGCGTTTCGGGATTGCCGCCGTGGCCATGGCGCCGTGGCTGCGCAAGACCGGGGTGGAAGTGCCGATGACCCGCCAGACGCGCGGACTGCTGTTCCTGGAGTCTTTTTTCGGCAATTTTCTGTTCACGCTGTGCATGATCACCGGCGTCAGCCTGACCAGTGCCGTGTCGGCCGGCGTCATCATGGCGGCCATCCCGGCTGCTGTGGCCGTGTTCAGCTGGATCTTTCTGAAGGAAAAAGCCAACGCCCGCACCTGGTGGGCGATTGCGCTGGCGGTGGCCGGCATTGCCTTGCTGGCACTTGCACCTGGCCACCCGGGTGCACATGGTACGGAGGCGGATGGCAACAGCCTGTCCACGGAAGGCAGCCGCAGCCTGATCGGGCATCTGCTGCTGGTTGCCGCGGTGCTGTGCGAGGCCTCATATGCCGTCATCGGCAAAAAACTCACGGCGGCACTACCACCCAAGCGCATCACGGCCATCATCAATCTGTGGGGTCTGGCGCTGTCCACGCCCATGGGCATCTATATGGCGCTGCAGTTTGACTTTGCTGCCGTGGCCAGCGGCATGTGGTGGCTGTTGCTGCTGTACGCGCTGGCTGCCAGCATGTGGACCGTGTGGCTGTGGATGACGGGGCTGCGCACCGTGCCCGCCTCGCAAAGCGGTATTTTCACCGTGCTGCTGCCGGTGAGTGCCGCCCTCACCGGGGTGCTGCTGCTGGGTGAATCGCTGCAGCCGCTGCAGTTGTTGGCCCTGGGTATTGCACTGGCCAGCGTGTTGGTGGCCACGGTGCCCGTACCCGGGCGCGCGGCCAGTGTGCCGGCCGCCAAATAGTGCCACTTCCTGCCTGCCGCCATGGCGCGCAGGCCTATACAGCCCCGGCCGGTGATGCGCGGGACGATGGCACCCGGCACCGGCCGGACCATGCATCCTGGAAGCATGGGGACCATCCGCCCGGCCAGCTGCACGCTGATGTGTACAGCCAGGACCATCCTTGTGTCCGGCCCGGCGAGGTGAGCGGCACATTCGGACCGAGTGCACGGCCCTTAATCCGCACTTAATCCCTTACCCCTAACCTTCAACGGGTCAATGCCTGTAGGGTGTCTGTGCGCCTGCGGGGCATGCACACGCCTGGGGCTCCCGCCACGCGGCTGGCCCCTGCTTTTCTCCCCTCTCTCCATTCTGTCATCCCTATGTCTGTCCCCAAGGCCCCTCCCCACGGGCTGGCCTGCCTCGCCCTGCTCGCAGCCTGCCACTTTCCCGCATGGGCTGCCGATGTCAACGCCGGCGCCAAGATTGCTGCCAACGGTGGCTCCCAGGGGGCTGCCGCCTGCGCGTCCTGCCACGGCAGCAACGGTGAAGGCACGGCCTCCTTCCCGCCGCTGGCTGGTCAGTCTGCAGGCTATCTGGAACGCCAGTTGCACGACTTTGCGGCCGGCCGACGCAAGGCACCCACCATGGAGCCCAATGCCCGTGCGCTGACCGACGCGGAAAAAGCCGACGTCGCGGCCTATTACGCCAGTCTGAAACTCCCCATCCAGAGCAAAGTGGGTCCCCTGCCCAAAGCCAAGGATGGCAATGGCGCCTGGCTGGTGGAGCGTGGCCGTTGGGAAGACGGCATTCCTGCCTGCGCCAAATGCCATGGACCGGGCGGCACTGGCGTGGGTGTGGATTTCCCCGCCATCGGCCATCTGAGCGCGGCCTATATGCAAACCCAGGTGGATGCCTGGAAGAACAAAAGCCGCCAGGCCGGCCCGCTGGGCCTGATGGGCTCCATTGCCCAGAAGCTCAGCCCCCAGGATATCCAGGACGTTGCGGCCTATTACCAACAACAGCACGGCAGCGCTGCCGCTTCCCACTGAAAGGCAGACCCCGGATATGACCACGGACTCTTCTGTGCACACCACGGCAGACCGCCAGCACGCCAGCGGTACGCTGGGCGCTGCTTTGGCAGTGGCTTTTTGCGCCATCCCGCTGGTGGCCGCCATCGGCGGCATTGCCTACAGCCTCCCCGACACCCCCAAGGCACAACGCGCTGCGGCCGAGAAAGCCGCCCAGGCCGCCAAGCAGGCCCAGACCGCGCAAGCCGTATTGCAACCGGCGGCATACAGCGTGCCCGATGCGCGCGCGATTCCGGACAGCAAGATGGGAGAGTGGATCCAGCGCGGTGAAGCCATCTTCCTGCGCACGCCCGAGAATGCCAAAGGCTTTTCCGGCAATTCGCTCAACTGCGTGAACTGCCACCTGGACGCCGGTCGCCTGAAGAACGCGGCGCCCATGTGGGGGGCCTACCCGCTGTACCCGGCCTATCGCAAAAAGACGGACCATGTCGACACCTTTGCCGAACGCGTGCGTGGTTGCTTCATGTATTCCATGAACGGCAAGGCACCGGACGATGGCCACGACATTTTGGTAGCGGTGGAAGCCTATGCCTATTGGATGGCGCAAAAAGCCCCCCTTGGCGAAAAATTGCCCGGCGCCGGCTTCCAGAAATTGTCCCAAGCCGAGGTGGCGCCCACCTTTGAAGCGGGCCAGAAGGTCTATGCGGCCAAGTGCGCGCTGTGCCACGGCGACAGCGGCCAGGGCCAGAAGAAAGACGGCGTGACGGTATTTCCGGCCCTCTGGGGCAAGGACTCCTACAACTGGGGAGCCGGCATGCACGAGATCGACAAGGCGGCCAGCTTCATCAAATCCAATATGCCATATGGTCTGCACAACGACCTGAGCGACCAGGAAGCCTGGGAGGTGGCCACTTTCATCAACAGCTTCGAGCGCCCGCAGGATCCGCGCTTCAATGGGGATATCGCCCGCACGCGCGAGGTCTTTCACAACAGCCCCAACTCCTTGTACGGCGTGGAAGTCAACGGAAGGCTGCTGGGCAAGGGCGTCTGAACGACTGGCCTGTATTGGTGTGGGCTGGCAGGTGCTCGGCCCTCCTCGCTCGCCTCGGCACAGGTGGTTGGCGCGGGGCTGCCCGAATCGGGCCAGCAGACACGCCCGGAGCGCAGGCTGCACCCCATGCTTTGGAGCTGCTGGCACGCGCTGCATTCCAGCTTTGGTTGGGTCCTGAACTAGGCAGGGCAAAGGCGTAGCGAGGCTTGTGCGATCGGTACTTAATCCCCTCCTAACGCAAGCAGGGCCCAATCTGACCGTCAGCCTGTTGCGCGCCCACGGTGGGCAGCGTCCAGGCTGACGCTTGTGCTTCCCCCCGGTCGCCTTGGGCCGGGGGATTTTTTTGGCCCGCTGGTCTGCGATGCACTTCGGCACGGCCGCCGCGCCAGCTGCATTCCCACGCCAGCTGCCGCCTGATGCCACGACCGCCGCTGAAGCTCTGCGCCCTTTGCCGACTGGCTGCGGGTGCGCTGCTATCCATGCCGCAGCACCCTGCTTGGCGCGCTACGGTAGGCTGTGCGACTGGGCTCCTTGCCCGCCCCTCCCTCTTGACCCGGATATGTGATGGAAGAAGTCTTGCGCATCGGCCCTATGGCCCTGCCCCTTGCCCCCTTGCAACTGTTTGCCGCCTGGTGGCTGGGCGATGCCCTGGCCCAGCGCCGGGCCGCGCGCAGCCAGCAGATTTGGGGCTGGCATGGCTGGCTGTTACTGGTCTGCGGCTTGCTGGCGGCGCGCGCCGCCTTTGTGTTGGAGTTCGCGCCCCACTACGCCCAGCCTGCCTGGGCGGCATTCGACATCCGTGACGGAGGATGGACCGCCAGCGTGGGCACGATCGCCGTACTGCTGTATGGGGCAACGCTGTGGCTGAGGCGCCATCCGCTGGCCCCCGCCGCCATGGTGGGCATTGCCGGTGCTCTGGCGCTGTGGTTGGGTGCGCAAGGGCTTCGCCAAGCCATGGCGCCCGGTCAGGCACCACTGCCCACCTTCTCCGCCGTGGCGCTGGATGCACGCACCGTGCAGCTGGATCAACTGGCCCAGCAGCAAGGCCAACCCCTGGTCATCAACCTCTGGGCCACCTGGTGCCCGCCATGCCGCCGCGAGATGCCCGCCCTGCTGCAAGCCCAGCGTGAGCACCCGGACGTGCGCTTTCTCTGGGTCAACCAGGGAGAGTCGCCGGAAACCGTGCTGCAGTACGCGGCCCAGCAGCGGCTGCCTCCCGCCCAGGTGTTGCTGGATGAACGCCAGGAACTGGGCCGCTTGCTGCGCAGCAGTGCGCTGCCCACCACGGTGTTTGTCGATGCCCAAGGTCGCCAGAGCGCGTTGCGCGTGGGCGAGCTCTCTACCGCGACACTGGCACAGCATCTGCAGCCATTGCTGAAGCCAACGGGGCCTGACACCGACGCGCCTTCCGCTGCCTCGCCCGCTCTGCAAGAGCCTGTGGCCCGATAACACCTGCGCCGTCCGCACCGTAGGACGTGCACCACGCAGGCTACATCGCCGTCTTGGTCGTGTCGGATGGGCAGTCTGTGCGCTGGACGGGCAAGCCATTCTGGGCGCAGGCGGCCAGCTCCACCCGGTTGCGCCCGGCAGCCTTGCCGCGGTACAAGGCGGCATCGGCCTCCTGCATGGCCGCCTCCAGACCTTGCGCGCCCATAAAGTGGTGCGACACACCCACGGTGACCGTACAGTGCAGCATCTGCCCCCCGCCCGCCATGGCAACGGCCTGGCTTTCGATGGCGGCCCGCAGGCGTTCTGCCAGTTGCATCACGCCATCCACATCGCTGTCCAGGCAGATGGCGACAAATTCTTCCCCCCCGATGCGTCCGGTCAGATCGCCGCGGCGCACCGTGTGGTGCAACACCTGCGCCACATGGCACAGCACCGTGTCACCCGCCTGGTGGCCGTAGCGGTCATTGATGCGCTTGAAGTGGTCCACGTCCACCATGAGCGCATGCGCCGGCACGGCCTTGCGGGAGTTGAAATACAGCTGCAGCGCATCGTTCAGCCCACGGCGGTTGAGCAGTTGCGTCATCGGGTCACGCGCTGCCAGATTGCGCAGCTCATCCGTCAGCCTGCGCAGCACCAGCCAGATGATGGATGGCGGCAGCACCGTCGCGAGGAAAGACATGTAGATATAGAACACCAGCTGGAAATCGGCATCCATCTGCAGCGCTGCCAGCCCGCCACTCAGCAATTTGACGAATTTGACTGCATTGAGCACGCAGATGCCAAAGATCAGGGCCGCAAAAAACACCATCTCGCCGTACAAGTCCTTGGCAAAGGTGCGCACCCCATAGACCACCGTGCCGGCCATCAGCAGGAACATCAGCGCCGAAACGCCCGACAGCATGGCGTAGCGCGCCACCGGCCCCAGGCTCCACTGCACCAGCACCTGGGCCATGCTGTAGACGGCCGCAAACACCAGCAGCGGCCGCAGCAACGGTACGGGCCGCCCAAAAAAACGCATGGCCCCCAGCCAAAAGGCCACCGGGGACGCCAGTGTCAGCGTGTGGTTGACCACGCTCATCACACTCCAGGCCGGCCCGCCTTCCACCAGTTGCAGCACATAGGCCAGCCCCAACAGCAGATTGCCCACGGCAAAAAAGTCCAGTCCCATCTTCTTGCCATGCAGGCGCTTGCTGATGAGCAGGAACATCGCTGCAAAGCACAGCAGGTGTGCGCACAGCATGCCAACAAGAATGGTTGCAACCATGGAAAAGTGAAGGGGTACCAAGTAGGGCCTGTACAGAACTGCCGCCGCAAAGCGCCCCGGCCCGCAGGACAGCACTTTGCTCACATGTGGATCAGGAAAGCTGCGCCGGCCCATCGCGGCGCAGTCGCTCAGCGTAATAAACGATCAGAGTGTAAGACCTGGCGGTAAATAGCAAGCCTTTGACGGTCTGGGCGGCTGTTGATTCGCCGTACACAGATGCTTGCTGTCGGCCAGTGCACCAGCCATCGGACCAGGCCATGAATCCACAGGTGCCCCTGGCACGCGCGCTTGAGGCGTTGGTGGCTGCATTTTCAATGCAACAGGTATCGGATTATTCAGTGCATGAGCAAACCCAGATGCTGCATTTATATTCTTAATACCTGCTTGCATTAATCCATGAACGGACAATGAAGAACAAAGCCGTGAATTATAATTTTCTAACCGTGAAACATGAATTAATGTAGCGCAATCGCATTGCAATAAATAGTTTATTGAATATTTCCCTATTAAATAATTAGATAATATTCTGTTTTCATGTGTTATAAAACGAATTTCCCATATCCTCTCTGAAGATTAATATTTATCTTTACAAGAGATCAACAATAATGATCTTCAAAACAGAAAAGCGCCCTTTCGAGCGCTTTTCATGGTTCACCCATGCCTTACCGCAAGGCCTGCACCGCTGCAGCAAAGAAATCATTGTCATTGATGGTGTTCTTGCCCGTGGGCTTGGGCAAGGCCCCCCACACCACGATCACTGTGTTTTCGCGCGGGTTCATGTAGACATGCTGGCCAAAAATGCCGCGTGCTTCAAAGGCACCTTCGTTGGGCGTGCCCTGGGACTTGGGAATGGGCCACAGCATGTAGCCGTAGTCCACCGGTTTGCCGTCCACCATCTTGGGGCTGCCTGCATCGGCCACCCAGCCGGCAGGCAACAACTGCTCATTGCCCACTTTACCGCCCCCCATCAGGAACAGGCCAAAACGCCCATAGTCGCGCAACGTGGCCGACAGGCCGCTGCCCCCCACTTCCAGGCCATTGGGAGATTCCAGCCACCAGGTAGCGTCGGACTCCATGCCAAACTTGGCCCACACACGCTCGGACAAATACTGCGCCACAGGCTTGCCTACGGCTGCGCGCACCAGGGCGCCGGCCACATGGGTTTCGCCCGTGCTGTAGTTCCAGCGCGTGCCGGGGGCGGCTGCGCGGGGCAACTGGGCCATCAGCTTGAGCACGGCCCCGGGCGTCTGGGCGTTCTGCACTTCCAGCATCTTGCGGCGGTCGGAAGCCGGGTCGGTATAGGTTTCGTTCCACTGCACGCCGGAAGCCATTTGCAGCAGATTGCGCACCGACACACCATCGTAGGCACTGCCCTTGAGTTCGGGCAGGTACCGGGTCACCGGATCGTCGATGCTCTTGATGAACCCGTCTTGAATGGCAATACCCACCAACGTTGCGGTGATGGACTTGACCACCGACATGGACATCCAGCGGGTTTGATCGCTGTTGCCCAGCTCATAGTCTTCAAATGCAATTTTTCCGCTCTTGATCACCAGCAAGCCGCTGACGCGGTTGATCGAAACATAATCGTACAAGTCGTAGTTCTTGCCATTGGATGCAAAGCTGAAATTCTTCAGCTGCACATCGGATTTTGGCAACGGATAAACTGTCTTCCCCTTGTGGATGGTGCGGGTCGAAAACAAACGGTCGATATTGCGGAAGGTGTTGGCCTGCACATCCGGCAGCAGTGCACCGTCGTAAACCTGCTGTACGGTACCGATACGTTCCTTGCTGTGCACATTGGGCAGGCCGTCGGCCATGGCAGCTGTACAGAAAATGGAAATCAAGGCCAGAGAGACGGCATTCAGGGTGTGGCGCAAAAGCATGGTGATTTGTCTCCAATCCGATTATTTTTGAATGAATATGTCTGCGCATATTCACGATAAATCGTAGCACCAGGCTGGTGCAGCGCATTATCTGTTGTGCGACGGCTTTGTCTTGCTGGTGACAGATGCGGCTGGAAATCGGGAAATGCGCCAGGCAGAGGTTTTGCCATGCCCAGCCCTGGAGATTGGGGCTCCAAGAAGCTGAGCGAGACAGCGGCTCCAGCATGGTCTGCAACCTTGCAAGGCGCAGGCACCACCACTGCCACACACTGCAGGAGCGACAGCACAGCGATGCCTGCGAGCCAGGCCTGCGCAACTTTTCACGCAGGCGCGGTCAACGGTTGCCTGCCCGCCAAGCTCTCTGCAACCCCGGTACGCGCAGTCAAGCCATAGAGCGGCAAATTCCATGATGCTGGAATTTATTTCTTGCATAATGGATGCATGGACATCGACACCCTTCTCGCTGCCCGTGTGCGTGGCTTGCGCAAGGCACGGGGCGCCACACTGGATCTGTTGGCACAGCGCAGCGGCGTGAGCCGCTCCATGATCTCGCTGATCGAGCGCGGCGAAACCAGCCCTACGGCAGCAGTGCTGAGCAAGCTGGCCTCTGCACTGGATGTGCCGTTGGCTACGCTATTCGATGCCGTGCCCGCCGACACCCCCCCCTCACCGCTGGCCCGCCATGCCGAACAGGCTTGCTGGACCGACCCTGGCAGCGGCTACCAACGCCGCCACCTCACGCCGCCCGGCCTGGGGGCACCGCTGGAATTGGTGGAAGTGACCTTCCCTGCCGGCCAGAGCGTGACCTTTGACAACGCCACCCACCTGCCCGCACACCTCGCGCCCCAGCAGCAACTGTGGCTGCTGGAAGGCAGGATGACACTGACCGTAGGCCACCAGACCTGGGCACTGGCGGCCGGCGACTGCCTGGCCATGGTGGTCAACCAGCCCATCGTCTTTGCCAACCCCGGCGACCGCCCTGCCCGCTATGTGCTGGCATCGACGGTGGCATCCCCTTCTTTCACGGCAGCCCTGGCTGCCAGGACCTTGCGATGAACGATCTGCACCTGGTGCCCTGCACCCCCGAACGCCACGCTGGCGCGATTCTGGACATTTTCAACCACGCCATCGCCACTTCCACTGCGCTGTATGACTACCACCCGCGCCCACCCGAGCAAATGGCCGCCTGGTTTGCCAGCAAGCTCATCGGCAACCTGCCCGTGCTGGGTCTGGAAGACGCTGCCGGAACCCTGCTGGGCTTCGCCAGCTACGGGCCGTTTCGCCCACAACCGGCCTACAAATACACCATGGAACATTCGGTCTACGTACACCACACCCAGCGCGGGCGTGGCCTGGGCCTTCAACTGATGCACGCGCTGATCGCCGAGGCCCGCAAGCGCGGCAATGTGCACGCACTGGTTGGCGCTATCGACGCCGCCAATACCGGCAGCCGTGCCCTGCATGAAAAACTGGGCTTTGCCCTGGTGGGCAGTCTGCCGCAGGTGGCTTTCAAATTTGGCGGCTGGCTGGATCTGGTGTTCTACCAGTTGCTGCTGGAAACACCGTTGCAGCCGGTGGATGGCTGATTTACCTGGTGCTCAGGAAGCCTGCTGCTGATTGCTACCTGCCTGCCATGGAGTCAGCGGGCGCTGTTGCATAAATCAGCCTCAGGCCAGACTTTCCCCAACCATGGCTTACAACAGCCACCGTCTGCGGGCAGCCCAGTTCAATAAACCGATTGAGGATGGCTGCGCGGATGTGCAGCGCGTTGACCTGGCGCTCAATCGAGCGTGACATTTGCCCAGCCGTTTGATGCAATTCATCTTGGTCTCCACCGGGCTGCGTCGGTGGTAATAACGCCAGTTTTTCCAGCGCTCGCGACCGAAGCACCTGCATGCGGCAATCGCCTTTGCGCATCCTGGCATTCTTTCTCGGAACAATGATGGGCGTGGCATTGCGCTGAATGACCGTCGCTTGTACGGGCTGGGTGTCATAGGCGCCATCACCTGTCGCCGTCAGAAGTGGCTCATCACCCGGAATTTGCTCCAGCAACTGTGGCGGCACTGCAGCGTCAGTGACGTTGTTGGAGGTGACGCAGATGGCCCGCACCTGCAAGGTCTGGGCATCGATGCCGATGTGCAACTTGCGCCACTGGCGGCGACGCTCCGGCCCATGCTTTTTGAATTTTCAGTCGCCTTCGCCTAGAACTTGATGCCTGTGGAGTCGACCAGCAGGAACAGACCTGCCAAGCTCGGTCGGTATGTAACTTGCGCATCCAGGCTGCGCTGACGACGACACAGCGTGCTGAAGTCGGGAAGTGGCCACGGCAGTCCAGACAAAGTTAGTAGTGACTGCACAAAGCCTGTGGTCTGGCGCAAGGCCAATCCAAAGAGATTGCTTGATGGTCAGACAGAACTGAATCGCTGTATCCGAGAACTGCGGGCTGCGTCCGCATTTTCCGCTGGCAGCGGCAAACTAGAAAATGGTTTTATCCAGGCAGATGGTCAGGGAATCACGAGCTTTGAGCGCTGTGTTGTATTGCTTCCAGTTGGTGGTGCGGTAGCGAGGCTTGGACTGCGGGACTGACTCATCGCCCGAGGCTACCTAACCCTAGCAGGCGATTTATGCAACAACGCCACTGAAAATTATATTCGCCAATACGTGAACAGTATAATCGATAAAAGAACAAAATACAATATCAATGTCATATAGAGAAAAAATACTCTTGCTTCATCATTATTTTCACCCTTTGAAACATCAGCCCCCCAAATGCGAACATCCTTCCATCATAAAAATAACCGTGAATATTCTTACCACAAATATAAAACCAGTATATCAGCAATATATACTCGCCGAAATTAAACTTCGCAAGCAAAAAAACAAATAATAAAAACACCCCCATTGCGATAGTTATATATAAAAAATATTTTTTATTTTTTATTTTTTTCATCTTTTCACCTAATAGGTCTTATTTACCATGTTCACAAATGCATCCCAATCAGCAGAAAGATCGACAAGAGAATTAATTCTGATCTCAGTATTAAAAGAATGCAAAAAACATTTGCGATAAATTTTTATGCAGTCTCCTGAGAACAAACTTTAATAATCTCATCCATGGCTGATCTACTGGTTAATGCGCTTCCAGCTGATGCTACTAATCCAGTACCTATAATCCACCCCTACAACACCTCCCGGAATTGCCAAAGTCGCGTAGCTAACACCTGCATTAATGTTTCTGATTTTATCTTCTTAAATAAAATTTTTCATAAATCCAACAAAGCAATCCAAAAGAAACACTTGTAAATGCAATAAATAATACTGATCTAAAAAATATTTTTAAAGATGGAAGATGATATGACTCATTAAAAAATATGATCTTAATAAAAGGATCTACTATCAATTCAATAATAAAAACAATGCAAATTGTGCTAAGTAAAAATATAGCAATGAGATGGCCTAACCTAACCAACTCGAAGACCGTTTTTTGTTTCATTTAGCAAAAATCAATTTTTATGCAGCAAACCGTCCGACAACCCTTAATTGAATATATCCCCATCAATCTCCACAGGAATACATTTCACATTTTCTATTGAGTTTTCATAGAAATCTTTTGAAAACTTCCAAGTATTCATCTTCAAATTAATTATCTCTGCTGCCTTATAATAAACAGCGTAAAAATAGGAAAGATTAATATCCACTTCAAAAAACTCGCCAAAGCAACCCCATATAATTTTTCCCACCCCTCCTAATTTATATATAAAAGGTCCTAATATATTATATTTTGAAGACGATAAATCAAAGATAGCAGCAGGAAAACATTTATCATTCAAAGACCTTATTTCATATGATGCGTCTTCTAACTCCAAATTAAATAAAGGATTGTTTTGTTTTGCGCCATATATCGCATCTATCATAAATAATTTGTCTTGCACTGATAAATTTTCAAATGATCTATCACTACCTGAATACACAATAAGAGGAGTATTTTTTATAATCTCATTTGCAAGAGATGAAAAATCTTCTTGACCATATCGAATAAGATTTACATCCATTTGAGAGTATATTTCATCATATGCATTGACAATATTATTGCTCTGCAATATAACCTTATTGGATGCACTGTATGTAAAACATCCATATCCATCAGCCCTCATATCTCTCATGTGTATTTGAAACATGCATCTTTCCCCAACAAAAATATTCATATCCACCGCCTCTTAGTTGAAATTTTTAAAAAACGCCTAATTTACGTATAACTTTGCCCTCAAGCCAAGTATCTCGCAGCTCTCCGGACGGCCTATGTTGCTTGCAACTATATAGGCTAGCATAAAATCAGTGCTTCAAAGAAACGGTCAGAGGAAGTTTGCAACAACAACCATAGCACTTCATTTTGGTCCTCACACCTCTAGCAATTGCCACCTCTCTGAGCTTTTAAAAACAATAGCACGACCGTAATGGGTGGTAATGGATGCAGTCTTATACTATTTACTAGTTTTCAGTCATAACATAAAATCCTGACTACGGCAGTATATTTTCATTAAAATTCATTTCAGCGTTGCCTGATTTTATTCACCCCAATCAAATTATTTATATGCCGGCCATTAATACGATTATCAAATAATGATTATAATGAAATTTCTTTTTTTACCGCCATATCAGGGGCAGATTGAATGAAATTTTCCCAAGCTTCTAATGCCATGCGAAATGTAGAAACAGCAATTAATTCGCAATAATATTCATTATGCAAAGAATAAATTTTTACTTCATTACCATCTATTTTTGCCCCCCATGCCTCGCGATCCCAATCTGAATTTGATAAACACCCACGCATGACAGAGTCAACCCTTAAAAGTCCATCATGGATCCATGATAGTGTTTCTATATATCTTCGCCCTCCATCATCCATTAGCAAACATGCAAGAAGGCTGATTCCGTCTTCATTTTGATCGGAAGACTCACAGAAGGGAGTGATGCCACCTGCTATTTTTTCCCATGTAAATGTTAATTTCATCAATAAATTCCTGGTATATTGTGAGTCACGCCATATC
>PJUJ01000654.1_pt1 | contig 12852 bp, 7 predicted proteins | sample 1512321 | NCBI WGS metagenome assembly PJUJ01 (sample SAMN08177669, study PRJNA422409) | Feces metagenome, whole genome shotgun sequencing project. | isolation source: Chicken feces enriched on filter paper: beechwood xylan treatment | host: Gallus gallus | place: USA: Madison | collected 2015-01-15 | reverse complement strand
TTGGGTAGAAAGCATCCTGATATCCGTTAAAGCTTAATTTAAGATACAAAAAAAGGAGTAGAAAATGCACTTTCCACTCCTTTTTTTTGGCCCAATATAAAAGGGGACTTTTTCAGTGCCCTCCCAAATTTGGTGAGGTTTTTTGAAATACTTTTAGATTTCTCCTATAGTCAGAACGACAATAAAGGATTTTATCCCAAATTAGCTAAACTTTCTTCTAAGATTTGAATTTTAGCTTCAGCATCGGCTTTTTTGTTTTGTTCGTTTTGTACGATTTCTGGTTTTGCATTTTGAACGAAACGCTCGTTTGATAATTTCTTATCTACCGAAACTAGGAAACCTTTTAAGTACTCGATTTCTTTGGTAATACGTTCACGTTCTGCTTCTACGTCAATATTATCAGCAGCCAACTGTACATAACATTCTGTTTTACTAGCTAAGAAGCTTAAAGCACCTGTTACTTTCTCTTGTACGAAAGTCAGTTCAGAAATATTCGCCAATTTGATAATAGATTCTTGGTATTTCGCAAAATCAATATCTGTATTGCTAATGGCTAAAGGTAATTCCACTTTAGGCGAAATACCTTTTGAGTTACGTATTGCACGAACTTCCGAAATGATTTGTTGTACTGTTGCAAATTCCTTGATGATATTCTCATCAAAAGTAGCTACTTTAGGATATTCTGCTACGATGATACAGTCTTTAGCATCACGAGCTCCGAAAATCTCATCATGGTACAATTCTTCTGTCAAGAAAGGCATGAAAGGATGTGCCAATGCCAATACTTTTTGGAAGAAAACTTTAACCGTTTCTAATGTTTCTGCTTCGATTGGTTGTTGGTAAGCAGGTTTTACTAATTCCAAGTACCAAGCACAGAAATCATCCCAAATCAATTTGTAAGTTGCCATTAAGGCATCTGACAAACGGTAGTTTGCGAAGTGTTCATCAATTTCAGCTACAGCTTGGTTGAAACGGTTTTCGAACCATACAGCCGCAGTTTTTTGCGCTTCAGTAGCTGGCGTATTTGTTGTTTCCCAACCTTTTACCAAACGGAACGCATTCCAGATTTTGTTAGCGAAGTTACGACCTTGCTCACAGTAAGAAACGTCAAACATCAAGTCATTTCCGGCAGGAGAAGATAACAACATACCCACACGTACACCGTCTGTGCCGTATTGTTCCATCAACTCTATAGGATCAGGGGAGTTACCCAATGATTTTGACATCTTACGACCCAACTTGTCACGCACGATACCCGTTAAGTATACATTACGGAAAGGAGGTTTTTGTGTATAGTCATGCCCCATGATGATCATACGTGCTACCCAGAAGAATAAAATTTCTGGAGCAGTCACTAAGTCATTCGTAGGGTAGTAATATTTGAAATCTTCGTTTTCAGGGTTACGAACACCGTCGAAAACGGACATTGGCCACAAGCCTGAAGAGAACCATGTATCCAATACGTCGTCTTCTTGACGAATACCTGCTGCAGATTTTCCTTGAGCTTCAAATTCTTTGATCGCGTCAGCTTCAGTTTTAGCAACTACCCATTCATTTTTGTCATTGTACCAAGCCGGAATACGTTGTCCCCACCACAATTGACGTGAGATACACCAATCTTTCACATTTTCCATCCAATGCTTGTAAGAAGCAAAGAATTTTTCTGGAATCAATTTGATTGTGCCATCTTCTACATAGGACAAAGCAGGTTTAGCGATTTCTTCCATTTTACAGAACCATTGCATCGATAATTTAGGTTCGATAGCAGCATCTGTACGTTCAGAGAAACCAACTTGTGATTTGTAGTCTTCGATTTTCTCGATTTGACCAACTTCTTCCAATAATTTAGCAACTTTCTTACGTGCGATAAAACGATCTTCGCCTACTAATATTTCTGCTTTTTCGTTTAATGTTCCGTCATCATTTAAGATATCAATAACTGGAAGATTGTGTTTTTGACCTAATTCGTAGTCATTCAAATCGTGTGCAGGCGTTACTTTCAAACATCCTGTACCGAATTCCATCTCCACATATTCATCTTGGATAACCGGAATCTCACGATTTACCAACGGAACGATAACTGACTTACCTTTAAGGTGTGCATAACGCTCATCGTTAGGGTTGATACAGATAGCTGTATCCGCCATAATCGTTTCCGGACGCGTAGTGGCTATGATAATATATTCATCCGAATCTTTGATTTTATAACGGATGTAGTATAATTTTTGATTTACTTCTTTACGGATTACTTCTTCGTCAGAAAGCGCAGTTTTGCCTTGTGGATCCCAGTTTACCATTCGAACACCACGGTAGATATAGCCATCTTTGTAAAACTTGATGAACGTATCGATAACGGCTTCTGACAAATCAGGATCCATTGTGAATTTTGTGCGATCCCAATCACATGAAGCACCTAATTTTTCTAATTGCTTCAAGATGATACCGCCGTATTTCTCTTTCCATTCCCAAGCATGTTTCAAGAAATCTTCACGAGTCAATGATTTTTTGTCAATTCCTTGTTCTTTCAACATGGCAACGACTTTAGCTTCCGTAGCGATAGAGGCATGGTCAGTGCCAGGTACCCAACATGCATTTTTACCTTGCATACGTGCACGACGAATCAATACATCTTGAATGGTATTATTCAACATGTGTCCCATGTGTAACACGCCAGTAATGTTTGGTGGAGGCATGACAATCGTGTATGGTTCACGCTCATCTGGTGTAGAACGGAAAAATCCGTTTTCCATCCAGTAAGAATACCATTTTTCTTCTGCTTCTTTCGGATTATAAGTCTTTGCTATACTCATTGTTAAAATTCGATCAAAAAATTGAAGTACAAAATTACGGATTTAATAGGACTTAAATGTATCAATCAAAACAAAAAATGATATTGATAAGGGAATAGATATGAGTAATATGATTACTTTTGGGTGAAATTTGGATTTATTATTTATTAATTAAAATATTGTAAAGAATGAATAAGCCCGCTTGGCGTTCACATATCCTTTTTTTACTGAGCTATTTCCTGTATTGGTATGTACTTTTTCTATTTGATAGAACAGCCTTTTTGATAAGTAATTGGCCTAAATTTGAAGATAAATCTGATATTCTTTATTCTTATCTATATGGAATCCGCTTGGATGCTTCGTTAGCTTGTTATCTCATCACTTTACCTTTTTTATTCTTTATTATTCAGCTTTTGTTTATTAAAAAGCCAGTTTCTCCATGGTGGCTGCGAGGTTATACACTAGTTCCTACCGTATTGTTTGCACTAATCACTATAGTAAACAATCCGCTTTATGAATCCTGGGGAGAGAAAATTAGTAAGCGTGCGATCTTGTTAGGAGCTGGTACTGTTGGCGGTGTTACGAGTTCAATTGATCCGGGAATGTTGATTTTCGCAGCTTTTACAGTGGTTTTATATTTTGTAATTGCGCACTATTCTTACCACGGTATAGTCGTGAGAGCAGCAAAATACACGAGTCAAAATTGGTCATCTATACTAGTGATTTTTGTTACTGGAGCATTTGTCCTTTTTGCTTTTATACGAGGTGGTTTCGGGCGTGCAACATTGAATCCAAGTGCAGTTTATTTTTCGGATAATACAACTTCAAATCACTTAGCTGTAAATACGTATTGGGCTTTTTTTAAAGATATGATGAAAAGCGCTAAGAAAAATCCTTATCGTTTTATGTCAGAGGAAGAAGCTCAACAAATGATTAATCCTGTGCTTCCAAAAGCTTCAGATACAGTAGAAAATGTATTAAAAACAGACAGACCAAATGTTGTTTTAATTCTTTTGGAAGGAATGGTTGCGCAGGTGTTTGAGGAGCTAGAGGGTGAAAAAGGTGTTACGTCGAACTTGGATAAATATATGCGTGAAGGTGTGAATTTTACACGAGCGTATTCTGCCGCTGATCGTTCGGACAAAGGGATGATTGCTGTGATGAGTGGTTTTCCTTCACAAGGAACGGAGAGTATCATACAATACATTCCGAAGCACGAAAAATTACCTGCAATTGGACAGATATACGATTCGTTGAAATACAGCACTTCGTTTTATCACGGAGGGCAAAGTCAGTTTTACAATTTCAAATCTTATATGTTTACGCACGGAATTGAAAGAGTTGTAGATAATGCAGATTTTGATTTACACGAGAAAAGAAATTCTTGGGGCGTATACGATCATGTTGTAGCAGAACGTATGCTACAAGATTTGGATGAGGATAAAAAGCCTTTTTTCTCCATCTTCTATACGTTAGTAAATCACGAACCATATAATCTCGATGGAGGATATAAATTTGGTAAAAAGACTAAAGCGGATATGTATCGCAGTACTGCGTATTATACGGATACGATGATAGGAAATTTTGTAGAGCGTGCTAAGAAGAAAGGCTGGTACGATAATACAATTTTTGTTGTTGTATCCGATCATGGTAATATTTACCCAACTGAAAAATATGGCTTAGAGCATCCTAAACGTTACCATATTCCGTTGTTTATTTTTGGAGGTGCTTTGAAAGAGGAGTGGAAGGGGCGTAAAATGGAACAGGTCGTAAGTCAGTTAGATGTGGCTACCACTTTGTGGAATTTTGTTAGTGATAAACCATCACCTTTTAAATATTCTTTTGATTTATTTGCGACGTCGAGACCTTATGTGGCATTTTATAATTCCAATAGCACATTTGGAATTATTACAAATGAGCAGGCGGTAGGATATGATGTGTTAGGGGGTAAAGTCGCTTACAAAGAGGGCGTTAAGATAGATAGTCAAAAAGATAGCTTAATCCGTATTGCAAAAGGGTATTACCAAGAAGTTTTTAAAGATTTTCAAAATTATTAATATGAAATACATACAATTGAAGGGCTATTTTAATACGTTGCTTTTATTGTTTATTCAGTTTGTTTTCCTTCTACTTGTTTATGCCATTCTAAGATTGGGGTTCTACGGTTTTAATAAGGCTTTATTTCCTCATGTGAGCAGTCATGAATTGGCAACCATGTTAGTAGGTGGTGTCAAATTTGATGTAGTAGCCATTTTGTATTTCAATATCCTTTATATCTTACTTCAGAGTTTACCTTTTCCATTTAAATATAATATTACTTATCAGAAGGTCTGCAAATGGGTTTTCGTGATAACGAATTCTATTGGTATAGCCTTGAATTTAGTGGATTTTGCGTATTATCCCTTTACGCTTAAACGTACAACAGGAACTGTGTTTGGGCAGTTCGCTAATGAAGAAAACCTACTAAAATTGACAATTGATTTTCTAATAGGTTATTGGTATTTGTTGGTCTTATTTGTGCTTTTAGTTTGGCTTTTGGCTAAAGCTTATGATCGAATAAAATTGGTAAGAACGGATAAGATAAATTGGTTGTTTTATACCGTTCAATTCGCTTCTTTTCTATTTATTATTTTCCTGTTTATTGGTGGTGTGCGTGGTGGATGGGCACATAGTACCCGTCCTATCACGTTGAGCAATGCTGGTGATTATGTGAAAAATCCGGAAGAAATGAACATTGTGTTGAATACACCTTTCAGTATATTGAAAACATTAAAAGCGGTTTCTTTAAAAGAAGTAAATTACTTCTCGGAAGAGGAATTAAATGCAAAATATACTGTCATTCACCAGCCAAAAGATTCTTCTGAATTCAAGAAGCTCAATGTTGTGCTGTTGATTTTAGAGAGTTTTGGGAAAGAACATATAGGCGCATTAAATAAGGATATCAATAACGGGACCTATAAAGGTTATACACCATTTTTGGATTCTTTAATTGGCGAATCTTATACGTTTACGCGTACGTATGCAAATGGTCGTAAATCTATCGATGCATTACCTTCTGTAATCACAGGTATTCCATCTGTAGGAGAACCATTTGTATTGTCAATTTATTCGGGAAATAAAACGACGAGTATGGCGAAATTATTAGGTGATGAAGGATATGAAACAGCATTTTTTCATGGTGCACCAAATGGTAGTATGGGCTTTTCGGCATATACCCAATTAGCAGGTATAAAACATTATTACGGAAAGAATGAATACAATAATGATGCAGATTTTGATGGTATTTGGGGTATTTGGGATGAACCGTTTATGCAGTTCATGGGAGACAAAATGAATGAGTTACCACAGCCTTTTTTTGCTGGATTTTTCTCTTTATCCTCACATCATCCATTCAAAGTTCCCGAAAAATATAAAGGTAAATTTCCGAAAGGAACCTTAGAAATTCATGAGCCTCTCGGTTACTCAGATTATGCTTTGAAAGAGTTTTTTGCAAAAGCTTCTAAAGCACCTTGGTTTAAAAATACATTGTTTGTGATTTGCGCGGATCATGCAACTATGAGTTACTTGCCAGAATATCAAACGGCTCCGAATTCTTTTGCTATTCCTATAATTTTTTATCAGCCTGGAAGCAATCTCAAAGGTATATCGGATAAAATGGTTCAGCAAATTGATATTCTTCCGACGGTGTTAAACTATCTGCATTATCCAAAACCTTATTTTTCTTTTGGTTTTGATGCTTTCGAAGAGAATAAAGATAACTTTGTGGTCAGTAATATTGGCGGTGTGTATAATCTATTTCAGCATGATTATTACATGACGCACGATGGAGAGAAAGTTACCTCTATCTTTAATCTCAAAGAGGATAAATTCCTTAAACGGGATTTAATTTATAATACGTCCTTAAAGGATTCATTGGAAAATACATTGAAAGCTTTTATTCAGCGTTATAATCATTGTATGATTCACAATAAGTTGACAGTTGATTAAACGCTAGAAAATATCTTAAAAAAAGTCAGGCTCGATTTTTCGAGCCTGACTTTTTTTATTCTTCGTTTGATTTATATAAATCGTTGAATTCATTTTTATATTTCTCTAAGATAACTTTGCGTTTCATCTTAAGGGTAGGAGTAAGTTCACCACCATCTATTGTAAATTCATTATGAAGAATGATAGGTTTTTTGATTTGCTCCCAATTTCCGAAATGTTGGTTTGCTAACCTTACTTCGCTGTTTATCTTCTTTATAATCGTAGGATGACTCAAGAATTCATCTTTTTTCATACCAATAAGTTCTGGCGCACTTGATTTGCTCCAATCTGCTAAGTGTGCATAGTTCGGAACAATAAAAGCAGATGCAAATTTCTGACCATCACCAATGACCATGGCTTGCTCAATGAAATACGATTCTACCAATTTTTTCTCAATAGGTTGAGGTATTACATATTTACCACCAGAGATTTTGAACATCTCTTTTTTACGGTCGATAATCTTAATAAACTTTCCTTCCTCATATACCGCAATATCACCCGTATGCAACCATCCGTCGATAATAGTTTTAGCTGTCTCTTCTGGATTTTTGTAATAGCCTTGCATTACGTTTGGACCTTTTACTAAAATCTCACCATCTTCAGCTAATTTAACTTCAACATATTTTACGGGCAAACCTACTGTTCCTACGCGAATACCTTTTTCATAGTGATTTACAGAAATCAATGGTGACGCTTCAGTCATTCCATATCCTTCGTAAAGTGGAATACCTGCCGCTAAGAAAATACGCGCTAATTTGTTTTGTAAAGAAGCCGATCCCGAAGCTACAGTAACTAAATGTCCTCCTAATGCTTCATACCATTTATCTAAAACTAATTTTTTCGCAAGTTTTAGTTTCAAATTATAAGCGAAAGATCTATTTTCAGGATTTGGATCATAAGCTTCGCCTACACTAACCGCCCAATCAAAGATTTTTCTTTTAGAACCAGAAAGATCATGTCCTGTTTTCATGATTTTCTCGTATACCTTTTCAAGAATACGAGGAACAGCAGTCATGATGTGCGGTTTCACTTCTTTAATGTTGTTACCAATCTTTTCTAATGATTCTGCAATATATGTGGTTATACCAATATACATATACGTATAAATCACCATTCTCTCATAAGCATGACAAGGAGGCAAGAATGTTAAGGCACGTGTATAAGCTTGTAGGGGGGTGATTTCGCGCGCAGCCATCACATTGAACATGATATTGTTATGCGTTAACATTACACCTTTTGGTTTACCTGTTGTACCAGAAGTATAAATTAATGTTGCTAAATCGCTTGGCTTCACCGCATCTCTGCGTTGTTGTAGGGTTTCATCCTTTATATTTTTGCCCAACTCTACTATTTCTTTCCAATTACGTGAATCGGGAACTTCTGCAATACAAAAAACATATTTCAAAGTATAAAGTGATTCTTGTAATTTGATGATACGATTATATAGATTCTTGTTGCTTACAACACAAAGTTTGATTTCAGCATCGTTGAAGATATATTGATAATCTGTATCGGTAATATTGGGATACATCGCCACACAGACAGCACCAGCTTGTTGAATGGCAAAGTCCATCATGTGCCATTCTATACTGCTGTCAGCAATTAATCCTACTTTTTCATTAGGTTTAACACCTAGTTCTATTAGTCCTTTGGAAATGGCGTCAACTTCAGCCAAAAACTCTGATGTTTTGATCTCCTTCCATTCGTCGTTTTTTTTGTGGGAGAAAATAGAAAGGTTGGGATATAAATCTAGCTGTCTACGCGCTAAATCAAACAATCTTAAGTCTTGTTGTTCTTGTTCCATATTTTTCAATAATATCAATGCATTTAATATCAGGCGACTGCATTAAATGCATTATGTGGTACAACGTTTTGAGTACGCTTAAAGTTTGCGAAGGTACAAAAATAAAATTTTCTGAAAATCTAATAGTGTTATTTGAAATAAGTATAAATAGTTAACTATTCCTAAAAGCATTAGTATTTAAAATAATTTAAAAATTAAATCATATTTATTAATATATTTTTATATTTGCTCAGGTAACCAAATAAAATAAAACCAATGGAATCATTAAATGGTATCAATGCAATCACACTAATTTTCGTTGCGATATTATTATTCGCTATAGCTTATAGAATATATGGTCTTTTTATGGCAAATAAGGTCTTACGTTTGAATAATAATATTTCCACTCCCGCTGTTGAATTCTCCGATGGTCATGATTATATTTCCACGAATCGTAATGTGTTATTCGGACATCATTTTGCGGCGATCGCAGCAGCAGGACCATTAGTAGGACCCGTATTGGCAGCTCAATTTGGTTATCTTCCAGGAGCATTATGGATTTTAATAGGCTGTGTCTTAGCTGGAGGAGTACATGATATGATTGTATTGTTTGCTTCGGTGCGTCACAAGGGGGAAAGTTTAGCCTCCATTGCATCTAAAGAGATTGGTAAAACTACAGGTTTTATTGCTGGAATAGCCGTATTATTCATATTGATATTAACTTTGGCAGGCCTTTCTTTGGCTTGTATAAGTGCTATGCACGAAGCTTCTTGGTCCTTATTTACCGTAATAATCACCATGCCAATCGCCATTATTATGGGCTTGATCATGCGCTATCGCAAAGATTCAGTCACCTTTGCTAGTATTTTAGGTGGAATACTTCTAATTGTGGGTATTATTGGTGGACATAATTTGATGCAATATGAAACGATTTCCAATCTCTTTCATTGGGATATTCAGACGATTTCTATAGCTATAGCAGTTTATGGATTTTTTGCTTCTGTCTTGCCTATGTGGTTATTGTTAGTTCCAAGAGATTATTTGTCAACTTATTTGAAAATTGGAACTATTCTGATGCTAGCTGTTGGGATTATTTTTGTTCAGCCAACTATTCAAATGCCTGCATTGACGGATTTTATCTATGGAGGTGGTCCTGTAATTGGTGGTCCGGTATTGCCCTTTATTTTTATAGTTATTGCCTGTGGCGCGATTTCTGGTTTTCATGCTATCATTGCTACTGGTACAACTCCCAAAATGTTGTCCAAAGAGCGTGATATTTTATTTGTAGGATACGGCGCAATGTTAGTCGAAGGATTTGTAGCATTAATGGCTTTGATTGCAGCATGTACATTAATGCCTGGCGATTATTTCGCTATCAATACACCAACATCAGCATATGAAAGTTTTATGGCTGCACATCCTGAATTAGTGACAGTAGATTTAGATCATTTTATTGAAAGAATTGGAATTGACTTACACGGTAGAACCGGCGGAGCAGTTTCTCTGGCAGTGGGGATGGCACATATATTTGATAAAATACCTTTTATGAATGATGTGGTGGCTTATTGGTACAATTTTGCAATTATGTTCGAAGCGGTGTTTATTCTAACAGCAATTGATGCGGGTACACGTGTGGGACGTTTCTTTTTACAAGAAATGTTAGGTGGTGTTATTCCTTCTTTTAAAAATAAAAATTGGATACCTGGGATTATTATCAGTAGTGCATTATTCACCTTTGCTTGGGGTTATTTAGTTTTTACAGGAAATGTAAGCAGCATTTGGCCGTTGTTTGGTATTAGTAATCAACTTTTAGCAGCCTGTGGTCTTATAGTTTGTACTACGATGCTAATTCGTATGAATAGAGGGAAATATGCGCTCTGTACTGCAATTCCTGGAGTATTTATGGCTATCATAACTTTTTGGGCAGGTTATTCTCAAGTAGTAAATATTTATATTCCGAATAATCAACATCTTCTAGCAGGATTAGCTATTCTTGCCATGTTTTTGATGCTTATAGTATTTATAGGTGCTTTCAGAAAATGGAATAGTCTCATTAAAATAAAAACAACCCTAGTGGATTCTTATGGAGAGGAAGTAAAAGAGTTAGTAGAACGTTAACTAGATCTTAAAATGGAAACCCACCAACATTTGAGGTGTCAGTGGGCTGGAAGTATGTTGTAATAAAACGATTATTGTAATCTCAAAATAAGCGTATTATGTTGAATACAAACACTATGCCACAAAATAAAGTTTTTATTAATTCGATTGAATTGGAATAAAAGAAAACAATAGTTGCTGTGAAATGTTAGAATATCGACATCAGAAACACAAATTATGGAAACAGAAAGCAGCAAGCCAAAACAAAGTTTTTTCAAAAAGACATTCACTATCTTAAAAAATACGGTTAATGGATTCTTAAACGAAGACAGCTTGAAATATAGCGCTTCTTTAGCCTATTATACCGTTTTTTCGATTGGACCAATATTAGTTTTAATGATTACTCTGGCCAGTCTTTTTTATGGTGAAGATGCCGTCAAAGGAAGACTCTTTGGTGAATTGAATGGTTTAGTCGGAGCAAGTGCAGCAAGTCAGATTCAGGCAATTATAAAAAATCTAGAATTATCGGGTAAGAGTACCATGGCTTTGATAATCAGTGGGGTGACTTTATTGATTGGGGCTACAACTGTTTTTGGTGATATTCAAAATTCAATTAATAGAATATGGCATGTGCGTGCAAAGCCGAAGAAAGGTTGGTTGAAATTGATTAAAGATAGATTACTTTCATCTTCGTTAATAATTGGACTAGGATTCTTATTGGTTGTTACTTTAGTTATCAACGGAATTGTACTCGCATTTACCGATAATTTACAACGTTATTTTCCAGATATCACGGTCTTTTTATTTGATGGAATAAATTTTCTAATCACGTTTGGAATTATATTCATCCTCTTTTCTGTTATTTTTAAAGTATTGCCAGATGTAAATATTAAATGGCGCACTGTTCGTGCAGGAGCAATTTTTACAGCAGCATTATTTGTGGTAGGTCGATTATTGATTGGGTTTTATCTACAAACTTCTGGAACCGAATCTACCTATGGAGCAGCCGGATCTATTGTATTAATCTTACTTTGGGTATATTATACTGCTGCAATCTTATATTTTGGAGCTGTATTTACCAGAGAATATGCTTGTTATAAAGGGATATCCATTGAACCTTCAGAATATGCGGTACATGTAGAAACCAAAGAAATTGAGCGAAATGTATCTGAAATTCCACCAGCACCATTAACACAAGAAGAGGTGGTAATTGATAAAACTTAAACTTAAAAAATTACCTGATAACCAACATATTTGGAAACTTTTAAGGAAACCTAATACCTATGACCTTATTGTTAAAAAATTTTGTGAATAAGGATTTTAAGTTCTGGTATTAAAACCTAAAAAAGAGATAATAAACATGCCCCAAATATATGTCTATATTTGGGGCATGTCTATATTATTAGAACTTTTGTGTTAAGCCGTTTTTAACACATTGCGATAGGCATATTTTGGATAAATATGACGTTTAGCGTGTCTGGCAGGTGAATCTGCATTTATCAATTTAATATATTCGTTTTTTGTTACATTGAAATATTCATACTTGCTACCATCCGCAAATGTGATACTCAATATGTGACCTTTCCAATCAAAATCAGCTATAGCTGAAGATTCAATCGTATTCTTATATATTGGTAATTGATTTTCTAATGTTTCGGGACAAATGCTAACTAAAAAATGATAAGCTTCGATCATTTCTTTGCTTTTTTCTTCAGCGGCTCTTAATCCTTCCTCATTATTTACAAAACGATCAGGGTGGCATTCTTTCATTATTTGGCGATAACGTGATTTTAAAGTGCTCAAATCTGCTTTATTATCCACGTCAAGAAGTTTTCTGTAGTCCGCTATTTTTTTCATGGCGCAAAGGTAAGGTTAATAATCTGAATTTTTATAAGTATGCTGAAAAACAATTTATTGATAGTCTTAAAAACAAAAAAGGCTTGCGGGGGATGCAAGCCAATTACTAAACAAAAACTACCAGTATATTACGGGTATGTCGTTACGACTTTACTCACTTTCCAACCATCGTTGGTCTTGTTTAAAGTGATGTGGTCGACTCTTGTGAAATTCTCGAAAGTGCTTGTCGCTTTTGCGATACAAGTTTTACCAGTCTCATCTAAGATTTCGTACGAAGTCTCCGCGTTGAACTTTAGACCT
>PJUJ01000645.1_pt1 | contig 13011 bp, 13 predicted proteins | sample 1512321 | NCBI WGS metagenome assembly PJUJ01 (sample SAMN08177669, study PRJNA422409) | Feces metagenome, whole genome shotgun sequencing project. | isolation source: Chicken feces enriched on filter paper: beechwood xylan treatment | host: Gallus gallus | place: USA: Madison | collected 2015-01-15 | reverse complement strand
CTACCTGCGCAGCTTCCCGTTCGACAAGATCAAGATCGACCAGACCTTCGTGCGCGACATCCTCGACGACGCCGACGCCCTGGCGATCATCAAGGCCGTGCTCGACCTGGGCGCCAGCCTGGGCATCACCACCACCGCCGAGGGCGTGGAGTCCGAGGAGCAACTGCACGAGCTGCGCCGCCAGGGCTGCGGCGAGATCCAGGGCTACTTCATCAGCCGCCCCAAGCCGGCGCTGGAAATCGCCGCCCTGCTGGGGGTGGAGGCGGCCACGCCGCGCGGGCTGTCGGAAGTGGTGGCGTTCTCGGCGATGAAGCCCGTCGAACCGACCAGCGAGGCGCAAAGGGCGACGGGGTGACCCTCAAGGAACCTCCCCCTGTGGGGGAGGTGATCGCGAAGCGATCGGTGGGGGGAGTGGTTGCTGACCCCGCCAATGCCTCGGAAGCTGAAAACGTCCCCCCACCGGCCTTCGGCCGCCTCCCCCACAGGGGGAGGTTCCTCGCGCTTGCCCCGCGCCAAACCACCGCAATCCCTTGCGTTTCCTGGCCCGCCCTTGACTTCGCACCTGCAATATCCGATATGAGCCTCGCGCCAGCCGGCGCTATTGGCGCTCCAGCCGCGTGACGGACCCCAGCGGGTTCAGCCTGTCGAGCGCCCTGAAAGCTTCTCATAGACCGCCCGTATCACGCGGGGCGCTCCCCACCGACCCGCCGCCAGGCGAGCCGTGCGAGGACCGCGCGCGCCGTCTCGCGACCGTATGAAAGATACGTCCGTAGTGACTCAATTCACTGACCTTGGCCTGGCCAAGCCGATCCTCAAGGCCCTGGCCGACAAGGGCTACACCCAGCCCACCCCGATCCAGGCGCAAGCCATCCCCGTCGTCATGAAGGGCCGTGACCTGCTGGGCATCGCCCAGACCGGCACCGGCAAGACCGCCGCCTTCGCCCTGCCGATCCTGCACCGCCTGGCCGAGGACCGCCGTCCGGCCCCGCGCCGCGGCTTCCGCTGCCTGGTCCTGTCCCCGACCCGCGAACTGGCCACCCAGATCGCCGACAACTTCAAGGCCTACGCCGCGCACCTGGGCCTCTCGGTCGCCACCATCTTCGGCGGCGTGAAGTACGGCCCGCAGATGCGCGCCCTGGCCGCCGGCGTCGACGTCGTCGTCGCCACCCCGGGTCGCCTGATGGACCACCTGGGCGAAAAGAGCGCCACCCTCGGCGGCGTCGAGATCTTCGTGCTCGACGAAGCCGACCAGATGCTCGACCTGGGCTTCGTGGTGCCGATCCGCAAGATCGCCAGCCAGCTGCCCAAGGACCGCCAGAACCTGTTCTTCTCGGCCACCATGCCCAGCGAGATCGGCAAGCTGGCCGGCGAGCTGCTGAAGGATCCGGCCTCGGTGTCGATCACCCCGCAGGCCACCACGGTCGAGCGCATCGACCAGTCGCTGATCTACATCGAAGCCCAGCGCAAGCGCCCGCTGCTGGCCGAACTGCTGTCGGACCGCAGCGTCGAGCGCTCGATCGTCTTCACCCGCACCAAGCGCGGCGCCGACCGCGTGGCCAAGTACCTGACCGCCGCCGGCATCGAGGCCGCCTCGATCCACGGCGACAAGACGCAAGGCCAGCGCGAGCGCGCTCTCGCCGCCTTCAAGGCCGGCGAGGTCAAGGCCCTGGTCGCGACCGACATCGCCGCCCGCGGCATCGACGTCAACGACATCAGCCACGTCTTCAACTACGAGCTGCCCAACGTGCCGGAGGCCTATGTCCACCGGATCGGCCGCACCGCCCGCAAGGGCAAGGACGGCGTCGCCATCAGCTTCTGCTCGGACGACGAGCGCAGCCTGCTGAAGGACATCGAGAAGGCCACCCGCCAGAAGATCCCGTCCTTCGACCGCCGCAACGACAAGGCCCTGGCGGCCGCCGCGGCCGTCGCCGACAAGCTGGCTCCGGCCGAGAAGTACGTCGACCCGCGCAAGGCCGACCCGCGCAACAACGTCCCCTCGGAACTGCGCCGCAAGCGCAACCGTAACGGCGCTCAAGGCAAGGGCGGCCAGGGCGGCGGTCAACGGGAAGGCCAGGGCGGCGGCGAAGGCCGTCAGGCCCAGGGTCGTAACGAAGGCCGCAACGGCGGCGGCCGTAGCGGCGGTCGCGGCGCCCAGGGCGGCGGCGGTCAAGGCCGGGGCGGCCAGCAGGCCGCCGGCGGCGCCAAGCAGGGCGGCGATTTCCGCGGCCCCAAGCGCGGCGGCGTCCAGACGGTCGAGACCCGCTGGAGCCCGATCGACTGATCGATCTCGAACTGACCTGAAGATATCGGCCGCCTTCCTCCGGGAAGGCGGCCTTTTCTTTGCCTGCCCGTCCCTTGAGCCATGCCCCGGCCACCCCCAGGGTCGAGCCCGGTCGCCCCCGCGACGAAAACCACAACCCTGGGCCGCCCCGTACTGCGACGCTTGCGCGCAGGGTGGTCCCTCGACCCTTGCAACCGGTTGGGCCGTCGGATCATTGTTCGCCCGGACCCGGCTTTAGGGGAGCCGGTGGGAGGGACCAGACGCCATGCCGCAAGGCGACGGGCGAAGCTTGCCTGCGTTCACGCGTCTAGCCGGGGGCGAAATGGCCGAACGCGTCCGCGCGTTCGACTGGTCGCGCACGCCGCTGGGCGCGCGCGAGGCCTGGTCTCCCAGCCTGAAGCTGGCCGTCGACATGCTGCTGGCGACCAACTTCCCCATGGCCCTGCGCTGGGGTCCCGAGTTCATCCTGGTCTATAACGACGCCTACGCGCCGGCCCTGCGCGAGCGCCACCCCGACGCCCTGGGCCGCGCCTTCACCCAGCATTCCGACGAGTTCCGGGCCACCCTGCTGGGCATCCATCAGGACATCCTGCGCGGCGAAAGCGGCGGCTACGCCCTGGAGCGCATGCCCCTGCAGGTGCAGCGCGAAGGCGGCGAGTCCCGCCTGGCCCACTTCGCCGTCAGCTACAGCCCGGTGCCCGACGACACCGCCCCCACCGGCGTCGGCGGGGTGCTGATCTCGGCCGTCGAGGTCACCGGCGCGGTCGAGACCGAGAAGGCCCTGCGCGACACCCAGGCCCGCTACAACATGGCGCTTGGCGCCGCTGGCGGGGTCGGCGCCTGGGAGTGGGACATCAAGGCCAACAAGGTCTATTGCGACGCCCGCTACGCCATGCTGCACCAGGTGGACCCGGCCTTCGCGTCGCTGGGTCTGCCCGCCCAGCGCTTCACCCCCGCCGTCCACGACGAGGACCGCGACCGGGTGGCCGGCGTCGCCCTGGCGGCCATGCAGACCGGCGGCGATTTCTCCGACGAGTTCCGCCTCGTCCAGGCCGACGGCTCGATCCGCTGGGTCGTGGCCAGCGGCCATTGCTATCTCGACGCCGACGGCAAGCCCGACCGCAACGCCGGCGTCGTCTTCGACATCACCGAGCGCAAGGCGATGGAAGCCGAGCTGCTGGAGGCCCGCCTTGACCGCGACATCGCCATGGAGGCGGCCGGCATGGGCCGCTGGGACCACAATCCCAGCACCGGCCAGCGCTACTGGGACAAGCGCTCGTGCGAGCTGTTCGGCGTGTCCGAGCCCGGCCCGGACAGCTTCGAAAGCTTCCTGACCCTGGTCCATCCCGACCACGTCGAGGAGGTCCAGGCCGCCGTGACCGCCGCCACCGATCCCGCCGGCGACGGCCTGCTGAACGTCCAGTACCGCACCGTGCGCGCCTCCGACGGGGCCCTGCGCTGGATCGAGACCTTCGGCCGGGCCTATTTCGAGCGCGGCCAGTGCGTGCGCTTCGTGGGGGTCGGCTGGGACATCACCGATCGCAAGACGGCCGATCGCCGCCTGGCGTCGCAGGAAGAGACCCTGCGCCTGGCCATCGAGGCCGCCGACGTCGGCACCTGGGACCTCGACATCCGCAACGACGTGCTCACCTGGTCCGACCGCTGCTACGCCATGTTCGGGGTGCCGCTGGGCACGCCGGTGGTGCGCGAGGACTTCTACACCAACCTGCACCCCTCCGACCGCGGCGAGGTCCGCGAGGCCCTGCGCCGCACGCTCGACGGCCGCATCCGCGCCGATTACGACGTCGAGTTCCGGGTCATCGGCCGCCAGGACGGGATCGAGCGCTGGCTGTCGGCCAAGGGCAAGGCCTTCTTCGACGCCGAGGGCAAGCCGACGCGGATGATCGGCACCACGGTCAACGTCACCGACCGCAAGCGCGCCGAACTGCACCTGCGGCTGCTGGTCAACGAGCTGAACCACCGCGTGAAGAACTCGCTGGCCACCATCCAGGCCATCGCCGGCCAGACCTTCCACGCCGCCCGCTCGCTGCCGGCCGCCCAGGAGGCCTTCACCGCCCGCATCATCGCCCTGTCGGAAGCCCACGACGTCCTGACCCGCGAGAACTGGGAAGGCGCCGACCTGATGGACGTCATCGACCGCCTGACCGCCCTGCACGGCGGCGGCGACCGCTTCGTGCTCGACGGCCCGCCGGTGCGGCTGTCGCCGCGGCCGGCCCTGTCGCTGTCGATGGCCCTGCACGAGCTGGCGACCAACGCGGTCAAGTACGGCGCCCTGTCGCGGCCCGGCGGCCAGATCCTGCTGTCGTGGAGCGTCGACTATGCGGCCGTCCCGCGCCTCACCCTCAGCTGGATCGAGCGCGGCGGCCCGCCGGTCGAGACGCCCACGCGGCGCGGCTTCGGATCGCGGCTGATCGAACGGGGCCTGGCGGCCGAGCTGTCGGGCGAGGCGCGCATCGAGTTCCGCCCCGAAGGCGTGGTGTGCACGATCACCGCCCTGCTCGACTGCTGAGGGCCCGCCAGCCGGCTTTCAGCCTCCGCGCGCCGGCGACGCCCAGCACCACGAGGCCGACGGGCGCGATCGCCAGCAGCCAGACCAGAGCGATCAGCGACAACTGCAGCAACGACTGGATCACGATCCACGGCTTGGATTCCGGGGAAACATCCGCGCGCTCGAAGCTGTAGGGATCGGGCATGGGCGGTCGATCTTTCCAGTCGCCGCCCCCGGCTTGCCCCACCATAGGCCGTTCGCGAAAAGGTTGAACCCTCGCACGGACAATATCTGTGCAAATTCACGAAAATCCAGAAAGTCAGGCCGCCAGGCGCAGGACCTTGGCGATCTGGGCGTCGCTGCGGCGCAGGGCCAGCAGCGCCAGCAGGGCCACCGCCAGCGGCGCCAGGCCCCACAGCGGCAGGCCGGCCACCGACAGGCCGACGAAACCGGCCAGCAGGGCCGAGATCGCCACCTCGGCCAGGGTCGCGAACCACGAGGCGCCCCGCCGGCGCTTGAAGTCGGCCCGCTTGCCCGGCTTCTGGTGCCAGACATTGATCAGCCCGCAGGCCCAGGCCGCCAGGCCCGCGCCGACGGCGGTCCAGAAGGCGGTGGCCGGCGCCAGCCAGGCCAGCACCGCCAGCGGCGCGGCCAGCAGCAGGGCCACCGGCAGCAGGGCCGCCGCCAGCTTGGCCCGGCGCAGGGACCGCACGGCGGCCGGCGACACGGCCAGCAGGTCCGGGCTCTCCTCGGCCGACAGGGTGATCCAGGCCAGGCTCCCGGCCACCTGCCCAGCCAGGAACACCACCACCCCCGCCCCGCCGGCCAGGGCCGCGCCTCCGCCGTGGGCCGCGTTGCGGCTGAGGATCACGGCGGTCGGCACCAGGTACAGCACCCTCAGCAGCACCTGCGACAGCAGGCCCGCGTCGCGCAGGATCAGCCGCAGCTCCTTGGCCAGGGTGGCGGCGAACACCCCCTTGGCGAAGGCCCGGTCGCGGCCGCGCGCGGGCCTGGCGGCGCTGGTCTGGGATCCTTGCGTCGCGGCCGCGGCGTCGGCGAACCGCCGGCCCAGCGACAGCGCCGACAGGGTGAAGGCTCCCGCCCCGATCGCCAGGAGCGCCAGCAGCGGCAAGGGCTCGCCCAGCATCGCCTTCAGCGGCAACCAGGCGATCGGCGGCAGCTTCAGCCGGCCCTCGGCGGTCTCGCGCGCCAGGGTCTGGAACAGGCTCTCGCTGGCGCCCTTGCCCAGGATGGTGCGGATCTGGCTGGTCAGGAAGAAGGCCGCGCCCACGAGGGCCGCCAGCACCTGGGCCACCGTGCGCGTGCGGCGCGGGCCGATCAGCGAGAACAGGGTCATGGCCAGCGACAGGCCCGCCGCCGTCGCCAGCAGGGCCAGGGCCGCCAGCACGCCGAACAGGCCCAGCCATTCGGGATGGCCCAGGATGATCGCCGGCCCGACCAGCGGCGTCAGGAAGATCAGGAACACCGTCATGACCCCGGCCGCCACGCCCAGGGCGCGGACGAACAGCACGGTCCGCGGCGGGATCGGCGAGGAGAACAGCAGGTCCAGGTCCCCGCGCTCGTAGAGCGCCTCGCTGGCCGCCGCCAGGGTCTGCGACAGCATCAGGGTGAAGGCCGTGGCGCAGCAGGCCAGGGCGATGGCCGCCGCCATCGGCACCATCGGCACGTCCAGCTTGCGCAGCACGAAGCCCAGCGAGGCCCCGCCGCTCAGCATCACCAGCAGCAGGATCGAGCCGCCGATCCAGGCGCCGATGCCAGCGCCGGCCCTCTTGCCGGTCAGGCCGCGCCAGTAGAGGCGGATCTCCTGGGCCAGCAGCCAGGCGACCGAGCCGGAGCGCAGCAGCCTCACGCCGCCGCCCCGTCGGACGTCAGCTGCAGGAAGACGTCCTCGAGCGTGCCGCCGTCCTTGCCTGCTTGGCCGCGCAGCGTATCGAGCGTGCCCTCGGCCAGCAGCCGCCCGCCGGCGATGATGCCGATGCGGTCGGCCATGCGCTCGGCCACCTCGAGAATGTGGGTGGTCAGGATCACCGTGCCGCCGGCGTCGACGCGGGCCTGCAGCATGTCCTTGACCAGCCGCGCGGCGGCGGCGTCGAGGCCGGTCAGCGGCTCGTCGAGGATCAGCAGCCTGGGATCGTGGATCAGCGCCCCGGCCAGGGCCACCTTCTGCTTCATGCCGCGCGAGAAGCCCTCGCACCGCCGCCGCGCCTCGCCCGCCAGGCCCAGGGTCTCCAGCAGCTCCAGCGCCCGGGCCTTGGCGTGCTTGGGCTCGACGTTCCAGAGACCGGCGACGAACTCCAGATATTCCAGCGGGGTGAGCCGGTCGTAGATCATCGCCTCGTCAGGCGCCCAAGCGGTGATCGCCTTGGCCGCCGCCGGATCGGTCCGGGCGTCGATGCCGAAGATCTCGATGCTGCCCTTGTCGGGCTTGGTCAGGCCCGCGACCATCCGCAGGGTGGTGGTCTTGCCCGCGCCGTTGGGTCCGAGCAGGGCGTAGAGCTCCCCCGGATGCACCGTCAGGTCCAGCTCGCGCACGGCGGGCTTGGCGAAGGTCTTGTCCAGCCCCCGGACGATCAAGGCTTCGGTCACGCTGGCCCCCGTGCAATGCGGCGGGCATGTGATCGCGATTGGGGGATGGGCGCAAGGCGGGAGACACTGCCGCCAGGATGATGCACAAAGCGTACGAATATAACTAGCTCGGTGGCATGACGTGGCCTGGCGGTCCTACCTCAAGATTCTCACCATCGCGATCGTCACGCCCCACCTGTTCAGCCTCCTGCTGTGGCTGGGCAGCTTCGACATTCTCTATGTTCGCCTTACCTTCACCGCGTCGGCATTGGGACTGTTCATCGTCGCCTGTAGCGTCATGTCGGTCGGCTTTATCACAATGGTCGCCCACCCCGCCCATGCGGATCTCGCGACGACACTGAAGGACTTCTCCCTCATTTACGCCTGGAGCACCGCACTGCCGTTTGGCGTCTCGCTCATGGCGCTGTCGGCCTCCAGTGTCATCAAGCCTTCGTTCCCAGTCGCCAATTCCATTGAGGTCGTCTGGCTCATCATCATCGCGTCGCTGGCGCTTCACGCCCTGGCCATGGCCTGGGTGCTGCTCCGAACAAGGACCCGAAAACAGCAAACGCTCCAGCCGCCCCCCTAGCCCGCCCGCGTCTCCACCTTCACGCCCGCCGTCAGCATCTTGTGCACCGGGCAGGCCTCGGCGATCTCCATCAGCCGCTGGCGCTGGGCGTCGTCGAGGTCGGCCGGCAGGGTGATCACCCGGTCGAAGACATCGGCCGGAACCTGGCCCGGCGCCCGGCGCCAGGTCACCTCAACCCGCACCGCCCCGACCGCCCAGCCCTTGCGCTTGGCGTAGAGCCGCAGCGTCTGGGTGGTGCAGGCCGCCAGGCCCGCCGCGACCAGGTCGTGGGGATTGGGGCCGGTGTCGAGCCCGCCTTCCGACGGCTTGAGGTCGCCGGCGATACGCGAAGGGCCGGCGGTGATCAGGATCTGCACGCCGCCGTGGCCGCTGTCCTCGGCGATGGCGGAAGGGCGGGCGACGTCGGTCATGAGCGAATCCTCGCGGGTTGGGAGGCCCAACTTAGGCGTCCCATGCGGCATCGCGCTTGTCGAAATCCGTCCCCCGACGAACCTTCGAAGGATCTTAAGCGGCCGCGCCGGCCCCGACCTTGAACAGGTGGGTGGCGCCGCGCCAGACCTCGACCTCGTTGCAGCCGCGGTGCATGTCGAACAACTCGCCGGCGCGCAGGCGCGCGGCGTTGTCGTCGGCGCAGGCCGTGACATCGAAACGGGGAACCGAGCCGTCGCGCTCGACGCAGAAGAAGGTAAACACCTGCATGGGAACGATCGTCCTCATCAGGCGGGACCGGGTCCATGTTCGATGGGCGGGGCCGCAGCGCCAGCTGACTTCCGCAACCGGCTCTTGAAAACCCAATATAATGAACGCAAAGCGATTCACCATAGGGGTTCGGTTTCTTAACAGGACTCAGTTGGGGATGAATCCTGTCCTGATGGGAATCCTCGCCCGGAACCATGGTTCCAATTTGGCGCGAATGCGCTTTCCCTGGACGTCATCACGCACTAGGTTCGCCACCTTTCGCAAACGGCGACGTTAAGAGACTCATGCCCGCGCACTATCTCGACTTCGAGCGACCCATCGCCGACCTGGAAGCCAAGATCGAAGAGCTTTCCAAGCTTTCCGAGACGGCTGGCCCCGGCGCGTTCGACAACGAGATCGTCGCCCTGCGCGAGCGCGTGCAGGTTCTGCGCAAGGAAGCCTATGCCGGTCTCGACGCCTGGCAGAAGACGATGGTCGCCCGCCACCCGCAGCGGCCGCACCTGCGCGATTATGTCGCGGGCCTGATCGACGAGTTCGTCGAGCTTCGCGGCGACCGCAAGTTCGCCGACGACCAGGCCATCGTCGGGGGCCTGGGCCGCTTCCGCGGCATGCCCGTCGTGGTCATGGGCCACGAGAAGGGCCACGACACCACCACCCGCCTGAAGCACAACTTCGGCATGGCCCGCCCCGAGGGCTACCGCAAGGCCGTGCGCCTGATGGACATGGCCGAGCGCTTCAACCTGCCGGTCCTGACCTTCGTCGACACCGCCGGCGCCTATCCGGGCCTCGGCGCCGAGGAGCGCGGTCAGGCCGAGGCCATCGCCCGCTCGACCGAACGCTGCCTGACCCTGGGCACGCCCATGGTCACCACCATCACCGGCGAAGGCGGCTCGGGCGGCGCCATCGCCCTGGCCGGCGCCAACCGCGTGCTGATCCTCGAGCACTCGATCTATTCGGTGATCTCGCCGGAAGGCGCGGCCTCGATCCTGTGGCGCGACGGCGGCCGGGCCAAGGACGCGGCCACCAACATGAAGATCACGGCGCAGGACCTGATCAAGCTGCGCATCGTCGACCGCATCGTCGAGGAACCGGCCGGCGGCGCCCACTCCGATCCCGAAGCCGCCATCAAGGCCGTCGGCGACGCGGTGGAAGACGAGCTGAAGAAGCTGTCGGTCCTCACCCCCGCCGAACTCAAGCGCCAGCGCGCCGATCGCTTCTACGCCATCGGCCGCGAAGGCCTGCAGTAGCCGTGAGCGGCGACGGCGATCCGTTCCTCGGAGAAACCGTCGGCAAGAAGCGCAAGGCTTCCTCGGTCGCGGACGCCAGCGTCGAAGCCGGCCTCGACCTCGCCGCCGAGGTAGCCCCCCTGCCCTTCCTCGTCGTCAGCGGCGTGATCGCCGGCGCGGGCCTGCTGGGCTTCCTCGCCTGGAAGGCCGTCGAACGCGCGAGCGGCAAGAAGAAGATCGGCTGACGGCTCCTTCTCGTCCGTAGCCACCCCGAAAGCCGGGAATGTGGAGAGCAATTCTCTCGGTGCGGATGCAGCCGCAACAAGTCCTCGGCATGAGGCGTTGCCCAGGCTCCCCCAGCTGAGGAGAGCCGTCCGCATGACCCAAACCTTCGAAGACGCCTTTGAGATCGTGCTGGCCGGGCTGGCCCTCCCTCCCAAGCGCGGCACGCCGCAGGACGACCGTTTCCAGGCCGCCATAGAGCGGGTGCTGGCCGAACCCGGCGGGGCCGAGGAAAGCGCCGAGCAGGACCCAGCGATCGACGACGTCGTGCGTGTCGACGAGGACCTGCGCCGGCGACTGACCGCGCTGGCGAACGCCCGCCGCAATCCGTTCGGCGATCACCCCGACGGCATCGGCCCGACCCTGGGCATGGATCTTTCAGCGCCCCGACGCGACTGATCGCCCCCTCACGGCCAAGCCTTGCAATCGACGCCCGTCCTGGCGCCTATGCAAGCTCCACCTTGGAGGGAGCAGCATGGTGCGCGGGGCTGGACAGTTGATTGGGGCGCTGGTCGCGCTCGTCTTCGCGAGCGCGGCCTTCGCCGGCCCCTATGTCCCGCCCGTCCGCCCGGAGCCCGATGCGCCGCCGCCCACGGCCTGGTTCGGCCTGTCGGCCAAAGCCGGTCGCTGGTGCGCCTACACCAGCGAAGCGGCCCTTGAGACCACCGACCTGTCGCCCGACCGCTTCGGCTGGGCCCGGGTCCAGGGCGGGCGCCTCGTCAGCGTCACGGTCATGACCCAGAGCGAGGACTCCACGACCTCCGATCGTTATTTACTGGCGATCGACAAGCCCGGCGCGACGCCGCGCATCCTCCGCATGGAACGCACCGGGCAGTACGCCGAGCAGCCGGCCGTCACGGCCGACTACGCCCCCGGCGCCGGCGGCGCCCTGACCCTGACGCCGCCGTCCAAAGCCGTGGTCGCGCGCATGGACGCGGCGCGGTACGAGACCTACTACCTCGACTGGCCGCGCTATCGCCGCTTCGAGGACATCCCCTTTCGACGGCTAATCATCGTCGCACCGGGCGGCGTGACCATCCGCAAGGGCTGCCTCTGAGGCCAGCGCCTAGAGCAGCGCCAGTTCGCGAACCTCTACCCGGTCGATACGCAGGCCGTCCGCGACCCAGGTGGCGGTCACCTCGCCCTCGTAAGTTCCGACCCGCAGCCGAACGCAAGACCGGCCCGGCGACTTGGGGCAAGCCTCGACCCGGGTCAGGGCGCCGCGTAGGAGGCCCAGGCATCGCCCCTCCACCCCGCCGGGACAAACCACCGCGAAGCCCGGCTCGGGGCGGTCGGCTGCCGCCTGCACGCGCGCCAGCAGCCACGCCGCCTGCGCCGCCTCGTGAGCGCCCGCCGCAGCGAAGAACCCGGCCTTGCGAGGATCGAGCTTCGCGCATTGCGCCCGCAGACCGCGCGGCCAGACGCCCGGTGCGTTCTCCTCCCTGCCCGGCGGCAACACGAGGAAAACGTTGGACGCCTCGACACCGGTCAGCGACACGGGCGTCCCCGCCCCCAGCCCCTGGCCAAAGAAGGTCGCGTCCTGCACCTCGGGCCTGGGGTCCAGCGTGAATGTGACGAACGAAGCCTGGCATACGCTGGCCCGCTCGGCCGCCGCGGGGCGGATCCAGTAGCGCACGTTGAATAACGGCTGATCGCGTCCGCTGGCGGGCCGCTGGTCCTCGATCAGCGCCTGGGAGAGCTGCCGCAGGATTTGCGTCTTCAGTTGGTTGGGCGACATGGCCACGGCTTCTCGCCGGGTCAGGGTGCTCTGCGCGTCTCCCGCTGGCGCGGCCGCCGGAATGTAAAGCGCCAAGGCCAGAACGACCGCCGCCAGGAACCGCACGCGCACCCTCCGATTTTGCTCAACCATGCAGAGTGTTTTGCGCGACCGTCAAGCGTCCAGCCGCCTCGCGAACATCAACGAAAAAGCCCGCCCCGGTCTCCCGGGGCGGGCTTCGTCGTTTCAGGCTCTTTCGAACCCGCCGGTCGTCAGACCAGCGAGCCGTGGCACTGCTTGAACTTCTTGCCCGAACCGCAGGGGCACGGACCGTTGCGGTTAGTGCGATCCCAGCCTTCCGGCAGCGCCGAGACCGGCAGGGCCTCGCGCTGCTGCGGCGACAGGCCTTCCGGCAGAGCGCCGGCCAGGGCCGCGTTCTCGCCGGTCAGCGGGTCCAGGTGCACCGGGATCAGGTTTTCCGGCGTGTGCAGGGGCTCAGGCTCGGCATAGGCGATCTCGACCGTCATCAGCCAGCGGGTGGTGTTGCTGCGCAGGTCGCCCAGCAGCTTTTCGAACAGGCTGAAGGCCTCGGTCTTGTACTCGTTCAGCGGGTCGCGCTGGCCGTAGCCGCGCAGGCCGATGACGTTGCGCAGGTGGTCCAGGTGCATCAGGTGCTCGCGCCACTGCAGATCGATCATCTGCAGCAGGAAGCTCTTTTCCACCGAACGCATCTGCTCGGGGGTGATGATCACTTCGCGCTGGGCGGCGTACTCGTCGGCGGCCTTGCCAATGCGCTCGCGGAAGACCTCGTCGTCGACGCCTTCCTCGGCGGCCCATTCCTTCAGCGGCAGGTCGAGGCCCAGGATCGCCTGGACGCGCTCGTGCAGGCCCTCGATGTCCCACTGCTCGGCGTAGGCTTTCGGCGGCACGTGACGGGCCACAAGGTCCTCGACCACGTCGGTGCGCATCTCGGCGATGACTTCCGACAGGTCGCTGCTCTCCATGAACTCCTGGCGCTGCTCGAACACGGCCTTGCGCTGGTCGTTGACGACGTCGTCGTACTTCAGGAGGTTCTTGCGGATCTCGTAGTTGCGCTGCTCGACGCGGGTCTGGGCCTTGGCG